>SL_4KL_010_BRINEDRAFT_10001956_pt1 | contig 11579 bp, 21 predicted proteins | sample SodLak_010_BRINE_2_FD_10664 | JGI IMG/M metagenome (IMG submission 10664) | reverse complement strand
TATTGCCATTTTTTCCATTTAATGCTTCAAATAAATCTAATTGTTTAGACATATTTATACGTAATATATAATACCCTAAATATTTAATTATTTAAATATAATTCATGAATTAATAAATTTTATTATTTTTTCCCACAAACTTAATGGCATTACTCTATTTTCTAATACATCAAGACTTAAGCACACGTTATTATTCTCTTTTCTTGTTAAAGAAATATATAATTCTCGTTTATATTTATTGGATGGACGATTATGATAATCATTAAATTCTTTGAATAATTCAGACCTATGTTCTCTTAAAGAAGCTTCGTCAATACTATTTGAACTCGTATTTGTTAAATTAATATTTATGTCTAAATCACCAATGTACTTATTAATTACTTCAACCTCACCTGTAGAACCTGTATTTGAAATGATAATTGTCAATTCATCTATATCTTTATTTTTAAAATTCGTAATTGAATTTCTAATTTGAATAAGTGACGTTAAATCAGTATTCAAATTCTTTTCCGCATAACAAATTATTTCTTCAATGCCATTTTCTAAATTAAGTATAGCTTCATCATATGTAGTATCTGTATTATTTAACGGGCAAGATAAAAATGAATATAAACTATTTTCAATTTCTTCAAATACAGAATTATACCATAATGACCATAATTCTGGATGTTTATATTTATGTTTTCCAACAATCTCATTAATATTAAATCTAAAACGTGTATCTACATCTATATCTATTTTAAATAATTCTTTTTTGTTTTTTGTTTAGCTGAAGTCACGGTCTCTTGCATATTACATTAATATAATAATTTAGATTGGATAAAACTAACGATTTGGTCGTTCTTTATATAAAATTTACGACATATATACTTTAATTAGAAAAATGTATACCGCCATTACCACCATTTAAGTGGTACATTTAATGATTCAATTTTATTTTTTACTTCTTCACCATCATATTCAACGTTATGTAATTCAGCCGTTTTATTATCTGTATCGATAATAGCATAATTCGCATTTGAATCTACGGGCTGACCAGCACTACCCGGATTAAGTACGATAATATTATGTCCAAATTTATTACAATCTACAACCGCAGGTTCATGTGTATGACCTAAAATTACAAAGTCATATTCTTCATCATTTACATTTGATGCAACAGAGATATATTTGCCTTTTGGAATACCTCTATTCCCCAATTCAATTCCTGATGCTAATGATAGTTTTGGTTGAGCATGCGCAATTAATAATCCTTTATCAGGAACACGTTTTAATGGACTTAGATTTGAAATCCAATCTACCTGTTTACTAGATAAATCATTCATATTAATATCTAATTCAAACGTAGATAGCTCAGGACTATTTACATGACCTTCTCCACGCTCCAGAACAGATATGTCATGATTACCTTTCACAGCATATGTTGATTTATTCATGATAAGCTCAGCCGTTTCTGAGGGGAATCCCATTAATCCTACAATATCACCTACGCAAATTACACCATCTACATTATCTAGTTCCTTATCATAAATAGCTTTAAGAGCAGGGTAGTTTCCATGAACATCACTTACAACGAGATATTTCATAAATAAGTATTATTATTCAATCTATTTGTATCTTATGATTTAAAACTACTATAATAAAATAGTTATATTACCACATATTAATAGTAAAAATATAATATTTATATAGTAAGTGTAACCAAAATGCTTATGTAAATTCAAAAAGAAAATATAGTATGGTTGAAGATATAAATATTATTGATGACATCACAAAAGAAAATTCAAGAACGGTGTTTTTCTCATGTGAACATCAAAAACTCGTAGAATTAATTATTGAATCAGAAGCATATTCAACGCATTCAAATCTTAGTACACATCATACAACCATAATTTTGTGTACGGATGAATTTCTCCAATCTATAGATGTAATTCCTGATACGCATCCCCATAAAGAAAAATCTCTTAAAAATTTCTTTGTATCTAAAAACGATTCAGCATATGAAGATTCTATCTCTTCTGTCGTAATGCATCCATATATGCCTAGGCCAGATTTATCGAAAAAAACGGGGCGAGATTACATGAAAGAGATGGATAATTGCATTGAATATATTAAAAATATTTAATTATTTATAATTTGGATTCTGTTGAACAGACCAAAAATCACCCCCCAGTAATTCTCGAACTTGTTCAACTTGTCCTGTCTGTTTGTACATACTAATTAATTCTTCTTTTTTGGATTCAGACATATCTTCTTGAGCACCTAACGGGACAAACATTTGGAATAATGCTTCTTCCACAGTATATTCTTCATCGAATATAAGATTAGTGTAAAAGTCATATTTATTTCCCGTATAAAGAGCATTCTGAATGGTAATCGCAGGGTCAATATTCATATAAAAAGAAATAGGTGCATTAAGAACAGATACAGATTTAATGGCTTCTGGTGGAATATATCCTTTGTGAGATATATTACCAAGATTATTAAATGAATCAATCCAAAGTGGTTGATATGATTCAATAGTATCACGAACATTTTTTGTTCGTTCCTCTAAAGATTCATTTTGATTATATCTTTCAGGTGGTTCAATATTAAAACCATTATATCTAATACCTTGTTCGATGTAATCTTCATCTGGGTATATACATTCAAAATCTAATTTATCCATATCAATTTTAAATACAGCGATAGATTCTTCTTCAAGACTTTCAACCGTACTCATACCAAAATAAATACCATATAACCGCGTTAAATAAACATGGTCAGGTATACTATCCATGTTATTTTTATCCCAATTAGAACGCCCTGTAGACTCTCTTGGAAGAAGGCCATTTTTAAGAATTGATTCCACATTCTCTGCATTTGTCCCGTGATATGCGAACGCCATATTTAATTTTATGCTACGGTAAAAAATAAAAATATCGGTTCAGAATCTCGTTCAAATTACATTATTACGTAAATTCAATATGTACGTTATCGATAGACGGAAATTCTTTTGGTATTCTCTTCTTTAATTGATTAAATTTATATTGTCCGTGTGAACAAGAAGTACAGGAGCCAGCAAATTTAATTCTTACGTGTTTTAATTCTAAATTTATGTCATATATCGCAAATGCGCCACCATGTGAAGATATTTTTGGCATATTTCGTGTAATAAATTCTTCTATTTTGTTCTTAATTTCACTTGTGGTATTATATGACATATTATGAGAATAGTTCACATCCTTTAATAGTTTTTTGTCGTTATTCTATATCGTCTAAATCAGCCATACAATCAGGACAATAAAAAAACAAACCTTCATCTAAAATATTAACAGATGTATCATCTTCACGAATATAATTTACATCACCTGATATGACAACTTCCCATGCATTTTTTGCAGGCTCGGAACCTGTATCATATGTTTTATTTTTGTAATCGTATGAACCTATTAGTTTTAACGAATTTAATACTTCTTTTTCGTCATCTGGTTTAAAATTACATTTGTGGCAGGTAATATTACGAAATTTTAATTTTAAGGACTTGTTCATATAAATAATATGTTGTGGACAGATATTAAATTTTACTATATATGAAATGAAGGAATATAGGTATTATCAATTATTTTCACTTACAGCGTTGTTAGTGGGATTTAGGGACTAAATGTACCGTTAAACGTTGTTTAACGTTGATTTAGTGGTAGACTCCACTCTAACGAACCCTTTTAATACAAGTTTAGTTTAATTAGTATACAAACTTACTTGTATAAATCAGGTATTTTGGCTTATTTTGGTCACTCGGTAACACAACCCCACTAACAACACTGTTAGTGAGAACAGTGCATATTATAATAATAGAAATATGCCTTTATATATTTTAGGAATATATTATATTATCATTCTAACGTAGAATTAAGAATTATATATCTTTAAGAGCGCGCTATTTACTAATATATTATCTCTGAAAAACATTCGTTATTGTTTCATGTTCTTGCGCATTTTTTATAATAGCTGTTCTTTCAATAAATCTATCTACAGCTTTACCTGTGTTTGTGTATTGAACATCTTCATCTGTGATTTCGTGGGTGGTTTTCCATACATTTCGTTCGATTTCGAATTGTCGAATTGTTACGGTATATTCTTTATTTTTTGTCACGCTTCGAAGATGTTTAGCTAAAACTAATTCTGTATTATCTTCTAGAACATGTTTAACAAGAACTGTTCGGTTTCCAATTCTATCTGCATCTTCTTTTACTTCTATTACACGAACTAAAATTGCTCTTTTATTTCTACGTATTTCAAGAAGTCTATTTTCTAAATTTTGTTTAGATAAAGTGTACGGTATTTTTTCAGGATATTTTTTGGACATAATTTAACTTATGATTTCTTATACAATAAAATTTCGATATATCACGATTAATTTATAAATTTTTTCATGTAATCTTCTAACATCAGTAAAGCCACTTCGAAATGTTCTACTGTTATAACAATAATCTCAAATCCAATTAGGAATACGAGTGTTGTATATATGCAACATAGGATAAATTGGATATATGTAGATTTTTGACTTATATAACTAATCGTAAGGCCCGGAATAGATAAGAGTAAAAAGAATGGTCCCAAAAGTAAAATAAAAGGTAACCGACGTGTGAATAACTGGGCATGAAGTAATTGTAACGGAGCTATGGCATCTGATATAGAAGGGAATGCTGTAAATGCCGTAACTAATGCCGTATAAATAAGTCCGATTGAGATTAATAGTGATTTGATACTACTAAATGAATCGATTTGAGATACAGCATATACGCTTATAATAGATATAATAGTATTAATGAATAATGGCGCATATCCAACGAGAAATGTTCTTGTAGCTGTCATATTATAAGCTTCATATTCTACATGACTAGTTAAATCTAATTCTATGACACGCGCATTTGGCAATAACCATATAACAATTGCGTGTGCTAATTCATGTAGAAATGTCCCCGGCAATGTGCCATAATAAATACTATTATGAAATTTTACGCTCATTATTGAATTAATTTGTATCTATATTTATATATGTATCGAAATCAAATTATATATTATAAAAATACCACTAAATTTAATACGTATTAACAATAAATATTGTATACATATGGATACAAAAGGAGATATTCCAGAACGAGACAAAATAGATTTAGAAGTAGACCCTGAACTTGTAAGTAATGAAGCTAAACGAAAAATTTCTGCACTAAAAACGCTTGTTAAAACGGGGAAAGCTCAAGGACATATATACTTACCACATACAAAAGATGGAGAAGATTATCATATCGATTACCGAAATTGTCATTTCTTTGTTGAACAAGGATATGTTTATTGGCATGGAGATGATAAAGACCGGTGGGCATTTGGTGACGATATAAGTATGCTTGAAGCTCATTACGAATAATTAAATAAATATTATTATCTATTAGGTATTAATATAACACATAGGATAAAATTTAATAAGTTACAATCATTTTCTTATTATATAATGTCAGGTAATAACGTAAATGTATTAAAAAACGAAGATAGTGTTGATAATATAGATGATGTTGATGATAATATTGGTAATGTAAAGGATTTATCTGAAACACAATTAGAATCTATGACTGAATTGACAAATGAACTTTCTAATTTGTCGGCTACTATTGAAGAAATAGCTTCAAGTGCAGAAGAAGTAACGATGACAAGTCAAGATGCTAAAGAAAAAGCTGATTCTTCTTTAGAGAAATCAGAAGAAGTTATCAAGAAAATGCAATCTGTAGAACAATCCGCTAATGAAGTAACAGAAGATGTTAATGAGTTACTTGAAAACGTTGCAAAAATTGAATCTATTGCAGATGTAATTAAAAATATTGCAGATAGAACAAATATTTTGGCTCTTAATGCAGCAATTGAAGCAGCCAATGCTGGTGAAGAAGGTGATGGGTTTGCTGTTGTTGCAGATGAAGTAAAAAGTTTATCTGAAGAATCAAAAGAAGAAGTTTCAAATATTGAAAATGTTATTGATAATATTCAAGAAACATCAGATTCAACAGTTGAAAGCTTAAAAAATGTCAATAATGAAATTTCAGAAGGTGTAAATAAAGTGGAAGAAACGGTAGATAATCTTGATGATATTCAAACATCTGTGTCAGAATCTGTAGATGGAATTGAAGAAGTTGCAACAGCTACAGATGAACAAGCTATGACTACAGAAGAAGTTTCTAGTATTGCTGAAGATACACTAGAAAATGCTGCTGATATTTCTGAGAAAAGTAGAAAAATTCAACGAAATATTAATTAATATAAATTAGAATAATATCTAATTTTTAATGGGTTTCCAATCACATGTAGAACATTTTTCGGCATTCTTTGAATGTAAAGAAAAGCATTCAGGACATTTTTTCTTATTATAATCTGATTCCCATGATTGTGTTTCTTTGTGTCCATTGTTTTCTAAAAATTCATCAAATATATCTTTTTCTCCCATATATGTTATAGTATAACATACTACAAAAGTCTTTCTATATGGTATATTATGTAGATTACACGAGTCACCATGATATGTCGTTAAATTATTTCAGCAGCTTTTCTAAGAGCTTGTGAAAATTCACTTATTTCATCTCTTGGAACGATTAGTTTTGTTAAACCTGAATCAGAATTATTTTCTAAATGGTTAGCTACTTCAAGAAGTTCATTTTTTTCAAGACTTATAGTTCTATTATAACTTTTGAAACTTACTACGGCACTAGAATAATTTTCATAATGCATAATCACAACTTCCAACTTATTCGGTCCTTCATATATTACTTCATCATTATTAGCCATATTTAAATTTACAATATAATACGTTAAAAGAATAACTATTAATTTATTTTTAATTTTAAGATAAAAATTCCTAGTAAAATTAGACTAAAAAGTGAAATAAATGACCAAAATGTAAAACCAATATAATTAAATTCACTTTCAGATTTATATTTCTCAACAGATACTTGATAATATCCATCCGATATAGTTATACCGGTCTCTACATTTTCTTTATCTATTTCATCTAAATCTGATTCAACGCGGCAATCATCACATACTAACGGTTCAGACATAATTTGTGAAGTTAATTCATCTTTTTCAAATAGAACAGAATCATATGAATCTCTGAATCCTGTATTGTTCCTTACGGTTTCGAATATATCTTGAGAGTCAGAATTCAAATTTTCTTTTTCAATATCATAATCTTCACCAACAATTTCACCATCTTCTACTATCATACTTGTCGTTTGGTCTATGTTTACCATATATCCTGATTCTTCCGTATTTGATACACCATTATAAATAGTCAAACTCATCATTGACAAACTAAATACAAATATTAATATTATAATCGATAAAATAATAGATTTTGACCGAATCATATTTATATATTATATAAAAGTACTTATATACTTTCTGTTATTTAAATAAAGTCACAAATAATAAACTTTATATATACATAATTGTAAAACAATTACATGGAAGTTATAGATGGAAATAAGACTAAATGTGATAAATGTGATAAAACGTTAAAATTAGAAGATGCTGTTGCATTAGAGAAAAGAAATAATAAACATTATTTAAAAATTCTTTGTTCAGATTGTTTAGATAAAGTTGGCGTTCCAAATGGTTATACTCTTGAAAGAGATATAACATATTTAAAAAGAGATTAAATACGCTTTTAATTCATTTTCTATTTGGTAAAACATACCGACCGTACAGGAGATTTTTATTAAATTTATTATATATGTATAAAACATGAATCGACACATTTAAATTAATAGGGTTATTATTATTCATTATGTTTAATTTGGACATTAAACGTAATACACCAATAACATCTGAAAATATCGGGCAATATGATGTAGATAAAAAAGAATATAATGTAAAAGATATTTTAAATTATTCTTGGAAGATAATTCCATATGATTATAATGATAATAATAATGATATGGTATATTATGAATTAATTATAGAAGGTCGTTCAATTGATAATTATAGTAAAGAAAATGTAGAAATAATTGATAAAAATAATACATTATATATGAAAACAAATAATATAATGTGTCGGCATAAATTAAATAATATTGTTCGTGAAGAATTATCGTATTACCTTGATAAATATAAAATGGCTGAAAATAAATCTAAGAGATTTAATGATATGTCACCATGGGAATTTTTTGATTTAAAACAAAAATTCATTCTGTTTGAAGATGATTTAGATAAAAGAGGATTAAATTTAGAATCTTTTATTCATAAATCAAAACATAAACAATTAGATATAATTAATGAAGAAATTAATGATTCAACAATTCAAGATGAATTATTAGAATTTATTATAGAAATGGAAAATGTAGCAGAACATATGTATAATTAAATTACATTCAAATATTACGTTATTCGTTAGATTTATATTAATTTAATATTTATGTATTATTAAAATGAATAAATTTAAGAAATTATTTAATGAAATAAATACACCAATAGTTAATTTTGAAATAATCAACAACGAACCTATAATTATTTATACAAATGATGCATTTGCAAATAAATTTACAACACATAATAATAAATCTAAATTAAAAGGTAAACGCTTAAACAAAATAATTGTTCCAGATAATAAAATTTATAAATCAGCGCATTTTGATAAAAGAACAAAAGACGGATTAGATAATAAAGATATTATTGAACGTTTTACACCAAATGGTATTCGCAGATTCTCATACTGTAGTATATCATACGATAAAAATAAAAGTTTTGCTATTTATAATGATATAACAGAAAAAATCCAAAAAGAAAATCATGTGAAAATATTAAATAGAATACTAAGACATAATTTAAGAAATGAATTAACCGTTATTTCTGGATTAACAGATATTATACATAAAGAAACGAATAATAGTACTATTAAAAATTATACGGAGAAAATTCAAAAATCTACATCAAGTTTAGAACGATTAACAGAGGAATCTAAGACACTTAATAAGGTATTAACAGATACAAATCAATTAAAAGCATTAAATCTTAAAACACAAATAAATTATGCTATTGATAAATGTCGCTCTGATTTTAATATATCTAATATAAATGTGAATATAAATCCCAATACTACGGTTAAATCTGGTGATAAATTATATATTGTGTTAGAATCTCTTATAGATAATGCTCTTCGATATAATAATTCATCTGAACCTCAAGTTGATATATATATGAATGATATTGATGAAAAATATATCGAACTATGTATTCTTGATAATGGTCCCGGTATACCAGATAGAGAAATAAATCTTATAAATAAAAATATAGAAATATCTGATTTAAATCATAGCAATGGATTGGGATTATGGTTAACAAAATGGATTATTGAATCATACAATGGTACTGTTTGTATTAATAAACATAATTGTTGTGGAACAAATGTAAAGATTAAATTATTAAAATACAATTATTAATAATTATATTACATAACTAAATAATAACATTTAATATAATACATTATTATAGTTATAATTAAATGGTTAATAAAGTACTTAATACGTTAAAATCTAATGAAGATAATAATTATAAATTAATAGTTAATAACCAAAAAGATAAAGACTTACTGTCATTTAAAATGATTAAACGTATGTTTGAAAATCAAAATGTGACGGTTAATAAAGGTAATGAGAACAATAACAATATTATTATATATAAAAATAATAGTATTGTTTCAAAATCATCAATTGAGGAATTAGGTGATAGTATATTATATACTAATTCTGACCAATATAAAACACAACAAAATCAAATGAAAAAATTAGTATTTCCAAAATCAATATTATCTTTACAAGATGAAATATTTGAATTAAAAGGATATCCAAAAAAATATAATGAAAAATTAATTTTAATATTAATTTCAAGATATATTGAAAAATTATCATATACACATGGCGGCGTACATCATTCTACATTTCAAAAAATATCTCGAATAAATGATGAAAAAGGAACAAAAGAAGTATATGACAAACTATCTAATAACGTAGATAAGCTACATATTTACGGTCAATTAGATACAGAACCTGAATTAAATGGTGAAAATATTATATTTAATTTTGGTTCATCTGATACTTATAAATATTCATGGGTTGTAATTCATCTTTCAAAGAATTATTCTGCAGCTTTAACAGCTATTAAAAAACCTAATAAATTTAATGAATGGAATGCAATTTGGACTTTCGACCGTGAAAAAGTAATTAGATTAGAAAATGAAATGGATAATTACTTTTAAATTGTAGTGTCGTAATATATTAAGTCATTTGTATTTATATAATTAATATGAATATAATTAGTCGTTACAACGACAAAATATTAAAAAAGAAAGAAGATGGCTTATATATAATTGAATATAACAATAAACCTCAAAGAAAAATAATAACAGAAGATTATAATTCTAGAGATATTGTTACAGAAAAATATAAATTTTCAAAACCTATAGATGAAGTAAAATCATTTGATGAAGTACAATCAATTTTCTATTTAGAATCTGAAACTTCAAAATCGAATGTACTATATAAAAAAATAACAATTGCATTAATAGGTTTAATACTAATTTATCTATCAATTCAATACTCTCTCGTATATAGTATATATTTATTAATTATAGGAGTTATAATAACATATATTTATAATTATTTTTCAAAAGAAACATCATATTTGTAAATTATTTATTTTTGTATTACGTAAAATAATTATTTAACATAGTATATTAAAATATACTTATGAAAAAAATTGGTATTATTGGATATTCGACGCAATCATTTGATAAACGAAAAGCTCGTGAAGAAATTAAACGGATATATAATGAATTAGAGGATAAATACGGTAACGTATCTATTATATCAGGATATACTAATTTAGGCATTCCAAAAATTGCTTATGAAGAAGCAACAAATAGAGGATGGAAAACAAAAGGTATTGCTTGTAAAAAAGCACATAATTATGAAACCTACCCAGTAGACGAATATATAATTGTAGGGGAAAATTGGGGAGATGAATCTGAAAAATTTTTAAATTCGGTTGATATACTTGTTAAAATTGGTGGTGGAGAACAGAGTGACAATGAATTAAAAAAATCTAAAGAGAAAAATATAATTATATATGAAAATATAACAGATATTTAATTATTTTTATAATAATTTTCTTTTAAGCTATTTGATTTACTTATTCCTGCAATAGCCCAAGAAAATCCAACAATAACAGCTAATTCAAAACTCATCGACCACAATAAACCTAAAACAATAAATACTATCAAACCATCGTCATATTGAATATTTTCAACCATATATAATTCTATAAGACATAACTATATAAAATTATCGAAATATATTATTTCAAATTATACTCCAACAGGATGAGGAACGGTGACAGAATCAGGTGTTACGTTTTCGATAGCATCAGAAACCATATTACCAAGTTTCGTATTACCTGATTCAACACAAAAGAGCAAATTTTATTTTGAAGATATTATGACTCCTGCAGGAGGATTATTTATATCTATGCCCGAATTATCCAAATATATGCACTTTTTA
>SL_4KL_010_BRINEDRAFT_10001955_pt1 | contig 11581 bp, 9 predicted proteins | sample SodLak_010_BRINE_2_FD_10664 | JGI IMG/M metagenome (IMG submission 10664) | reverse complement strand
CGGAGAGCAATAATCCTTCGGTCAATGGAATACATATGTTTGTCATATTGAGAAAAGAAAAAAAAGTGCTGTAACAAAATTCATTTGCCAGACTATAACCTATGGAAGGTTCACCCCCCTGCTGATGGCCATTGTGAACGAAGATGTTGAAGTCATACGCATGTTCCTCAGTAATCCAAGGGTGAACGCTGGCAGAATACACAGGTGTCTGTTCTGGTTTGACACCTTGGTAACTCCGTTCGATGTCGCCTTACGTACCTTGAACACATGCGTAATTGGCGCGTTCCTGGAGTGCCCCCGTGTCATCCTCAATGACACAGTACTGACCAGGGCATCATCTCCCTTGGCGGCCTGTCTGCTCATATGGCCCTACTACTTATCCGACGCAGATAATAGTAGATTCAAAGATGTGTTTCGGACCATCCTATATTGCCCCCGAGTAGACGTCAACGCGCGTGTCACTATTTTCAATGCATCCAAACGAAACTCAGCCGTCCATAAGAAAGAAGACGCATACTCGACTCTCCACTTGGCATGCAGCATGAATCACGTGCCCGCGGTAAAAATGCTAATCGATTGTGAGAGAGTGGACGTGAACGCAAAGACCGCAAATGCATCAGGACAGACAGCGCTACATATTGCAGTTATTCACGAACGTGTGCCGGCACTACGAATGCTGCTCGCATGCGACCGCGTGGACGTGAACATACAAAACGATGATCCCGGCGTCCCTGCTTTACACTATGCCGTGTTCCAAAACGAGCACATCGTGCGTGCATTCTTTGAATGCGACAGAGTCGATGTTGACATTACAAACAAGAAAGGCCATACCGCTCTGTATTATGCCGTCATCAGAAGAGGTTCCGCGACTATTACCAGGTTGATCATGACACGTAGTCGAGACAAAGAGGTTACCACTTCTGCACGACAGCTCGGTCACGACGATGATGGCCTGCTATCGCATTTCAGAAAAATTCTGGTTACGGGACGTATACACCCGATGAAATCGTTTTAGATTGTACCTTTCCACAGCGCCCGTTTGACCAAACAAATCTCCGGCCTTTGATCCGCGTAATTTTTTACTCCCCGACAAGAACACCTACATGGATACGCGCCGAAGAGTCCAATGTCCACGTTGGAGTACTGCATCCAAGTGATAATAAGTAATATAATTTCGGGAAACAACAGCCCCATCACGAGCGTGACCTACTCTTAGTGCACCAGTATAGTGCTAGATAGTGCGCGCGCAAGGATCTTAGGGGGGAGGACAAATATACAGAATCGACCAACCTTACATAAACATCATTATGCGACAATAAATTATGTAGAGTGAACCGGTAGTTGGTGTGTTGCGCACAATTTCCCATTCTTTTGAAAGGGAGAGTTTGATCAATTGCACGAACAAAATCTTCGCTGCCCATTCCATCGCCAATGTAGTATATATGCCAAAAATTGCTTGTTATGGCATGCGTGCAGGAATGTGACAACAAAACGAAGATGAATGACGAAGATGATGACTCATAGAGCGGACAACGGAGGGGACAATAAAAGCGAAAAAGATGTGAAACGGTAAGTTACTATCCCGCCTCCATAGTACAACGGTAAGTATGCCTGCCTTCCAAGCAGGAGATGGGGGTTCGATTCCTCCTGGACGCATTTTTTTATCTTACAATAATTCATAACATTATGCCCCCCAAAAAGCAAAGTCAGGCAGCAAAGAAAGGTAACAAATCTGACACGACTGGGACAACTTCCAGGAAAAGGTCACCTAGGGGGGTATCTAACAGACACAACAGAAAAAAAGGGGGACGCGACCCTGACCTTGGAGATTGTATACGCGTCACGCGTGAAGGAGATCAACGATATTGTAGAATAGTTCAATCGTTTATAGAACGGCTCACACAAATTCATAATGACATAATGACCCGGATGAACGACCCTAAATTTGACCCTGGCTCGCAATTAGAGAATCCGAACGAATATATAGATGATGCAATAAGAGTTTTGGAAAACTTTCAAGATGCTCGGTTCCCAGAGAGACATGAGTTCGTCGATGGATGAACGAGGCGTTTCACCATTGAAGAAGAAAAATGTGGTGTAAAAAAAATTGCCAAAAAACGTTGCCGAACAATAACTGTCGTGCTTATTGGCTTCGTGAACCAGTCGTGTGTGCTGCGTGGGATTCCAGCAGGGTAGTTCAGATCCCGGAGACGAGCTTGATATTGATATAAGGAAATGCCAGAATCCCGGAGATCTCTTTAAGCCCTTGAACTACCCTGATGTAAAAGTACTCGTTTTTACCGTACACAGTCCTCGCGAACCAGTTTGGAAAAAATTTGAATTGCGGTTCAGTCACAGCAGTTCACTCGCTGCATCTTGTAAAAGTTATCGATCTTCCCTTTGGTTTTCCGATTATTGAGAAAATGAACATGTCCACGCAGGCTAGCGACATTCGCTCTTTTGTCAAATACGCATACGTGGTCTATCAGTATTTCTGCTACATGTGGGAAAAATGGTCCGGAAACCCGGAGAACCTTTGGAACGATTCACTGACGCGCACAGAAGTTGCCGAAACACTACACGCTCGCGACATGCCTCAAAGGGTCTGTAACGTTATTATTTCTTCTGTATCTTTGCCGTTGATGTTGCCGATCGCGACCATCTACTTTTTTGGATCATTATTATTCGAGGAGATCAGAGGAACTACGCGTAAGCTGTCGAGGACCGCGCTAAAAGCTTTTGATGATGCCAACCGCCGACGCTCTCGCTCTCGTGATGTAAGAGGAGAACGAGGAGGTCGAGGAGGTCGACGGCTAGGATGCTGGTGTGGAATAGGGCATAATGTGCGTCATATAGCACAACAGGCGATGCACTCGCCTGAAATGTACGTGCCATCCACCGCCGCCGAGCAAGCCGTTTTTCCCGAACAAGACAAGTTCTGTCCCGTGTGTTATGGACCGTTTGAATCGAGCTCGAGTTTCGTCTTTGAAGACATCACCACAGAAGTTGACAACGTCGTGAGCCTGAAATGCGGTCACGTGTTTCACACGGGATGCATAGGTGCTTGGATAGAATCTCGAGGTCAAATAAATGTGACGTGTCCGTTATGTCGGACGCACTTAGAAAAAGAAGAACTGGACGGCATCAAAAGCACAAACCGACGCTACAGAAGTGCCCTCCCATCCTCTTGATACTCGATCCCGCCGTTTGTGCGTCAGTCACCCGTTCATCAACCTCATGCACGACGCCGACAGCTACTTCTTTCACCTTCCTTCGCGCACTCTCTTAGCCGTGTTAAAAAAGTCGGCTTTGACGTAATCACGGAAGGTCGAAAGGAACGTCTTTTCCGTCCGGTCTGCACACGCGGACAAACAAAATGAAACAGACTGTAATAATGAACAATGACACTAGATTCTGAGAGGTTTTGAGAACACCTCAAGACATTGGCCGCGATTAGCCTCGTGACTTTCTTCGCCGCCATTACCACGTGCCATCCGTGCCAATCGTGAAAGCCCATACGCCTCCTTGTTGTTCGTCGCCTGAGCGCCTGTACTTCCCTTCCACCTCTGTCGACATAAGGAGACAGAGAGAGACGGCGTCGAATTAGGTGTGCCAGGTCAGCCAGCCAGCCAACTCATCATAAAGGGCATGTTTTTCGTAGACGATCAAGGCCGACTTCTGCGTCAGGGGCAAGAAGTGACGGATACAGGAGAAGGAGCATATCCGGACAAGCGGTTCATATGTTTCGCGTCGTCATCGAGTGGTTACTACCACATTAAGAAAGAAGAGCAGACGAAGAAAGAGGGGTACATCGCCGGCCTCGGGTTAAGATGCGTCGAGGTGCACGTCGCACACGGTAGCTCTGATTCGTCTCGTCTACTCTTCGTGTACTCGAGCGTAGCGCCGCTCTGTTGGCCGTTTGAGGTATCGGAAGACGATGAAGATGTCCGGCCTCTCAAGGCGAAAGGCTTCGGATGCACGAACAACCTAGTCGAGTACGCTTTCCCGTTGCCCCTGATTTTGACGAACGTCGAGGTTGCTTCTGCTGCGGATTGCTCGACGGATAATATTATCGAGTTTCATGTACAGGCACACAACACAAATCACAAGTCGACGCTGAAGGCGGTTTTTTACGCCGACAAAAAAGAGCTGGTGGCGCTTTCCGCGGAGAAAAAGGATGTAGACCCCGAGCCAAACGACGCCGATCGGAGCTTGTCGGGATGCCGTGCCGACTTCCGTACGTTCGTTGATGCGTTCTCCGGAGCTTTTCAAACGAGGGTATGGAACGATCGATACGTCGCGGCTATGTATTCGCCTCATCTCTCTCCGTTTGTGGACGTGTTCGCCACGCATGACGATCTAGGCAGCGAAGAAAAAGACGGGACGGATAAGGCTTGCTATGGCCACGCCCGTTTCCTCTTTCGCGTACCGCTCAGCGATTACAGGACGTCCGAGCACGTTTTCGAGTTCTTTGAGCACCGCGACCGGGTCTGGCTGTTCGTAAATAACATGCACAGCAACTTTACGTTTTACGCCTGTCCGTCGGGAGAGGCGGTCAAGACGGTCTGTCCGTTCGACTTTTTCGTGAGCAAGTACTTTCGCGCACGTGACTGGCTCGCGTTGTACGGGTGGATGTGGGGGCCCATGGATGAGATGTACGTGTTCGATCTGCCTCACCTCCTCGAAGACAAGGATGAAGCTAAAGCTGAAGCAAAGAAAAATAATCCGTTCGCGGGTGTGCTGCAATCGGATGTGTATGAGGAAAACGGATACGTTGGTTGGAGGAATGCGGAATCTTCTTGCGTCATGAACGAAGAAGACACTTGCGAAGAAGGCACATACGACGAGCGGATTTGCAGGGTGGGCGTCGACTTGGACGCCGACTCACGCGCGCTCGCTATCTTGCGCGAGCACGATGAACACGTCGAACGGCAGGAGCAAGGACAGGACGATTATGTCGCGACTGTTGTGAACAACAAGGCACTTCTCTCTCGCCTTGGCGCCGATCGAACGAGGCGAATCATAGATGTAGAGCCGTGGAACTTTCGACGGCTCTTGGACCTCCAGAACGAGGTGCTCGAAAGGCTGGACGTCATCAAAACGGACGCGGCGTGGAAGCGCAACGACAACGCGCTCAAGAGGCTGCTTCTGCACAGGCACGGGCACGAATTCGAGCGCGAACTCGAGAGGTCGGCAGGAACGACGGTTGATGAACAGGACGAAAACAAACGCAAGGACCGAACCAACGCGTGTCGCATTCTGCTCGAAATCCTGTCTCTTCCGGACGGCGATAAGGAGACATCGCCGATGTTGAGCGTGCGCTGTTTCGGGGCCGAGTCCGGAAACGACTACTCGCAACGTGTCCTGGGATTGCTCGAAGATGTGCGCGCCATTCCGCGGGGCGTCGTGCGCGACGAGTTCATAGCGCACGACACACGTCATCTCGATCAAGGAATCGTATCGACAGATCCGGTAGATCCTGCTGATCGAATAGATCCGCTCGATCGTACCGTGCACGACGCTCTCGTGTACTCGCTGGTTCGCAACATGCTCGACATGAACGAATGGTGTCCGAAAATGGACATTCCCGTCCAGAACAATATGGTCAACTATAGGATTGTGTTGACGCTCGTGCCCCGTAACTGGATCGTCGTGGCTTCTGACGGAGAAAAAAGAGGGCGAGAAGAAGCGGTGAACACGACGCCGACGCTACGAGATAGATGCGCCGGTCTGGACAGCTTGGAGCTGTTCGTCAAGGCTCGGATCGGAGAGGGAGGGAAACATGGCGTCCAATCGTGGGTTCGTCCCGTAGTGATGGGAAAGGAGTAGCAGGTAGTGTCAAGGTATACCGTCACAGCGTGCAGTGACGCTCAACGTGGTGGTCGGTCTACATCAGACGGTCGTCAGCGATAAAACATCGAACAGAGCTGCGGAACGCCCGTCGACGTTTCATTTTTTCCTGAATAATGCCAAAACAACGGCATCAAAGCGCGCAGCTCGCCTTATTTGGTTTCATCGTCGTTTACTTCTTGTTCCCGAAAGGCGTACTCCAATCCTCGATGCGGATATCCGGGCGAACGTGTTTTTGATACCAATACAAATGAGAGGCGCCATTCATCCATTTTCCGACCAGGCGGATGGTGTGTCCATGAGGCACAGATCCAGTTCCAGCTTTATCATAATTGTATATATATATGTTTGGACGGCATAAAAAGACACGTCCGGGAACGCGCTCTAACGGGGTCATTCGTTTGTAATGAACGGATAAGGGTGCGTCGTAGGCTAGATGAGAAGACAATCGGTTTTACCCTTTGATCAGTAGAGCTGATCACCCCACTGATAGTTATGGGTGCGTGGATGTCCATCCCCTGGACGCTGAGCTACTGTGGCAAGCGGAAAAGCAGCCTCTGCTCTTGGCGATCAATTCGCTCTCCGAGCTTTAGAAGCCTGCGCGGTGTGCGGTATGACCGGCCAGTACCACGGTCAAAACGTGCTCCACCCACATAATCGACGATCAAAAAAAAGGGCGATTGACTTCAAGCGTAAATCAGGCGCCCATACGATACTTTCTTTTCCCTGCACAGCACGTCCACCAGAGTTTCCACGTTGCTCGCCTTTCGCAATCCGTCGAAGAAAGACAACACCTGCGAATCTTCATGGAACGGGGCGCAAATCCGCTTGATGCGATCGTCGAGCTCGACGACAAATTCTTTCTCGTGACGACGGGGATGGTCGTTTCCTCCGTACTCCAAGCCGTGTAACTCCTGGAAGATTTCGTCTATACCAGCATCGCCGTCATTGCCTTCTTGTCTCGAGTCCACCGACCATTTACTCACCCAATACCGGGGAACGTGACAGAAAGAGTCCCACGCCCTCTGTTGTTCAGTTTGAACCTTGTTTCGTTCTGATGGTAGCAAACTGCTATTCTCGGCGAGGTGTTCCGACGCGATGTCTGCGATCACGTACCGTAGCGCTTGCCTCTCGGTCATGCACACGCCGATCACCGGCGTAGATTCGTAACTCATATCCTGTCGACTGTCTCTTTGAATCACGTACACCGTTTTCGTCATCGTGATATACTTATTCGATACCGTCGACAGTGGCTTACGTATTACGCATGTAAATAGCGTTGTATTTATGCTTCAATTCAGCCTTATATAGCTTGTATACAACAGGGTTGTACAGCGGGTTAAGGAAAGTTCCGGGAAAATGCTAAAATGGTATAAGGAATAACGGGTTCCCCGGAACATTTGAACAACCGTGGTATACAACAACAAGAAAAACATAATATGAACGAACGAAAACGACGCTCCCCGCTCGTTTCACTTTCGTAGCTCCAAGTGAAGTTTCTGTTTGCACGTCCGGTCAGTCAGAGCGCTCTGCATTCGAAAAGCTGTCCCAGAGGTCCGACGTTCACCCACAGCACCTTCCCATAGACGTCGTGAACGCGCAAGGTGATAGGTGTGTCGGATTCGACCGAGGGTTTATCCTTTGTGTTGTATTTCGAAATGTCAATCGAGCACGGATTCAACTTGGATGTTCCCGGAATCTGCATCTCAAACGGCGGCGAACGGTTGCCGTCGTAAGACAAATACAATCGACCTCCACGGGCGACTTCATCGACTTCCTGTACATCTACAATGCAAATGTTGTATATTTCGACCGTCAAAATCGTGAATACCCGGCGGTAGACGAGTTCGTTCAACTTCCGGAGTGGGTCCACCAGATCGTGTTCCTCGTCTTCGCTGATCATGTTGCCATGTACCGCGTCCAGTTCGTGCGCTAGTGGCGGACGAGGGAACATCATCCTCCATCCTGAAGGGACCTCGTAGAGACTGACGGGAACGTTCCTTTCTTTGAGAGCGCCGTTCACGAGTTTCAGCACGTCGGGCGTAACGAACTTGTTGCCTATCTCTTTACTGAACGGCATGGGAGATACACCGTAGTCTCGGATGCGTTGTTGCCATATACCCGCGATATGCGCGGTCCATGCCACTACGGTCGATGACGACGACATCTATATTGAATTATNTATGACGACACCTCACCAGTGCTTATGTAATTTTACGGGAGTCTTTCCCTCGCTTTTCGGTCCGCTTTCTCCATTTTATTCCGTGCCCTTCACGCTCGCTCATCTTCGCGGTTTTAGATGATTGAGTACAGAACACTGTGCACGCGTCACTGGTTCATCAATGCACTGTATAGCATGCGTCGTAGGCTCTTTTTTAGTATGAAGAGGTGGAGCGTGCGTCTGCTTCCTCGATTTCTCAGGGGTCTAGGCTGAAAATGCCGCATCATCCGCGTATACTTCTCTTTGTAATTTATTTTCACGCACATCCAGTCGCTGCCAGAGTCATGGGGAGTCGATAATGCGAGAATTTATTGTCGTAGAATGAATATAAAATAGACACAGCTAGCTCTTCTCTCCTTTCTTTGAAAATAGGCGCAGGTCCAAAGAGGTTGTCGATTTCCTCGCGGACTACCAGACGACATCCATACCTGTCGAAACGTCACGTGCATTTTTGCACATTTTGCATCTCGAGCATGATATAGACCTGCTGCGAAGGAGGGCCGAAACACCGTTCATCGTACGCAACGTCGGGCCGTTTCTTCCGCAAACGTAATAGCGCGATGTGGTGATCGTCCCAAAACACGTCGCGCACTCGCCCGTCCGCCATGCGGACATCGGTCAAGCGAGTTCCTATCGTATCATCATCTCTGACATTGTCAAGTGTCAGGAACGACGCGTGCACGCCGTCTTTGGAAAGGAGCGCTCTCTTGCGCTCGCAAAATTGCGGGAGAAGATAGGGATGACGGCGCACATCATCGGCTGTAATGCATGCGTCGCAAAAGTCTCCCGCGTCCCCGAGATCAAAGTGCATGCGCCCGGCGCACGATGGACAGGCCGCAAAATCACAGCGGTCACATATGCTCTCCGCATTATAGCGACACTCGTCGTGACACGTCTTGCACGCATCGCAAAACCTTTTCAAGCCTTGCGAGGTGTCGTGATCGTTTGATGGGACCGGTGGATGCGGTATGCGCGCTACGTCCGTCTTATCGACTTCGTCCTGCATCTTTTTATAGTCGTGCTGTGTCCGTCCGTTTCACGGTTGTTCAAATGTTCCGGGAAAAACCGTTCTTCCTTATACCGTTTTAGCATTCCCCCGGAATTTTCCTTAAACCCGCTGTACAACTCTGGTCCGTTTTATGCTAAGTTTGAAATATACTCCGACTGCAGGGCCGTCAGGACACGCCAATGCGTCACTCCGCCGTCTGCCGCTTGTGCGGAGTAGATAGAGAAGGGCACGCATACATGCTGAACGAGTTCTCTACCTGACGGTTATGCGTTTACGCAACCAATCCATCGCCTCGTAGAGCAACTTATTCTGCTCGGCGTACTTTGCATCCCTTTCCCTGTCATACTTGGTAGCTCCTGCTTCCAAAAGCGCGTTCACCACTTCATGATGACCCTTCTTCCGTAAGCGCCGGAGAAAGTTGCCGTCGAAACGGGTGACATCTTGTCCAGCGTCGATCAGAGTTTTCACGACGTGCACGTGGCCTTTGTACGCCGCCTTCCACGTGGCATTATACGTGTGATCACCCATGGCACCGCGAATGTCACCGCGCATGTCACTGCGTAACAAGTGATCGAGCATCGGAAGGTTTCCTCTCTCCGCTGCCCGAACGAGCGCAAACTTTCTCAAATCATTCCCTCCTCGTTCCAACAATATCTCAAGGGCGTCGTACTTACCGTTCGATAAAGAGACGGAGACGGCCTCGCGTAACTCGTGTTTACATTTTTCGCACTTTTGGTCAAGCGTGTTGCGCAACGCCGTTAGATCTTCTTTAGCGACCGCTTCGATCAACTTACGTTGATCTTCGAGATCACACTCTGATGCCGTGCGGTGAATCATGACGCCTCACTTAGGCGATACGAAGGGGGCGCGCCGATACGCTTGCAATCAATTAATAATTCATTTCGCCGTTTCTTCTTAAGTCGGACTCGATTGATTCTACCTTTATTCATGATTTGCGGGTTGAAGAGTGCCCCGCTCACATATGTCGGCCTCCGGTCGACTGGCCAGCCAGCAAAATGGTTGCTGCCATTGGTGCAGATACGCCAGGCAATCGAGACGACCGCGCTCTGCCGCAACCTTGCACGTGTCGATGTCATCCATTGAAATGCTGCCTGGTAAGCTTCAAAGTCGGGCGAGTACGGGAGCGATCGACATCTCATTTATTTCGTCTGTCTTTCCTCTCGATCTATAAGATCGAGGACCCTCGTGCCGTCCTTCCGTCAAACATTTCACGATGCGGCATTCGACGTTTCTCCGTTTTGTGCCGCTTGTATCGTTGCCCCAAAACGTAAATAGAGTTTGCGAGAAACAAGGAGGCGTTTGGTTACAGTATAAAGAATACCAAAACACCCGTTTATTCAGGGGACCGGCGACTGTTTTTTTAATACGATGAGTGAGGAGGAGATCGGAGAAGCAGTGAAGCCTTCTGGGTTTCCCTATGACGTGGTGGTCGTTCGTGTGTCCTCGGGTAGAGACTTTTTTGCTTTGATAGAGGAACTTCTCGACGAGCACACAACCAACATTCGTAACGGCTATCATGGGTCCTTTTTCCATAACCGTGATACGCTCGCGGATGCTTTTAAAGAAGGGCGGCTTTACACATTGGTCGCTCAGGAAACGGACGACATGTTCCGGAGAGGCGCGGCGGCTGAGGACGTCTTCGTGCCGCCCGGCTCAGGGCAACTGTTCCTGCTTCCTTGTTTCTGCATGATGAGCGTCGATAACGTTGCTGTTGAGATACTGTGGACGCACCCGCGCGCGCGTATGAGAGGACTGGCTTCGACGTTGGTCAAGCAGTTGGGTGCGCAAAGCGTGCGCCACCCTTTGCCCGAGTCGGAAGGTTTTTGGAGGGCCAAGTTTCCGTTATTGTCTATTAGATAGATGAGGTAAACAACGTCGTCATCCGTATTTTTCGTGATATTGTTGTGGTCAGTTTGTGGTTACGGATACACACCGCAGACACACCGTAATTTAGAAAGTTATGGTTTTTATGGATTACGGGAGCATCCCTCGATCTACGTATATTATAATGCGTCACCGGTTCGTCGATGCAGTGCACGACATGCGTAGTGGGCTCCTTTTTTAGTATGGCGTGTCTTCCCCGTTATAGCTAGGGGCGGTGGCGGAGGAAGATTCGAGAAATTTGCGCTGCTGTTCTTGTGGCGTATTGCTTCAAATATAAAAAGTACGCCGCTTGTTCTAGTAGAGAGAATGACGGATCCCGTACATTGCGAGCATCTATACCTTCTTCAACATCACTCTGATCCGCGCATCATCAAACTCGGACGCAGCGGATGTGTATTGCGACGCGTAAATGAGTACTCGAAAGGTAGCCGCTTCCTCATCTCGTTCATTGTCAACGACTCGCGCGCGGCCGAAGGAGCTTGCTTAGCCCATTTGAAAGCCTGCCATCTTTATGTCGGCATAGGCGCGACCTCGGAAATGAGTGGTTCGAACTACAAAACGACCGCCATCCCGCCGAAGCGGCCGAGGAAGTGTGG
>SL_4KL_010_BRINEDRAFT_10001954_pt1 | contig 11582 bp, 12 predicted proteins | sample SodLak_010_BRINE_2_FD_10664 | JGI IMG/M metagenome (IMG submission 10664) | reverse complement strand
GAACCTCAGTCGAAACTGCTTCCAGCGACGCTGGGTGAGCTGGGGTCGTCATGAGTCACCCCCTTCATCAATGCGATGGTCGTCGATTGAGAGTTCTTTGTCTTCGTATGAATCGACTGCTGAAGCCCATCCCTCAAGTGACTCCTGTTCCTCATCTGTGAGAGGTTGCGTCAGCCGTGTTGGTTCTTCGACTGTGATCGGTCTCTGGTCTCTACTGAGGGATCCCACATAGACCGGAATCATGTCGACATCTCCTCGATTTTTTCGGAGTTGCAATACTCGTTTGACCACATTTGGCAGCGCTCGAAATTGCTCGCGAACGTCCGCTGGGGACCGTTCGGTCGGAATCTGTGTGAGGACATCACCCGATGGCGTTATTCGGAACGAACCTCCCTGTGGTCGAAGTTTCCGGAGTTCTGTGACAATATGGTCTGGAAGAGGCTCCACAAATGAATGCCGAAGCTTGGTCTCGGCGTTATGCCACCAGAACTGATCGCCAGAAAACGAATACTTGGAGCCGTCGTAGACGCCGCTCCACAGCTTACCAGGCTCCAATCCTGGGGGACTCAAGGAGACTGACTTCGATGGGTCGTCTGAGGGAACGAGTCGACCGTCGAAATCGATATCACTGACGTAGAGAGCTTCATACGCATCGTCGGCACCATCGATTTCTGATTGAGTAATTACTGTGCCAGATTCGGTGACTCGGACTCTCCCACCCTGAGGTTTGATTTCGAGGAGGTTTTCGACACAACTCTCTGGAACTGGATCCAGTCGAAGCCGGTCGGTGCCGTTGTATGCCTGCCACCACACTTCCCCCTCTGCATTCACGCTCAGACTATAGCCACGATAATATTTGTCCCACGCATCACCATGGACGTATGGCGATTCGTCTACCCTTTCAGCCTCTTTTGTCATACAATATGATAGATTTGGTGCGTAATATAACCGAGGGTAGGCGTAGATATTTTTGTTGGTAAGGTTCGGTGGTCAGTTGAGATGTTCCAACCAGATTACTCAACACGCAAGAACGAAAAGATACACTCTTGTGGCAGCAATCCTCCATGATAACAGCTACCTGACCCGTACCCTTGCTTGCTAAAGTGCTGTCGGGGATCGGATAACAGCCGGATATTGGTATCGAGGTGATTTGCACCGGGTGTATTCGCTTCGATTGGCAGCTTTCAATTCAACAATACAAACTACAGCAGGAGGGATATTCTTGAGTAGATAGTCGGGCTGTTTGGGTTCGACTTTCCGGTAGGTGATCGGTTGTCTGATGAAGTGGGGGTCCTCACCAGTGTAGTCTTCTGAAATGAGATTGAGATACCCGATTCCATGGAGGATGGGCCCAATGAGATCTTGTTCGGTGAAGACTTCGGGTGCCTGCTCTACTCTGACATGAGATCGACCGATTCGCACAACTTACAACCATTGAGCAAAATCAATCCGGTATGGATTTAGAGCCGCCTGTCGTCGATCTTCTCTCCTCTACACCAGCCTATACATCTACAAATGGAGCTGCGTACCTTGGTGACAGTCTGGATCTCTTAGACGAGCTGCCAGACAATTCCATAGATCTGGTAGTGACATCCCCCCCGTTTGAATTGGCACATCAAAAGGAGTATGGGGATGATTGGGATGATGATGAAAAGCACAAGGGTGGATATCAAGAGTGGTTCCTCAAATTCGCAGAGAAAGTCCAGCGCGTATTAACAGAATACGGGAGTTTTGTGATCGAGATCGGTGGAGCCTTCAAAAAAGGCCGGCCGGCGAGGTCGACCTACCAATTCGAACTATTGGCCAAGTTAGCTGGCGAAGAAGGGGACTTCGAGCTAGCCCAAGACTTCTATTGGCATAACCCCGCAAAACTACCTTCGCCTGCAGAATGGGTTAACCGACGTCGCATCCGGGTGAGTGATGCGGTTACACACGTCTGGTGGCTGGCAAAAAACGTGTCTACAGAGAGTGCGACGGAGGAAGATGAACAGCCCATTCCGGAAGCAGACAATCGACGGGTACTCGATGAGTACAGTGAGAGTCAAAAAGACTTGATGGAGAAAAGAAAGTACAACGCGGGAGAACGGCCCTCAGGCCACGTCATTAGTGAGGAAGGGTTTTTCACCGATTCCGGCGGTTCGATTCCGGATAATCTGATTTCGGCGACCAACACCCGAAGCACCACACACTATGATAAGATGTGCAAAGAGGCTAACTTAGACAAACACCCAGCTCGGTTCCCTCGAGAGATCCCAGAATTCTTTATCAATTTCCTCACCCCGAATCCGCCGTACGACGATTGGTCACGAGGGCATCTCGAACGGCCGATTGTGCTCGATATCTTCGGCGGCTCGAATATGACAGGCAAAATCGCCGAAGAAAATGATCGCTATTGGCTGACTTTCGAAAAAGACCCCTCGTATATGGAGGCCTCTGAAGTGAGATTTCTATCCCCAAAGGAGGTAGTCAGAAAGTACGATGATTCTCAGAAGGGGCTTGAGGAATTTTGAGACACAGGCGTGTGTGGAACCAGCTGTTGGTAATACGATTGTTTTATTCAGTTTGGAACACGCAACGAGTACGTTCCGAGAGCAAATATGGCAATTAATCTGAATAAATTTCTGTGCTATTCAGGTTACAAACTCGGGGAGAGGGAATTTTAACCAGTATGGAGTCACCTCAAGTTATGTCAATGGAGCGGCGGTTCAGCTCAGAAAGTGAACATTTATCTATTAACGGTGTTTTGATTTGATTAGTGACTCTGGTCGTTAATAATCGGAAAATCGCCATACAGAGAGTGAACAATACGATGTGGAAACTTTAACTAAGAGATGGCCCGATCAAAGACAGAACCTGTGGAGACAACGCTAATGGAGAACGTGCCAGGCGTAACGGAATTGATGGAGACGGATGCGTACTACACCGCTGATGGTGGTGCTGCCTATCTCGGCGATAGCCGCAAGCTCCTTGGAGAACTTCCCGATGAGTCAGTTGATCTCGTAGTTACTTCTCCTCCCTTTGCGCTGAATCGGAAAAAAGAGTATGGAAATAAGGATGCAGAGGACTACAATGACTGGTTTATGGAATTCGTCGAGGGTGTCTATCGTATTCTAAAGCCAGAGGGTTCCTTCATCGTTGACATCGGTGGGGGATGGGAGAAGGGTAAGCCTGTTCGCTCAACCTACCATTTCGAATTGCTAACGCGAATCTCAAATAAGAGTCCCTTCCACCTTGCACAGGACTTCTACTGGTACAATCCTGCGAAACTCCCTACCCCGGCACAGTGGGTGACTATAGAGCGTATTCGAGTGAAGGACGCAGTGAATCACGTCTGGTGGTTCAGCAAGACAGAGCGTCCGGAGGCTGACAACCGGCGCGTGCTTAAAGAATACTCTGACAGTCAAAAGAAGCTGATGGAGGATGGCTATGTGGACAAGAAGCGGCCTTCAGGCCACGACATAAGTGACAAATTCGACGACCCTAAAGAAGCGGAAGGAGCGATTCGACCGAACTTCTGGAGCGTCGTTGAGAGCAGCGACCAACTTCCTGACCTTGTCAGCGTCCTCGAAGACGCAGGCGTCTCGCAAGAACTGATTGATGTTGCGGAAGAAAATGGAGTGCTGGAAGATCTTGTAGAGTCGGTGATGAGCCAGTATGTCGATGACAACGTACTAAAACTGGCGAATACAGCATCAAACACGCACTATCTCAAGGCATGCCGCGAACTAGAAGCAGACCCACACCCGGCACGTTTCCCACGTGACCTCCCTGAATTCTTCATTCAACTCCTTACCGAAAATCCACCGTATGAGAGTGATGATGAACATCCGCTCGTTTTGGATATATTTGCTGGATCGAATATTACAGGTCGTACGGCTGCGAACCTCGAACGCAACTGGATATCGTTTGAGCGGCAAGAAAAATATATACAGTCCTCGCAGCTACGGTTTATGGACATGAACACAGTCAAACAGATGATGGAAGACGATCAGTCCGACTTTGGCGACTTTGCAGAGATTGACGACTAGTGTTCAGTCTTTGAAATCGCTCAAAGACGCGTCCACATCTTCGGTGTGCTCCTCCAACTGATCGGAGTATTTTTCTAAAGTCTCGTTCTCCCGATGTACGAGCTCCTGTTCTTTCTCTTCTTCAACCCGTTCGCTACGACCAAGCTGTTTTAGACTGTGAACCCGCCGAGACTCACCACGAAGTGTTGTCAGTAAATGATCGGTATCCTCATCAAGTTTTTCGATGGTATCGCCCGTCAGGAACGAGACTGAGATGTTCTCGTGAAACATTACCTGATTGGCAAATTGCCGTGCATCAGCGGATACACCGTTCCTCGTAACCATGAGGATCGTATTGGTCTGAAGCATCCGTGAGATACCGACCTCACGGGCAATATGCTTCGTCTCCAATTGGCCTTTGATATTCTTGCATTGTATCTGAACACGGTTGAACAGCGTACCGATGTCATCGAAAATCACGTCTACCTCGGAACGGCCAGTTTCGCGTGCTCGGACTCGCCACCCAACGAACTCCAGGCCTAGCGTCCGGCCAATCTTCACTGCCAAGGTTTCGAGAGCGACACCTCGCTCATGATTGTTGCCTTCGTCAAGCTCGTTTAGAAGCTCGGTGTAGGATTTTCGTAGAACGTTTCGGGGAACACCCGTTCGAGAGCTGAGATCGTCGAGAATCGGCTTCAGGATTTCGGCATCAAACTTGTCAGTTGATTTAATAAGGTTTGGTTTCCCCGAAACGTGCATCCACTCGATGTAACCTTCGTCTTCAAGCACATCAAGAACGCGACGGCTAATGTTACTCTGCTCAATTCTGACGCCGTAGGCTTCCTCGGCAATTTGTTTGACGACGCTATTCTTAATCTCGCCAGACGGGTTCACGAGAGCGAGAGCACGAAGGAAGGCCTGCTGTTGGTCGTTGAGGTTATCGAGTTCAAGGAGATCTTCAGCACCCACACCAATCAATTCCTCAATCCGGGTTCGGTCAATGTCGTAGTGGTGCGTTCTCCGGTTTACAACACCTGCTTTCGACATCCAGCCGCGCATCTGCGACCAATGATTCGAAGTTTCGTCAATATGGAAACCATACTGGTCACGAAACTCCTGTTTGACGTTCTCGTTGATTGTTTGCTTGCCCTGTGCTTCGAGGTCTTCCACAATCTCGATCCCTTTGAGTCCGTGTAGGTGACGAAGAATGTATTTGGCAAACCGGTCGTACATCGCACCTGGGTCATCGCGTAGTTTGTAGAGTTCTTCACCAAGGTCCGTGAACTCAAAGTCCTCGTCTACGATATCATATCCGGATGGAGAGACGCCAAGGCGAACGTTTTTCGCTCGGGTGTTGTCCCCGTCTGCGGGGAAAAATGTGTCGTGGATAGCGTCGTCGAATGCATTGGGGTTCCCTTTGTGTTCCTTGATGAGTCTGAGAACGACAGATAGCTCGGGTCTGTCGTCTTCAGTGTCAAGTTGGGCCGGAGAGAAAGTGTCGCCGAAGGGCAGGTCCGTGTCCTCTCTTACCATCACTTATTCCGAGCTGTCAGTGGGAGGGAAATAAGCTTAGCGTTGGAAGATTCATTTGGGCAGTTCCAGTGCTTGCCTTTCAGATACCCTCAATTTATTTATTTGTGTCTTTTCTACCTACAAGCGATAGAGGGAGTGCCATTGACAGAAAAAGCTACGAAGCCCGAAGTACATCAGAAGTTCGTTGATGCTCTTGGAAAAAAAGTCGAAGAGCATTCATCGTTTGAAGAGATCCCATTTAAAGCCTATCTGAAACAGCCGCTTCCGTCAAAGGTTCGGATATATGCGTATAATGTAACCCATCCGCCGGGTGGCCGGCCAAGCGGAGAACACAAAGCGCAATTAATACTTCCTGATCAAGACCGGGGGGAAAGAGCATCGTTTGACCATTCAGACGGATATACCGTTCTTCTACTGGGATATACTCCAGACTCAGATGTGTTCATTTTGTGGGATGCAGGCCTTCATCGCAATTTTGCGTACTCGAAGAACGTCCAAGTGAAAGTTGAGACAGTCTACACGGCCCTCGGAGGAGAGATCGGGACGCAAATAAGACATCTTCAAACGGGAGATGAAACTGTCGTGACTGCCAACCCAGATAATTTGGCCAAAGCTCTTGAAAAGCGGGTTGAACTCACACAACAGCGACTTATGTCCGAGTAATATGGAGGAGCTATCGAGTCTTCAACTACAGCCTTCCTATCACAAGGGTGAAGATGACATCGCCCAAGAATTTTATCTCCCTTGTATGGAGCGGTCTATCCGGTACGATAGGGCTATTGGTTTTTTTAAAAGCTCAATATATTTAATTGCTTGGGATAGTTTGAGAGAATTCGTAAGTAACGGGGGGACAATGCGAATTATTTGTTCTCCAGTGATTTCTGATCCGGATTCCCAAGCCATCGAGAAGGGATATAAGGCGCGTTCAGATGAGGAGGTCGCAACAACACTACAAGATACAATTGAAGGGATGCTAGACTCCCCCACCCTTGAGAAGCCCACAAAGGTGCTGGCTGCGCTCGTCGCAGAAGGGGTGATAGAGTTTAAAATTGCCACTATGACTAAAGACCCGTCTCCTCGTCATAATCGTCTATTTCATGACAAACTTGGCATCTTTCAAGATGGCATGGACGAAACTGCAGGTCATGTCGTTTTCAAGGGATCGATGAACGAAACGTGGGCAGGGCTGGCTATGGATGGGAATTTAGAGTCGATTGATGTGTACGTCTCATGGGGAGACGAGCGGGAACAGCAGCGGGTTCAATCGGAGCAAGACTATTTTGATACATTATGGTTAAATGAATACGACACAGTCACCGTACGAGACTTTCCCGACCTCCCCAGACAAGAACTAATATCAGCTGCTGAGGCGGTCGAATGGGAGTCACTCGTTGATGACATTGTTGAAGAAATAAAGGCATCACAGACAGAGTCTCCTGACTCAGGACCAAACCCAAGAACTCCGTTGCCTCATCAAAAAGAGGCGTTAGATACTTGGAATGAAAGAGGACGTCGAGGTATATTTGAACATGCTACAGGTAGCGGGAAGACATTTACTGCCCTTTGTGCGATTCGAGAATCACTAAAGAGAGATGAAGTTCCAGTAGTTTTCGTGCCTAATACTGATCTCCTCTCCCAGTGGAAAAAAGAACTCAAATCGACAAACAAGGACCTTGATCCGAAACTATTGATATGTGGAGGTGGTCGAACAAGATGGCGAAAAGATGGGTTACTACGAAGCTGGACGAGGCCCAAGGGTGATCCTCGGATTGTCCTTTCTACAATGCAAACAGCGATCTCGGCTGATTTTCAATCATTGCTTACAACCGGGGATCATATCTTCATGATTGCGGATGAAGTTCATCGAATTGGTAGTCCCGAACATCGCAAGATCCTAAATTTCGAATCTGGTCCACGACTCGGATTGAGTGCTACCCCCCGACGAGCAGGTGATCCGGAAGGTACAGAAGCACTTATGAACTACTTTGAAGGAGTTGTACAGCCCCCGTTTACTAAGTGATGCTATTGGGGCAGGTAGACTAACACCTTACTTCTATCATGTTCACACAGTCGGGCTCACTCCGGCTGAACAAGAAGATTGGGAGAAAGAAACAAAAAAGATAGCAGAAAAATATGCTCAACTCAAATCAAAGGAAGATTCTGATCCCGGCTCGTCTGAATATTTAAAACAGCTTCAAATCAAACGAGCAAACATAGTCAAACAAGCTCAAAATAAGATCCAGCTTGCGAGGCAAGTAATGGATCGTCATTACGAGTCCAATGACCGCTGGCTTGTATACTGTGCTGATATAGAACAATTGTCAGCAGTTTCTGATGTCCTACGTGACGAGGGATACAACGTGCTGGAATACCACAGTAAGATGGATGGAGACCGGGATCAAACACTCAGATATTTTGAAAATAACGGTGGAATCATAGTCTCAATAAAATGTTTGGATGAAGGTATCGATATTCCAAATGCGACTCATGCCCTGATTCTGGCTTCCTCAAAGAATCCGCGAGAATTCATTCAACGACGAGGACGAGTCCTCAGAAAATCCGACAACAAGAATTTTGCTCACGTTCACGACGCAATCGTGTTACCACATACAACAGATGTTGAGGCTTCTGTGGCAAATATTCTTGAGGGAGAGTTAGCAAGAGCCATTAAGTTCGGCGAAGACGCTGTTAGCGCAAAATCTGTCGCCGATCTCCGCGAAATCGCAATCGAAGCAGGAATCAACTATGAAGAAATCTCCAAAACCGGATTCGAAGATGATGAGGTAGACAATGACTGATGAACCAACCGATATAATCGAGACTCTTGAGTCGATTCGCCAGGAAGAATATCCACAGGTCCCACCAAATCTCGTCAAGGAAATCATAGAGGCAGAATATGAGACTCTTGAAAACAGGGATCAATCACTCAATCGAGTTTCAAATCTTATAGAATCCTATCTTGAGGGAGATGAGGGATAAAATGCTACAAATAAATCAAATCAAGATGGAAGATTTCGGCCCATATAAAGGACAGCAGTCAATCAAACTGCCACAGGAACCGGGAGTGACTATTGTCTATGGTGAAAATATGCGGGGAAAAACCTCTCTATTAAACGCTATTCGATATGCCCTATTCGGCAAAATCCTTGGGAGGGGGTCGCGAAACATATCTCCTGAAAAATATATCAACTGGGAAAGTAAGAAAGAGGGTAAATATTCGTTCAAGGTTGTCCTGTTCTTTGAATCAGCCGGTTCTAAATACGAACTCACTCGTCAATACGTACCGAAAGATTCAGTTACGACTCCTGAGGGCGATGGTGATTACACTGAAGAAGTGTTTTTGAAAAAAGATGGGAGCATCCTAGGCCCAGACCAGCGAGATCAAGAAATTGCCCAGATACTACCGGAGCAAGTTTCGAGATTTTTCTTATTTGATGGTGAGTTGCTACAACAATATGAGGAATTACTCATAGATGAAAGCGATATGGGAAGACGGATACGAGAATCGATTGAGCGTATCCTTGGTGTCCCTGTGTTAAAAAATGGGCGTGCAGATCTCCGGGAGTTGCTTGATGAGGCCAAAAGTCAAGAATCCAAAGCCGCACAGCAATCAGAATTAACTAAAGAATTAGGCGCTCAATTAGAGCAAACTCAAGAAAAACGCAATCACTTACAGGGGGAGTTAGAGGAGCTACAAGAGGAAGTTGATGACCTGAAGGAACAAAAAGCAGCAAAGCGCGAACAGCTGGATGAGATAGATGCGATTCGTGGATTGATGGAAGAAAAAGATAGTTTAGAGGAGGATATAGAAAATATTGAATCTCAATTAGATAGTAAGCAACAAAAATTGCAGGATCTGATGGACGAATCTTGGTATGCAATATTAGAGGATACGATAGAAGAACGTCTGGACGATCTACGGTCAAAGCAGAGAGAACTTCAGCAACAACGTACCGAGGCATCCGTTGCAAAAGAATTAGCTGAAAGGATGGAAAATGCTCTTGAAAAAGATTCGTGTCCTATCTGTAGGCAAGATCTCGATGCCGATCATGAGGACCATTTGCGGGAAGAGTTAGCAGATCTGAAAAAGGAGAGTTCTGAAAGTGGTGGCTCTGATGACGAATTTGACGACATAGTTCGTTCGGCTGACGTTTTAACAGATTTACAGAGGTCTAATCCGAAAGACCGTATCGAAGAGGTTGTCTCGACTATTGACCAACTGAAGGCCGAACGAGCTAGTAAGCAGGATCGAATTAAAGAGATTGAACAAGATATTGATTCATCCAAAGAGAAAGAAGCTGCACGACTGAAACAGGAGTACGAAGACATCATTGGTAAAATATCGATTAAAAAGGAGGCTATAGAAGAAATCAAGGGCGATTTCGAATCGGTTGAGGAAACTATTGAAAATCTCACAGGAAAACTTGATAGTGTATCCGGTGATGAACTAGAGGAAGAACGAGAGAGACGGCAATTATACGAGAGCCTGATGGAGCTGTTCGATGACGGGGTCGGTAAATATCGAGACGAGTTACGCAAGCGAGTAGAAGAAGACGCATCAAATATTTTCATCAGCTTGACTACCGAACCGGAGTATGAGAGGTTAGAAATAAACGAAAACTATGGTCTAACAATTGTCCATGAGGACGGCGATGAAATTCCAGTCCGATCCTCTGGCGCGGAACATGTAGTCGCATTAGCATTGATGGGTGCCCTACAGAACAATGCACCGTTGCAGGGACCTATTATTATGGACTCACCATTCGGACGCCTTGACGAAGGCCATGTCCGAAACGTCGTTCAGTCTCTACCAAGTCTCACGGATCAAGTTATGTTATTAGTTTATAAAGACGAACTAGAGAAGGATACGGCTCGTGAATTACTGAAAGGGAAATTAAGAAAAGAATATGAAATGAAGCGTATATCAGCGCGACATACTAAACTCATAACTGGGGGTGACGGATCGTGAGTGATGATAGAACGACTATTGGACTGGCTCCTGATAACAGGGAAGTTATGGAAGAAGTAATTCCGTACTTCAATGAACAAAGAGACGCTGCCAAATTTGCGATGGCATTAGCCATCGAAAAAGGATATGAACCTGATCAAGCTGGAAATGTCGAAACAGTTTGGAACGTCGGAAGTTTTGATCCCGATGGGGAATTTCGAGATCTGATAAAATCCATATATCCTGCTGTTGACCAGCCCTATACAGCTATTGAGTTTTTCATCAATCAAGGGTTTCGTATTATACATGACCATCTTCAAGAAAAGAAAGACTTGGATATACTTGAACTGACATCTGAGTGAGATGGTACAGAATGTGGCCACGCATACTGGACTGACAGCCGATTAATTTGGAGTCTCGGTAGTTCCCATCGTTCTTGCTTACTAACTTGATCGCTCTTATATAGGGCTGCGGAATCCGCTATAGCAAGGCAGTCGAGGAAGAATTTGAACGATGCGTCGACGAGGTTCACTAAGCGGACGATGCCGAATGTGTGAGCGGCCTGCTCCAAGCAGCTTGGAGAGGCCGTCAAATTCCATAGCATGGCTTGACAAAGAAAAATAAGCACTCGACTTGGTTGATGTAGTTTCCTTCTGACGAGACAACGTCTCGTCGTGAATCACTATCTTATGATCGTACTCCACCTGCCGATATGCTTGGGGGCCGTCTGTCCAGACTTCTCCCTGAGAGAGGTCGGCGGTTTCCTCCATTAGAGGCTCTAAATCGGTATCGTAGCTGATAGCAAGTTTGAATCACTCGGAGTAAGTCGCGACAGGCCGCGATGAGCGTCAATTGATCCCCGTGGCGACCTTTCGTCCCATCAGCGACGGCAATGTCGCTGAAACGTTCGAATTCGGCACTGATCGTATGAGGGACAGCGGCTTCGTCGAAACGTTGCGAGTGTTCGACTTTCGCCAGCGGCGAAGCCCCATTGTAGTAATCGAGTTATACGGTAATACGATCAGTATTCCACCTCGGTCGGCACTGCGTTAGACTGCAGACGTAATATTTGAGCGCACATCAGTGTCTCACCT
>SL_4KL_010_BRINEDRAFT_10001951_pt1 | contig 11585 bp, 12 predicted proteins | sample SodLak_010_BRINE_2_FD_10664 | JGI IMG/M metagenome (IMG submission 10664) | reverse complement strand
TGTGTCGCCTCCATCATCACCTTACCTTAGCACCAAACCCGGCGCTATTGAGCTGCAATAACATGTTTAGCTCTGCTGCGCGGTCGATGAGCAGCTCGGTTTTCTGGCCGAATACCTTCACGGCGACGGGGTGCAGAACCGCACGTTCCTGGCGGGGTGGAGTGACTTTTACAAGCAGGTTGGAGATACCCCCTGACATCTTGTCAACCTACGAAGGAGTTAAGAAGACGCCACTCAGACATGCCCCCCCAGTCAAGGGATGATGATCATCATGACTCTTTGACAAACTCAGCCCCTCATGAGCTTGTCTGAGTCCCACACTTGCCTGCAAGGAGGAGGCATCTAATCCCGACCATCCGGGAAGGAGCTTGATGCATAAGTGCCTGATCTGCATCTCTCCAACTTCAGGGTGCGCTGCATCCAGTGTGACACACTCCTGGCAGCGTGGGGGATGCATAGATTATGCAAGGAGCAATGTGTCCCAGTTTCCATACACTTAAACACTTAAGTCTATAAGTCAATTGATTGACATGGAGTCCATACACCTAAACACTTAAGTCTACAAGTCAATTGATTGAAAAAGACCTTGGAAGTGTGCTGAAAATTTAAGTGCTATTTGCTATTATAATTGTAATTAGAACTGAGTGTGTATGACTAAGTGTGATGACTGAACCGTCTTGTCATGTCATGTTGACTCATAGATTATTTGATGGCTGATATTCTTGATTAAATTCGCCTTAATTTATTCACCAATCGTTTCACTTTGAGTGAACAGTTGTAACCATGTTACCGTGTTGCAACCCATGAGAGCACACCGCATCAGACCAATTGAATTTTCATTACCTTTGAATAGCACTTCTTGCATCAAAAGACAAGATTCTACCTTGATGCTAGATGCCTTGTTTCTAGATACCATTCTGTACTAGTTTCATCAGCTTGTATTGCATACATGTGGCTTTCTTGCCCAGCCAGCATGGCTTTCCAATGTCTACTGGCACTGTGCCTGCTGGCATCCCCAACATCTGCTCAGATCCCTCGCCAAGTGGTACTTTTGAATCAGGACAACTTTGAGCACTCCACGCAGGCTACCACAGGACAGACAACTGGTATCTGGTGAGCTTGCACCATGTGTCTGGCCTAGTCTTCGTATGTGCAATGCGTTTATACGAACTGGGGGCAGCGATTGCACACCCTGCATGCTCGCACAATTACGTTGCAAGCTTGCTAGCGGCTGCACGCAGCGTAGCCATGTCCGCTTGAACGTTGTGCAGGTTTGTGCTGTTTAATGCCAGAAGCCACCCCCGGGCCGGAGAAGTCAATGCTCTATGGATGCAGCTTGCCATGGACGAGGACAAAGAGTTTATTGTGGGCGAGGTGAGGAGTGTGAATATGTGTGTGAGAAAAATATGCAGCAAAGGGACATTAGCTGTCCAATTTTGCCTGCCAGACACAATTTTCTTCCATGCCACGATGAGCTACTACATAATAACATTAAATTTAGCCAGGCATAATTTCATTCCATGCCACGACTGAATATGAGCTGCATATTGCAATCCCAGAGGTAGCCTAACCTGGGCACTTTATTGCAGGTCTTCCTTGACCACGTAAAAAGTAGAGCGCTTGCTTGGCAGTTTTCCAACATTCAGCCGCCCAGCGCGGTTCTCTTCCGTGACCAAAAGGTGGTTACATGCGCCAATGCTGCCTCTTGCTGCACATATGCTGTGGATGTGCGTACACTCTACGCTTGCTTCATATATCTTGGACATGCGCCTTGTCCGCATTGCAGTGCATTGCATTGCACAAATTTGCATTTGCACACGCTGCAGCTTTATGGCTAGAAAGGCAGTTGGGGTAAATCTTAGGTTGATTGGGACCAGTGTTGAACAAAAGCTAAAGGTGCACTTTGTGAAGCCATAGCATGCTCAGTTACGCGGCAGGAGGCCAGTGCACGTTAGGAATGTATGGACCATGCAGTTTTTGATGCAGGTATATGTAGCTGACAGTAAGCAACCCGACATCCCTAATTACCCCACTTACTTATTATCAGGCTTCCATTGGTTACCTCCTCTGCTCGACTCACCTGTCCACTCAGATGTACATCTATCCACGGCCCCTACATGAGCCAGGCGCGCTGAAGAAGCTGCATGAATTTTGTGCAGATGGCTACTTGGAAGTGGTGCGCACACTTGCAGGCTGCAATGTTGGTTTATAGGCTCATCTCCTTGGGCTCGCTGCTATAGTAATGCTTTGCTCATCTTTGAGCCTTCTCCTTCTACTTCTGGTACTCTTGTAACGGCAGCTGGTCATTACTAGAAACAGGGCATGGTTCCAATGCACGTGTGCCCAGCCATGAAGTCTGCTTGCTTGCATCACCTTTGATCTGTGCTTGAAGCTACAGAGCAGCACCTCTGCGCACGCCTCCTCTTGATCCCATTCTCCCAAGCTAAAGCTGCACTTGGGTGTCATGTGGAAAAGGCTTCTTGGCCACCGCTGTTGTTACAGTGCGCTGCACCTGCACTCCTTTGATATGCAGGCCCCGCAGCATGTGCCTGGGTCAATTTATGGGAAGCAGGTGGGTGTCTGGAGCATGTTTCTCAGTATTCCAGTTAGCCTTTCCAGGTCTGGGTTCATATTGCTGGCCTGATAGGCTCCAGCCTAGCTACAGTTGTTTGGCAGGTACAGCTGCGTAATCCTTGTTGTGCATGTCTGTGCAAGCTCAAGAGCGTCACAGTGGGCACCTGCTGAACAGCGCAGCATGTGCCTTTCAAGAACAAGCTCTGCTGAACAGCGCAGCATGTGCCTTTCAAGAACAAGCTCTGCTGAACAGCGCAGCATGTGCCTTTCAAGAACAAGCTCTGCAGAGAGATCCAGATCTTAGCCACACATTTGGCAAACGTATTTGGCATCAGACTGCTGCTGCCCTGTGCTCATCCGAAGTATTAAGCCCTTTAGGAGCACAATCAGAGGAGCAACCCTGAGAGCTCAGCTGCAGACCGGCAGTGGTGACCTCACGTTTGGTCAATGATTTGATCACATTGCGCTATGCAGCGTAGCAGCAGCACTGATTTTTATTGAAGGCTTTTCCTTAGAACCCTGTAAGCCTGTGACCTTACAGCAGGGCACACACATTTAATGTATCGTCCTATGCTCTGCTTCAAAGGATTGCATAGCTGTGCAGCAGAAAGTTAATGCGTGTTTGAGTTGCAACACTGATGCGTATTGACTGCGTGGGCTTGCTGTACAGGCCTGCGCAGACATTCACCATGTGCCAAACCAGACTGATGCTACTACTCCATGCATAACTGATTTTCCACAGACACCGCGTGAGGCACAACAGGAGTGGCTGCAGGAGCAGGACAGGCACTCAAGGTTCAATTGGAAGGCAGCAATCTTTGGGATTGTCAGCCTTTACCTGGTGAGCGCTAGCATGCAAGCTTGAAGCAGCCCTCCATGTCTCCATTCAACCCTGGCATGTGACCCTTACCCTACCCTGGCATTCACAAGGGCTGGTCGTGCATAGGTGCGCACTGCACCCCGGCTTTGTGCCAGCACCTGCTGCCTGCCTCATGGTCTGTTTGCTCAATAAGCATTGCACCCAGCCTCTTGTGGGCCAACCCTGTGCATGAGCGGTCAGCACAGCAAATGCTTGGCTCTGCCAAGTTGGCAGCGTTGAGATGCAGTAGCTTTTGATGTCAAGCCTTCAACAGCGTTAATCACAAAAATGGGGGATTTGTTCATTTGGGCAGCGCCTTTTCCAGGACAAGGCCAACAAGCACGCTCTACAGCAAAAGCAAGTAGATTGTTCGGCTGCCTTAGCATTGTTGTGCATGCTTGTGTGCTGGCTTCTTTTCCACTCTTGCGTCTATTTGTCTGGATGCACGTGTTCTCACTCAGTTGCTTGGCCTCCACACCGCAGGGTTTTAACATTAAGTCATGGGCCAAAAAGAAAAGGGTGCGAGAAGAGCTAGCCAAGATTCGAGATGCAAATGCGATGCAATTGGAAGGCAGTGAGCCTAGTTCCGGCAAAGGAGAGAACATGAGTACCAGCAAGAAGACAAGTTAGTGTGTAAGAGATAGAGCTCCTGTGTGTTGCTCACAAGCATTTGTATGCATGGTGGTTTAGGTTTATGTCCCAGAACCGCTCCTGCTCTTGAACTACTTAGTTTAACGTATGCCTGGGTGTAGCAATACATTTCACTACATTTGCTTGAGTGTCACCAGCTTTGTAGAACACTTTCGCTTTCGGCGTATCAAACCTAGGGTTTCTGCACCAGCACTTTTTTGAAACAGTACAGCCGTGCTAGAGCGTAAATGCTTACAAGTTAGGGGTAACCGCCGGCCAGGTCGTTAGGCTGATTGGTTTGTTGCTGGTCTTCGCCAGCCTAAAAAATAGTCCATAATGTCCGAGATTAAATGGCAGAGTTTGTTGTGCTGTTGAGAAAGAAAACCAAGACAGTCTGACTACTAGTAGGCAAGGCATGTAAGAAATAGGGGGCCTCCATAGAAAAGGGTTGGCAGAAAGGGAAGAAAAGGAAAGAGTACTTTCTTCTGAGAGAGCACACAAACAAGTCTTGACAGTGGAAAAGAACATGATTCCACTGCGAGAATATGAGCTAGCAAGCGAAACCAGCTCACATTCCTCATAACATGCTTAGGGAGATCAAGGTGCAGATAGCGAGGAGGCAGCAGGAGGGCATAAATGCTTACAACAGCAGTTTGCATAACGTGATAAAAGGCAAAAACAGCAAACGGTACAGCTGGAATAAATGAAGAGCAGCCTCGTATGTACTACATAGTATGCCCACTTCTGGCATACTATGTAGTACATAGCCTACATGTACTTAGTATACCTACAATTATGGTTCATAATGTGGACAACTTGACGTAATCAAATCACGAAGTAAGCTTGGATGTTAAAATTTAAGGATAAGACCTGGTAGGGCAGAGCTGAGATCCAGATAGCCTGACTGGTATTCATCGAGTCTGCATTTTAAAGGTAGCAGACTCTGCAGGTGATGACTGGTAGACTTTCCTTCAAGTAGTGAGTAACTAAGGACGAAGTATGGTACACCAGTGGCAATAACTATGGTGGTCTGCTTGCACGCATTGCGTGAGGCTGTGCCCTCCCATCTGTGAAACTTTCACAGACTTGAAGTCAAAAGTAAATGAGCAAAGCCATAAATCATGGTAATCAGTGTAGCAGCTGAAAGGATGCAGAAAAGTAGTATCCGCATCCAGCAACTCGCCTTCATTCTAACTGCCAGCTTGTCTTGCTTGGTACAGAGGATTTAAAAAAGCACTGCCCTGTCATAAAGAACAACATGCAAAGTAGTATTAGCAGGGCATGACCATGGATCTGATGTGTGGGCGCATTGATGCATATGACTTCACAACTTATTGATCTTGAAGATCAATTTGTCAGCAAAGCTGAAACGCATTCGGTTGATCAATCTAGCAAGCTATGGTACATCCAGCTTTGAGCACTTGCTGGATAAGAATCAAAATCGTGCAAGCAGGCATGCATAGGTTAATGGAGCCCTTGTGACTTGTTGCAACTGTTGTTGCGTGTTTGGATGTGTTAGAGCACATGGAAAAGGTGGGATGTAGCCTACGACATAGTGTGTTAGAATGAGTTTTGTCAATCTGGAAGTACAGTTGCGGTATACAAAGCAATTAAGACGCCCTACCATGCTCATGACCGCTTCCAGTGTCTCCACCTCCCCCAGCAGTGAGTAGTGCAGTGCATCGCTGCCAACATCCAGGTCTGCCAGAGGAGCATTGTCCAGAAGGCTTGTCTAATTTTTGCAAAAGCAAATTTGCAAAAGATGATTAAATGCTGAGTCTGATGAAGGTATGCAAATCATTTGTCTTATGTAGGGAATGCATTGTACATTCCTGCTTTGCAAATAAGTGCTGACCTAGCTATACGCACACACTATGATACAGAAGGGCTGCAAGAAGCTGCGGAAGGCTTAGAAAAACAGTGCCTTGCTCTTACCAGGTGGGTTGAAGTGGGCAGCAGTTTGACCCCAGCACCAGCTTGCTGCCTTCAGGGTTTGGTCTGTTGCTGCTACTGCTGCTCCTACTGCTGCGGTTGGTCCTGCTAGCTGTGCCAGAGGTGCAACAGGAGGAGCTCGGCTCGCAGCGTTAGCTTCTCGTGCAACTTCGTCCAAGTCACGGGCTTCCCTCAACGAGCTGACAGACCACGGCCTTCCAAGGAGCTAACATGTTACATGAAAAATTGTGAATGGTATTGCGTGCCACGTTACATGTCATGCAAGTCAAGAGTTGAAGGTAGGTGCATTTGAGTTTGGTCCCTGGATACAAGTTGCAAAAAGTATCAAGAAGCCCAGGCAGGTCTGGTGAAGGCTACAGCAAAAGAAAAAAGAGTAGGTATGCATAAATAGGCTGGAGCTTCTGGGACCAGCGCCCTCCACCTGCCGCTCAAAGTTGAGAAGGTGGCATGACAAAATAGGGCTTTCCACACCACTGGCATGCAGCAACTTTTGGAGTGGCACCTTCCAGCTGCCGCACTGTGCCTGCTATCAGACAATGTCTTGCTTGGCAAGTTTGTATTGTAAAAGTTTTCATCAAAGTCAGTGTCAAAGGCGAAGTCTACGCCAACCAGACTTGCACCTGTTGAGACATAGAGCGATGAACCAAGATGGTGGCTAATGGGGCCAGCAGAAGCACTGGGGTGTACCTGCACTCAAGGCAAGAGCATTGGTGCATCGTTTCAAATATAGTTCACTGTCACTACTGTGCCTCAGCATACATAAAACAATCCTGTGTCAGTCCGGATGCCAGCCTGCTTGCAGTGAACGCCAGGCGTGAAGCTTGCATCTGAGGTGCTACCATCATGATAACTAAAAGAGCTACACCTCGCGCAAAAAGCATGCTGCGCAAAGCCACACATGACTGACTCTTTCTTGGCGAGTGCTGTGCTTTGGGCTGGGCTTACCATTACCTGAAGCGTTTCACTGCAAGGAGGGCCAAAAGAGTGGCTTGTGCAAAGTACAGGCCAACCAGCACTTGGGCGACAACCTGTACCAAGCAGTGCATGTAGCTTTGTACTTGAACATTACCTGTATACTAGATCCCACAAGCACACAAAGCAGCATCTTCAGGATTAGTTTAGCCATCTCCTTAGGAAACCCCAAGGTGGGCAGGAAGGCATGTCCAAAAAAAAGCGTATGCACCTCTGCTCTGTTGGATGTGTGCAAATGGGTGTCCTTACAGATCCTTACATGAATACAAATTGTATTATACAATGCATGGTCATCCTAAATTAGCACGGTGGAATCCCATTGATTGGCAGCGCAAGCCTGTGCAATGATCCAGAATAATGCTGGGGAAGAGACCAGTCAAATCACCTGTTCGCATGAGCTCTGCTCACTGCAGCAATTTTTAAACATCTCCTTCAACAAAACACTGAGGGCATTTATGATGCAACCTTAATGCCTCACCCGCTTCCAAAGCCTGCCTCCACTTTCATACTGCCTCTGCCAGACATAAACATGCTGGTACTTCTCTAGAATACGTACCACCCTGCAAAAAAGCCCGAGAAAATGCATTATGAATCATAATCTATGATGTCTCTAATCATAATACATGATGTCTTATTACCTGCCTTCAAGTAGATGCCATCTACTTCAATTTGTCTAATAGACAACGGACTGGATCCCTTGAAATAGGAAGATGGTTCTCATGTTGCAGCATGATGCATGCACCAAAGCTAGAGGTGTTTCAAATAAAACTTGGTGCCATTAATCAAGCTTAGCAGCAGCACAAGTATGCACATAAACTTCACAGTTACATCAGGAAGGGGAACATTGCTCATATGCTTAAGGTTTCAAGGCTGTATCTGCCAAACCAGGGCAGCTTAGCCGATCAAAAGCCTTCATTGAGGTTTGAACCCCGAAACTACAGGTTGCGAGGGTGTACAGTCGGCATTGCTCTTAAAATGAGGGAAGGAACTGCTATTTTGGTTACGGAACACACCCACCCAAAGTATGCTGTGCAGGCTGGGGCAACTATGGGGTTCAGCACAGAGAACACCTGGGACCGGTGTGTCAAGTTGTGTTTGGGGAAATGGATGAGTACAAATATTAATCCAATGTCCTCTTTTTGGGTCTGCGGGTGAATTATGAAATGACAATGCATGTCCATGTCCAGTGCGTTACATGACAAACTAAGGCCAGCAAGAAAGGGGGTGGCCAACCAAGAAGTTCCTCCTCACAATTAAGTCTTTGGGTGCACAGCTTCAAGAAGTTATGAGTTGCTTCGAGCAGCTTTGGTTGCACTTGCATGAACAGACCCACATGATTGTGGTGCCATGAACGCGCCTGAATCTACAAAGGAAATCACACCAAGCAGGCTACAAAGACAGGGGGAAGGCGATGCAAATGCAGGCAGAGGGCAAGAGTGAGGTCCCAGTAAATTATACATCAAACCCAGGGACCAGGCAGGGGAAAGGCAAGGGGAGGGCAGGGGAAAGGCAGCAGTGAGGCAATTCCCAGCCTGAGGGCAACACGCACCAGGCCCAGCAGAAGGACAAGGCAGTGGTCGGGCACCAGCGGGCCAAGCGGCTGCTGCTGCTGTGCCCAGAGGCGCCTGCGAGCGGACACTGTGCCGGCTGTGGGATACCTGCAGCAGCACCAGGCAGATACAGCATTCCTTGCACAAACCCATGAGAAACGGATGGGCTGGCAGAATGAGGCAATGCGCTTGCCAAAATAAAAATTTTTTAGCTACATGGGTCCATGCTGTTAGCACCAGCCCCCCCCGGATGGTGTGGTCCCTCAGACGATGTGAGTGATGATGCTTAGAGTGTGATGCACATTTAGTCTGGAGCTTAGTAAAACTGCTGTTTCTCAGCCTATGCACAGCTGCACCTGATTATGAACATGATCAGACTGAAGAGGCGCAGCAGGGCCAGTGGCTTGACCACAAATGCCTGCACAAAGAAGCAGAAAGTTACAGGGCTGAGCCAGCCAGAGGAAGGGGTGTGGCACAGCTCTTACTGTCCTACAAAAGCAGAGATGTTCCTTAACAGCGACTGCAAGTTGCAATGAGAAAATGGAATGAAGGCTGGGGCAGCCTTGGATTCTGACCAAACCCATTTTTTCCAGTACAAAGTGTTGTCCAAGGGTGGTTGGTGAAAAAGCAACAGCTGCATCTCACATTAAAGATGATGTACAAGAAGAAGAAGGAAGTTGTTTGAGGCAGTCCAGTACCCAAGAGATTCAAGACGGAGGGTGGTCTGCAATTTATGGAGCATGCAGGCAAAATCATTTTTATTTTTGTTTATTGCCACTACAGTTCGACCAAACGCAAAGGCACACCTTGACTTTGCAGCAAAAATTGATGCACTGCTCTTGGCAAAAGTACACATTTGAGGCAGAATGTTAGCATAAAAATCCTCATACTTTAGACAGATACAGCTCTGTGTTCAAGGACTGCTGCTCTGCCCGAAGCATGGTCAAGACTTCTTGCCTTTCAATAAATTGTCCAAGCTGATAGAGAAGTGTCCCAGCCACAAAAGATGAGAGAAAGACTGTAGCAACCTGCAAAGTGAACAGCAAGGAGTGGGGGGCCTTGTGGCATTAACCAATTTTCTAGGCTGATAGATCCAGAGGTGGACTCGTGCAGCGCTTCTAGCGGGAGAGCAATGTAAGCTGTCAAAAGTTGCCCAGTTGTTCTTGTGGCAGGGTCAACTCATTTGTGCCACATATTTTACTCCTTGGTAATCCTGGGCAAAAGCTGACATGCAGCCTTCTGAGATCATGTGACCAAACAAATGCACACAGAGACACATAAATTCTACAAAGCCACTTTGCGGCGCAGAAGAGGCACTTGGACTACAAGCAAGAAGGCGTCCTGACATGGTGACCTGGAAGATAAAGTACATGGTCATCACTGCTGCGTCCACATCTCCACGTGATCTGCGGACCCCAGATCGCCTCACAAGTGCTGCAAGGATCATGGGCATGACCAGCAGCAAAATGCGCAGCACCAGCCCAGGGAGTAGCCCAGTCAGAACACTGCAGAGGTGCATTGTTGCAGCTCAGCGCAATTAGCCAAGGTTCGTGTTTTGTGCCTCCCTGAGTTGCAATGACCCCAGGCCCCACCACTCAAGCAAAAAGGCTTTGTGCTAACGCGAGAAAAACAAGAAAGCTCCTGATACGCCAGATTAGTGCAGTGCCAGGTTTATGCTGCATTGTGACCCGGAGGTTGGTTGAGTTGGTTGGCAAAGTATTTGATCCTGTTGTCAGTTCTGCTATAGCTGTATTTGTTACGGCAATGCCGCGAGTCTGGTTTGGATGCAGAAGTCTCTCAGCGTGATGCTCCAGCCTATACCTGCATGATCCAGCCTAAAAGTGCCAAACACAAGTTGCCTACACAGTGCTAGGCAATGTTGAATGGCCGAGCAGTTGCTTCATGCCTCATCAGACTCTTACACAGCACACTAAGGTGAAAATGCCTGGCGTCTTTTTCCCTTTCACCTGCGGATGAACGGAACAGCCACAATGTCTTGCAAGACGGGGATGCGGTCCATGCGTTGCACCTGTGTGCACACTTGTGCACACGAGTGCTCTGTGAGCATCGGTTGCACACATCCAGGAAATACCCTCCTGTAACCACAGGCAATACCTTAATTTAAATGTAGATGCAGGCTACTGTAACACATTTACAAATAAACAGTGAGAGCAAGCTGTCATGCCAGATCACAGTCATCATTGCTTCATGTCTTATCGGAACAAGATACAAGCATGCCAGAGCATAAGGGGGGACAGATAATCAAAAGAAAAAAGATCCATTTACAACAAGCAAATACCACTGGCTTACTGCCCCATATAGGGCAGTGCTGACGATTTGGCAATGACGCTGCATTGGCAAAACACAGCATTGTTGACATAGCATGATGTAGCATCGCCAACGCAACTTATGTGACAGGGCACAGCAGCTAGGCAAAGGAGTCACAAAATGCAGCTGATCAACAAGCCCTGCTCTGGGCCTCCCTCACAGAGCAATGCATTGCATGCTTTACCTTTCAGGCTTTGAACGAGTTCTGCTGCTTAGCACATGTGGGCATCTTTCTGATAATTGTCACACGTGTGGGTTTTTTTACGTTCCTTTGAAGAGCTTAATGCTCCCTACCTGTTCCGGGCCTACTCACTTGTAGGAGGGCTTGCAGAGCTGAAACAGGGACCACATAGAGGAGGACGACCGTCCAAAAACCAGCCCACATGACACGGCGATGTACCTGCACCGGGCACATGAGGACATGCCAACCAAGACCTTCTGCCACAGAAACATCAGGATGGTAACATTTCATGATCCAAGCCTATTACAGATTATCAAAGTAACATATGCAAACTGGTATTCGGAATCAAACATAACCAATCATCATACAACCTTGACATACAACCCAATGGAAATATATACTAAACAGAAGTCTACATTCAGCTCATGGTCATGTATACACTTCCACTGACAATTTTGGACAATTCTATTCACTACTTGCACAATATGCTCAGAGTCTCTCTCTCTCTCTCTCTCTCTCTCTCTCTCTCTCTTTCTCT
>SL_4KL_010_BRINEDRAFT_10001949_pt1 | contig 11591 bp, 17 predicted proteins | sample SodLak_010_BRINE_2_FD_10664 | JGI IMG/M metagenome (IMG submission 10664) | reverse complement strand
TTACTAAGAAAGACACATCAGCTCGGACTAACCAAAAAAGATACTCGTTTAGAAGAAATTCTGACATTAAATGTGACAGATATACTGAACAGAAGACTTCAGACAACAGTTAACAGAAGAGGATTCAGCGATACTCCAAAAGAAGCAAGGCAACTAGTAACACACGGACATGTTTACGTAGACGGGCAAAAAGTAACAATTCCTGGATACATGCTGACAACTGAAGAAGAAAAAGAATTAGAACTGAGAATGCCAGAGAAACCTGACGAAGAAGAAACTGAAGAAGAAACAACCGAAGAAGAAACAACCGAAGAAGAAACAACCGAAGAAGAAACAGAACAGGAAGAAGATCAAGAAGAACAAGAAAAAGAAGAAGGTGAACAATAAAAAATGGTAAAGAAAGGAATAGTACACATTTACTCAAGCTTCAACAACACAATGATCCACATAACAGATGGTACAGGAGCAGAAACACTGTCTCGTGTAAGCAGTGGTCAAGTGACAGATAAAGGAAGACTACAAGGAGCACCATTCCCTGCTATGAAAGCAGCTAAAAGAGCAGTAGAAGAAGCACAAGAAAAAGGAATAGAAAAAGTAGACATCCAAGTAAGAGCGCCAGGAGGACAAAAATCAAAGATCCCTGGAAAAGGAGCACAACCAGCAATCAGAGCAATTTCAAGAAGTCCAATGAACGTAGGACGAATTGAAGACGTAACCCCTATACCGCACGATTCAGTAAAACAAAAAGGCGGAAAAAGAGGAAGAAGAGTATAAAACAAAAAAATATCTAATATTTTCTTTATAAGGTGAACAAAAAACAGTGGAACTTGAAACAGTAGAAGAAAACGAAGAAGTACTAAAATTAAAACTCACAGACGCAAACGAAGCAATAGCAAACTCTTTAAGGCGTGCAATGATGGTAAAAGTACCAACACTGGCTACAAAAACACTAGAAATTTCTGCAAACGATTCACCTTTATTCGATGAAATACTAGCAAACAGAGTAGGACAAATACCATTCACAATCCCACAAAATGTGGAAGAAGGGGACACAGTACACTTAGCACTAAAACAAGAAGGACCTACAACAGTAACAGCAAACGATATCAGCGCAAACAACGATGAAGCAGAACCGGTAAACGATGCAAAAATAACAGAATTAGACGAAGACAAGAAACTAGAATTCGAAGCAGAAGCAGAATTACAAACCGGAGAAACACATGCTAAACACCAAGGAGGAACAATAGGTTACGAAAAAACAAATGAAGGAGAATTCCTATTCAGAATAGAATCCACCTCAGGATACTCCAACAAAGACCTACTACAAGCAGCAATTGATGTAATTAGAGAAGATTTAGCTGAATTTGAGGAAAGAGTAGAGGATCTTTAGTCACAAGAATACTATAAACTTCTAATTTTCTCATTTACAACTAAAAATTTGCAACTATTTTATCAAAAAATCTTTCTTAAGCCCATAAAATAAAAAACTCAAATTACCCGGAAAAATGTCAAGAAACCTACCTAAAGAAATTGATGAAACTTACGAACTTATTGTAGATTTAGAAGATGAATACAACGCATGGCAAACAATAGCAAATACTTATTCTACACTACAAGAGAAAAAAGATGAAGTAAGTTCAGAAAACGAAATAGAAGCAATGCTAGAAAAACATGCTGAAAACTTTACAGAATTATGGTTAGAAAACGATAGACATATTCAACAATTAAACAATCTATACCGAGAAGCATATCAGACATTTCAAGAAATAAGAAAAGATAATGAAGGAATAATAACGCCCACAAATCAGGAACACTATCTCAAACCTTTAGAAGAAGATTACAAAATTGATCCTCCTAAAAGACAAACATTATTGGAACTCAGAGACGATATAGAAACATACAACAGTTCTCATAGAAACATAGCTCTAAGAGCAGAAACATTGTCAAGAACATTAGATGAAGAGTATGGTTTAGAAACAAGAATAGGTTTTGAAGAACCAGAAGCAGAACAGACATTAGCCCAAGCTTATGATGAAGACCAAACCAGAGTACGTTCTCCATTAATTTTCAAGAAAAGATAATTAGCGAATGTTGGCCGAAAATAAAATAAGGGCTAAAATCAAGGTCTTTCTGGAATAAATTATCAAAAATACTGTATTTTCTAGAAAAAATCACACTTTGATTATTAAACTTTCATATCAACAAACATCATATACCCTTTTGCCGGGGTAGCCAAGTGGTCAAAGGCGGCGGACTTAAGATCCGCTCCCGTAGGGGTTCGCAGGTTCGAATCCTGTCCCCGGCAAAAAATTAGTTCTTCTCAATCTAAAACGCATAGAATGGAGAGCAAGAACTAAATTTCTAGAACAAAATGATAAAAACACTAGAGAACAACTAATTTCTTGTTAACTAATGATAAGAACAGAACTTTTGATAATAGTGGTCACGTTTTTCGTAGTGCTATCATCTATTATGTCTATGGCAATCTACAGGAAACTTACTGCTCAAGGTGATACCGCAATGGCACAAATGAAGTTACATTCAGAAGCCACTATCGCTGATTTCAAAGCTCTTATGTATCTACACTTTTTCGAAGCTATAGTTCTTTTCATATTTGCTATAGGCGGCTTTACAGAAAACCAAATGCTTTTAGACTCAGGAAGAGCATTAACAATAATATACGGTATAGGACTAAATGCAATCTTTTACCGATGGTTAAGGAGGTTTTAGAAAAATGAACATCTCAGCAATGATATTAGGTTTAGGCGCAGGAACAATATTCCTAGCGTCCGCAATAGTATTAGTCAAAATAGTATCTACATTTGAAGAAGATAGTGAAACAGCATTGACCAAGTTTTTAATCAAAGAAAGCATTCAGAAAGGATTCAAAATACTTGCTATTTCTTCTATTGTGCTAGGTGTAGTTTTAGTTACTGAAGTAGTAGGTTTTGCATTAGAAGACAGGCAATTACAAAATATAGCAAGAAGTGTAGCATTTATTCCTATGTTAGGAATCTTTTATTTCTACTACACAATAATGAAGTCTATAGAACCTAAAAATTAGGGAAAAAAATTCTTCTTTTTTCTACTTTAAGTATTTGCTATTAGGTAACCTAATACAATTATCGACATCCATCCTATAACTGATACGACAGCAGCTACTCCGGCCACTACTTCAAATGCTTTAACTCGTTCTGTTCTTTCATCCCATTCTTCAGAAAGTTCTTCAAACTTTGGAGTAACCCATGTATTCAATAAAACACCGTTGAAGAACACTGCAGCTACAAAGAGCATTTTAGCATGGAAAAGAGTATCATGGATTAAGTATGGGTGCATAAGGAATAGTAATGTTCCTGAAACTGCCAAGATTAGGAATCCGGTCCAAACCATTAGTGAGAATAGAGGAGCTATTTTAGCATCCCATTCTGCGAAACCTGGTCTTAAATGGAGGAAACCATTTACGACGTCTGTTATTATGACTGCACCTACAGCTATCACAACACCAATAATATGTATGATGTGTAAGGAAACATGAGGGTCTAGAAGCGGTGTTAAATCAGCCATGGATAATATGTTGCCTCCATACTTCTACTGTAATTTTTACAATAAAATAAATGCTAGTTATTATGATTAAACCGTTAAAGGCTAGGACGAAAGCTGATAGTGGAGAAGCGTCTAAAGCTTCGCTTAATTGAAAGATACTATCTCCAGAACTATGTGTTGCGCCGAAACTAAGACCTGTAATAATCAGCAGAGATATGAGCGCTATTTTATATTTCATGGTTTTCGAATTCCGTCCTCTCTAAAAAAGAAGTTAACTGTTTATTGTATTTAAAATAAACTATCTTAGTGATTTTCAAAACATGTCGTTTGCTCTAACATCTTCAAATAAATCTACAAGCAATCCTGCAAAGAACGCTAATACTAGTCCAATACCGTAAAGAGCTAATGCTATATCCCAACCGATTTCTGGATTGTAAACTAATAAGATGAATAAGGTGAGCCAAGAAACTATAGAGATAAAGCTCATGCTGAATGCAGCTTTTCTAGTAAAAATAAGTTTTTGGGTCAAGTCTTCTGCTCCCTTGAAGAAGGAAATATCCTGTAATCTTGGAGCGATGTATAAATTCAAGAAGGAATTGTTTACCAAAATTATTGCTAGTGCTACTAAGCTAGTTGCTAGCACGTCATGGTTCATCAGTAAACTGCTGTCGGCTAAAAATAAGCCTAATCCTGTTACAACAACAAAAGATAAACCGAACCAAGACATGTGGTATAGTGTTCTAATAGTTTCTGATTGCATTTCAGAGATTTCAAAGTCTTGTACAAACTTTAGTAGGAAGAAGTCGCCTATCACAGCAGATCCTAGTCCTACTGCTGCACCAAACAATAAACCTATGAAAAGTATTATTTCATATTGTAACATTAACTCGGCTAAACTAACTGTGGCTGCAGGTATTGCGAAAAACATTATCAAAGCACAGAGAGCTGCAGAAGTCAAACATAAAGTACACCACATTTTTAACGCAAATGCCTGAATAAACGTTAGATATGCTGAAAACAGTACTGCACTCATACTGGAAACTAATACGAAAAATACGAACCAGTTAGGTGTTGCAGGACCTATTAGGAAGAAGGAATAACTGAATATAACCAATATGTAGTACATTATCCCCATTAATTCAACAGGTATACCCAGAAACTTTGCGTATTCACTACTTACTACTTTTTCACAGCTTCCGTCCATAGGACACGCCATATCTGTTACCGAGGTCTTTTTCTTATGCCTCAGATAAGAAGACACTATCAGTCCTGTAATTGCGAACAAAATAATTCCTATTTGAAATAGCCAGTTCATAGTCTTCTAAAACTTTGATTGCAATTACTAGTGTATAAATAATATGGTCTGGCTCTTTCTTCTTCTAATGTTTCAAGAACTAAACGTTCTCTGTTGGCGAATTAGTAATTGAATAAGTGGTAGAATATCTATGTAGGTACTCCTATAGCATCAAAACTTGTGATTCCAAGACCGGCTAGCACAGATAGAACTATTAGAACAGTTAGCCAGGCGATAAAACCTATTAAAAACGCTTTAGACCATCCTCCAGGGTAACGCATGTTAATAATTCCTACCCATACAACCAAAGCAATTAAAGCTCCTAAACCCGGAATCCAGCCGAAAAACAGGCTTACTAGAGCCCAAGCTACAGCACCAATAAATGCTGTACCAACAGCGTAAAAATAGTCTTCAGTACCTGTAACAGCTCGGGCACCGACATATATACCGATTCCTCCCAGAACAAGGCCTATAAGAAAAACAACAAGAGCATCAATTATCATAGGCAAATATGATCTTTGAATCTATAAACACTTTGTTACATTAAAAGCCACAGTTTAACTTAGAATCATCGTTGTTCTCTAGAAAATAAAAATTTGTGAGTTTTCTATAGAAAGACCTATGGTGGAGGTGGCAAAAATTCTTACAAGAAAACATATACAATAAATCACAAGATTTAAAAAATCTGATCGTTAAATATTCCAAGGTAGTCTACAAAACCTCAGACTCGCCGTATTAAAACAAAAGAACTATGCCAACTCCAAAAGAAAAACATACAAACAAAGAAGCTCATAAAATAACTTCCAAACAACTAGAACGCTACAATCACGTAATTGACAGTCTGATAGAGCCAGGAGACATACAAAGAGTGCTGGAAGATACAGAGTATAAACCAGAGAATATAGAAAAAGAGCTAGAAGAGAATCTAGACACTAGAGAATACTGGCAAATAGCAAGACAAATACTAAATTCCAATATTCTAAGCCAGAACCAAGAAATAAAGAAAAATGGCGATAAGCCCAATACTACTCCTTATATGGATATTTTAGATCTTTACAGCCATGTTAGAAGAATCTATCCTGAACACAAATTAGAAGAAGAAAGTCTAATACATCCTAGACTAACAAAGGAAGAAATAGATAGTATTCCTGATGCAGATACAGTTACAGGGATAGAACAAGCCCAATGGCATGTAGGCGAAGACTACTGCGTTAACATAACTGAGCCAGAACAATATGCTTCAGGAACTTCATCATTTCATCGCTTAAACGATGCGTATTGGAAAGACGTGGATATAGGTGAGGAAGAAACAAGATTCCGATACGTTGGAGAAATACCTGTAGATGAGGTATAGTGAAAAGCATTGTACACATAGGTCGAAAATCCTCTGATTTTCCCTAAATTCTTATTTCTTTCAATCAAACCTGTTAGAACTTATCTGCCTATCAGAAGGAAGGTAAAGATCCACATATGCGCTAGAGTCTAAGACGTATATAGGCACGCTATTAGCGAAATCCGTTTCTAGTGCCAGAAAAGTCTCTTCAAGCCGATAATAGTCTTCGTTTACTTTTTCAACAGATTCAACTTCTTTAAGACCTTTTTCTAACATTTTTTCGCTTGCTCTTGTGTAAAAAGTGGTTTCGGCATCTATTTCTTCTCTATGCTTATAGCTCCAGTATCCTTTCTTCCCTACGCTGAAGTCTGTACGATTTTTTGAAATTTCGGCTATGCTTTCCAGAATTTCATAATCGGCTATGGCGCTTTTATCGAGTCTTATATCGCTTTTACTTCTGTTGATATCGAACTGGCTCTCATAGATATTCTGGAATTCTTCCAAGTCGTAGGAATCATCAAAACTCATTTTTCTGAAATACGGTTCTCTTTTAGGTATATGAACTTTACAAAACACAATTTGGGAACAAAACTATAATTCATTAATCCTTGTGAAGAAACACAAACTATGATTCTAACTAACTTTGAAGTTATTAGTTATTATTTATAACAAATTCCAGTAACACCTAGTTATGAAGTGTGTATTCCATTTATCTACGGCTAGAAGCGATGTAGTGCATAAAGTTTTAGGTAATATAGAAAATTTCTTTGAAGAAGAACCTGAAGCTGAAATTGCATTAGTAGTGAATACGAGCGCAGTTAGACTTTTCAAAAAAGAAGATTCAAAACACAGAAACAAAATAGAAGAGCTTCAAAATAAAGGAGCAAGATTTAAAGCATGCAGTAATTCTATAGAGGCGGCTTCAGGAATTGAAGAACAAGATATTATGGATGAGGTAGAAATAGCTTCTTCGGCTGTTGTAGAATTAACCAGATTACAAAATAATGGATATGCGTATATCAGGCCATAATGCAATTTGAAGTCGTCCTAATAGCAGTGTTTTTGGTTGTTTTAGGTAGCTTGATAAATGGCCTGGCAGGATTTGGCTTTGGTATAGCAACAACAGTCTTTCTAAGTAATTTGATTGGACCTAGAGATGCAGTAACGCTAATGATATTACCTTTGTTGGCTATAAATATACCTTTGATATTTCAGTCGGATTTTAAGAAAGTCGGAAGATGTATACGAAGTTACGATATATTTCTAATCTTTTCTATATTATCAACGCTATTAGGTATTTTGTTGATTGGTATTGCTCCCAATAATGTACTTTCATTTCTTATTGGACTAATTTCAGTCCTCTATGTTTATTCTAAGCAAAATTTGTTTTATAAGCCGATACATCACAAGGTAATAAACAAGTGCTTTACTAAAAAGTGGTATAATCAGGTTTTAGTGGGTTTTTCTGCAGGAATGTCGTTTGGAGTTACTAATATTGGCCTGCTGTTTGTTACTTATATTTCGGAGTTTGAAACAGATAGGAAAACATTTATTGGATTGTTAAGTTTGATTATATTTGTACTGGCGAGTATAAGGGCAATTTTTTCATACCAGACAGAACTTTATGGAGGAAGCCTATTGGCTATTTCAGCACTACTTGCCGTACCTGCAATAATTGTGACTTCTCTAGCGTCTAAATTTAGGGAAAAAGTATCAGAAACGTATGTTAATAGTTTTGTACTCATTTTAATTGCTTTCGCAGGCCTAAGACTGCTTTTTGAATCTCTAGTTATTTAATTTTGTATTTTTGAGGAAGAAAGCTTCTCTATTTTTTATAATTTGTCTGCATTTTCTGCTCCCCATTCGGCCATAGAATTTATTAAAGGCTCTAAACTTTTGCCTGTGTCTGTTAGGTTGTATCTGACTGCGTTATCGTCCATTTCGCTTCTCTCAATTATTTTCTTTTTTCTCAAATCTTCTAGCGATTCTGTGAGTACTTTAGCAGATATGCCGTTTGATTCTCTTTTCAATTCATTGAAGCCCATAGGCTTCTGTAATAGTCTGTGAATTATTACAGGATGCCATTTTCGTCCTAGGAGCTGTGAAGTGACGGTAATAGGACACCAATCTTCTGCTTCGCACCATGTAGGTAGTTCCATTATTTGTTAGCCTCTGTTATTTTTTTGTGAGATGTTTCTATGGTTTTAAACTTATCAGATATTCTCTATATTTTATTACCAATGTTGCTGCAAATAAGGAAGTTATTACGCCAATTACGCTTGGAAGTGATAGATGTGGTAGTCCGTGAAATATGCGTGTGAATAATGCAAGGAACACTATTGCTATTGATCCTATAACGGTATAGTTGTTAAGATCTTTAGCGTCTTTTAGTGTGGTGTCGGAGTATTTTCTTTCAAGTAAAAACTGTAGTATTTCGTTTATCAACAAACTTAGTCCTATGAATGGTAGAAGTACGTATAGTATGTTGTCTCCTGTTTCTTCATGTAGGGGCAGGGTTGAACCGCCTTGACTACCACCTGTTCCGTGGTATGCCAGGGCATTTGAGATCTTGAAAATAAGTAAAATCCATAGGGAGAGTATTTTCTTCATGTAAATTAACCAAGTATAATATTATTTAACTGTCGGACTTACCTAAAAGAAACCGTTTTTCAGGGGACAAGAGAGGAGAGGTTCCACTTTTATTCGATTTTATTGAGGTTTTAATGTCTTAGACTCGAGTTTTTCCGGTAATTTTTATATACGAACTTTCTTTGAATATAAAAAGTGGAGGAAACGCAACCCCATAAACATTCGACTATATCGCAAAGAATTACTTGGTCAAGCAGATTATCGATAAAATACGGGGTTGAAGCAAGGTGTTAAAACATAAAATTAGAACACATGTATGAACTACTAGAACCTGAGCATGAAGAACAGGCTCGTGAAAAAATAAATCAAACTCAACTAAGACAAGGAGAAGCTACACAACACCTAAAAGCCCAATTACCAGAAGCTTACGATTTAGAGAACAACGGAGATTACAATTTTACGTACAGAAATCACGGAGACAATTTTTATTTAGAAGAGACAGGCAAAAATCAAGACTTAGAAAATTTGAAAGACACTCCGCTACACAAAATAAATGCTAAAGGACTAGAACCTATAGAAAGAGTAAGAGTATATTTAGACTCTCATAAAAATCAAGATACTGCAGTCTTCGAAACTAGCGAAGGCCAAGAATACANAACTAAACTAGTAGGCAGTATTGCTGGTAGAACTGCTGCAATAATACAACCTTTCTACATAGAAGAGCAAACATTTGCAGAATATGATGCTATAAAAGATCAAACAACACTTTATCAACAAGCAAGAGACGGAAACCCTGAAGTATGGGAAGATGATAGCCAGCTAGCAACTCCGCAAATAAAATTCATACAAGAGCTCAGAGAACAAAAAGCAGAGCACGATGAAAAACGACAAAAAACAAACCAGTACAGCTGGGAACATGGAAAACAATTTCTACAAGATGTTGAAAGACTAGACCAAGGAAAACAACTAGAAAAAGAAGTAGAAAATGAATTAGAACAAATAACTCAAAATATAAATGATTTAAGCAATGTAAGCGATCTTACAGATTACGGCCGGCAATTTGGAAGCCAAGGAAGCAAATTTCTAAGCAGATGGTCTAATAAGATACTGAGAACTAAGAAAGGCTCAAAAAACGATTACAGAGCATGGTATGTTGATGGAACAGAGTTTGAGAATCTAGAAAATCAAAAAATCTATACTCTTTCCTTAATGAAAAAATCGGAGCAAAAGGATGTAGAAAACCAACTGATCACGGAAACTAGAAAAAGACAAGATATTGAAAATATAGAAAACTGGATTTAGACATTAAGGTAAAAAACCGCCGACTAAAATTAGATATTATGAACAAAAATATCGTTTTGCTTCTGAGCGTTTTGCTTTTAACGACAGGAGTATTCGCTGTACAAGATGCTTCTAATCAACAAGATATACAGACCATATCTGAGGATCAAGAGAGTGAAGCGCATGAACACCATCATAGAGTAGATGTTTATAGTTTGAGAGCGCTTGGTAGTTTTCTAACAGTTGTTTTTTCCATACTGCTTGTGAATGAATCAAGAAAGTTTATTAGAACAAAAGGGCCGCTTAGAAGATCAGCTATATCAGCACTTTTAGGAGGATTCTTAATGGGAACGATATTTCTCATAGAAATACTTAGATACGACTTTGGATTAATTTTAGAAGAAGAAGCATGGCATCAACTAAGGTATTTCCTAACAGCAGGAGCAGTAGGTTTTGTAACTTATGCATATATTGTTATTTCTGCAATACAAAGAGAAAAAATAAAGAGCTGAAAAGCCGCAAAAAACACTGAGATAATGCGTTCTACATTGCTATTATCTCTTTTCTTAGATTTGAGAAGCTGTTATTTGTTTGGATATCGTTAGAATTTTTATTTGCGTTTTTCTACAGATATATTGCGTTTTCGAGTGAAAAATAAAAAGTTCTAGGTATAACTAACCATTATATCGAGTTTAAAAGAAAAAATCAGGTTATAAACAATGCCAGAAACTAAGGAAGCTTTGTAATGGCTAATATAAGAGAAGCAAAAATTAAGGATGCGGAAGAAATAAGAGAGGTAGCTGCTAAAACATGGAAAATCACATATGAAGAGTTTATAGAAGAAGAAACTATACAAACAGTTGTAGATAAGTGGTACAAGATAACAGATTTGCGACAACAGGTAGAAGATCCCTATTTTTATGTGGCTGTTGAAGATAAGACTGTAGTTGGTTTTATACATGCTACTCTTGATGAAGCTTCAGGAGAGTTAAGTCTTCATAGATTATATTTGGATCCTGATTATTGGCGTAAAGGGATTGGCACCGAGTTGTGGGAGAGAGTTTTGAAGGAATTATCTAGTGGTGTTGAGAAGGCTTCTTTAGAGGTTTTAGAGAATAATGATGTTGGCAAGAGGTTTTATGTTGAGAAAGGTTTTGAAGAGGTTGAGCGAGAAGAGGTTAAGTTGTTTGGTGAGCCAGTGGTTCAGCTGGTGATGGAGAGAGAAATAAAGTAAGAATTGTTGCTACTTTTTGGTTACAGTTAAAAGTTTTGTCTTATAAAAACACAATTGAACTCCTATTCTATGAAAAGAAAAATCAAGGTCTGGAACCGAGCACTACTACTAATCGCAATAACTATAGTAATGCTAGGAATAACTGCCGCATACATAATCACTCAAGCAAACGACAACCACCTAGATCCAGACACACAAGTACCAGACAACAAACCCGAACACACAACACCAAGTACGCCTCCTGAAGAAACCACAGAACCACAAAAAACACAAATCACAATAGAAAGCACACAAGAATGGATACAAGGAAACAAAGA
>SL_4KL_010_BRINEDRAFT_10001947_pt1 | contig 11596 bp, 8 predicted proteins | sample SodLak_010_BRINE_2_FD_10664 | JGI IMG/M metagenome (IMG submission 10664) | reverse complement strand
AGGAGCGTGGTTCGAAAGAGCTCTGCTCTTTCGTCATCACGAAAATCTTCGATTTTCGAACGACAGCGAGCGTGCGCCGTCCTCGTGACTGGGGCTTTGGAAGTGTTCGTCGTCGGTCTGCTAGTAACCGCTTATGACCGAGCGACTGGGGTGTTAGAGATGTTCATCAGCAGAACGGGGTCAGCTGCTTATAAATGACCGCCGGTACCGACCACGGTGTAGAAACCCGCAGAGAACGCCTACCAAATCCGAAATCCTACATGAAATCCGCGATGCCCGACTGCTTATTGGTATCATCTTCGAATATCGACTCCAACGCCTGGTCTAACACCTCCAGCCGCTGTTTCGTGTAGGGCCGACAGCCGAATCGATCGGCGACCTCGATCGCCGTGTCGACGTACTTGCTCACGGAGCCCTCGTGAACGGTCAGGTTCACCCGCCCGCCGCACTCTCGACAGTCGCCCGACAGCGGCATCCGGCGGTACTTCTCACCGCAGTCGAGACAGCGCGTCTCCTGTCTGGAGAACGCCCGCAAATTCCCGATGATGTCCGGCAGGAAGTGGTACTCGATGACGCGCTCGGCCACGTCCGTCTCGTCGACCGCCCGCAGCTTCCGGGCCAGCTCCAGCTGCGCGTCCATCTTCTCCATCATGTCGCCGAGCGTCTTGTACGCCGACAGATCCGGCCCCATCGCGATATCCGTCGTGTCGTGCGTGTGATCGAACCCGTGATACTCCTCGTCGGTCCCGAGCGTGTCCTCGCCGAGCTGGATCAGGTCCTCGACCGTCTCCGGGTCCGCCATCTCCAGCGTCGCCTCGTAGAACTCGCGCGGGTACTCGCGCACGATGTCCATGTTGTGCGCCTCGTCGTCGATCTCCGAGGGATCGATCCGCGAGGACATCACTAAGGGTGCATCCATTGAGTTGTGAGCATACAGCCAATTTGCCGTGAAGACCGGTTCTCCGCCGACTTGTAAGTCGTAGAGATAGCCGTCATAATCGACGCGATCGATATCGGTGACTCTGAGGTACGAGAGGTCACCGTCAACGAGTGGACGGATAGTGTCGAGTTTCTCACGCGCGGCGGTGTGGAGGTCGTGTTCATCGAGCGTCTCGACGATTGAATCGAGCTTTTCGAGACTGATGTTTTCACGCCGCTTGAGGTATTTCGGAATGATCTCGGTGATGTCCGTGATGTCCATCTGCCGAATTTCGAAGAGTTCCTCGGGGATGCCGACCGTGAGGCTCTTCGGCTGGTACGGATCTTCGCCATCGAGAACACGTCGAAGCGGGTTGTCCGAGGCACCGCCAGAGACGGTGACTGTGTAGATCCGTTGCCGAGGCGGTTCCCGCTCACGTGTCGACACGTTCGCGACGATACCGAGCCGATGCAGCAGGAACACGATCCCGTCTTTGAGATCCTCACTTGTCGTGTGGAACGCAATCGTCGTTTGATTGTCATCGCTCGTCTCGCTCCCGTCTCCGACGATGAATCCACGGAGGAACGATCGCACGATCGATCGGTCGCCGCGTCGAATCGGTTCGGGGACGACCTTCTCACTCGAGTCGTAGGGCTCCTCGTCACAGAATCCCAGTTCAAACAGGACATCCTCGAACACCGCCGGGAATCCGATTTCGTACGCCTTGTTCGACCACCGTACCGACGGTTCGACACCGAGCGTGTCTTTGATGACGCGCTCGGCCTGCCGAACGATCTCCTCGTCGGCATTGGTGATCGTCGGCCGAATGGACGAGGTCGAGCCCTCCGCGGCGAACAGTCCAAGGAGCCACGAAAAGTCGTCATTCATCGGAATATAACGTGATATCCCCTTTGAAGAGCCCTTTCGACCGATCTGTGGGTTCAACTCGCCACGCCAGTTTCGTGAGACTCCCTCGATATCGCGGAGCGTTCGGAGGGCGACCTTCTTTTTCGAGAGCCGGTAAGAGAGTCCGCCGTCGAAGGCAGCGCGCGCGTCGCTTCCCCACGCGGATTCGTCCCACACCTCTCGAAGATACGATTCGACCGAGTCGTCGATGAACACATACGGATCGTCGACGCATTCGGCGACATCGACCACGGTTCCCGCCTGTGGCTCGATATCGAGTTGCTGCGGCGCAAGGATGAGATCGCCAACATCGAGATCGTCACCAGCCACTTCTTCGATGCCGTCGTCGTATCGGAACAGACTGTGGTTCGGGGTGATGTCGAGCGAGCGACCGAACTGTGTCTCGACGCTGAGCAGCGTTTCATCGTCGTCAGCGCGGTATCGAATCGCCTTTTCGATCGGCTGGAGGCTCGACTCGTGATTCTCGTCGAAGGTGTACGTCTGCCACCCCTCACGCACGCATGTTCGCTTTTTAAACTTCCCGTCGATATCGATGGGCGATTCAAGNTCGTTCCAGAACTCATCGAACGTGAGGTACCGGATCCGTCCCTGCGGATCACGAGCGACGAGTCGGGAGTCCTCCGAGACGCTCCCACCGCGTTGATCGGGAAGGTATTCTTTCGAGAAGTTGAGAAGACCGTCCATGAGAAGCATTACGCAATCCTCGTCACCGTCACACTGAGCGACCAGTAAATCGTTCGCCGCGAGCGTGTGCGTCTCGGCGACTGTGAGATTGTACGTGTGGTCGACGTCGCTTTCGAGGAATTTGACCGAGGCGACGACATCCGTCTCGATCCCTCCGTCTGCCGTCACACCGGCGGTGACGTCCACCGACGCCTCGTGACGAGGGATCGTCGCTGGGACCGAATCACCGACCTCCAGTTCATTCGCAGCGACTTTTTGAACGCCTCCATCTGCGACTTGTAGCATTGTGTGGTCCGGCGTCACGCGAATCGAACGCCCACGCTCGGTCTCGACTTGGATGAGATGATCCTGACTCGGGTGTTTCGAGACGACAGTCACCGACTGTGTCGACCTGTTCCCGTGTTCGTCGATCGAAGGAACCTCGACGTTGCCGTCGAGTTCCTCAACGAGTGTTCCGAAGTCGTCGGTCCGCGGATCGTCCAACCGAGCCTCAACGAACTCCTCGATCGTTTCGCGGTACCGCCCTGTGTCGTCTCGATACTCGATCTCCGTCTCCGGGTAGAAACAATTCCGCCGTTTCGCGGCGTGAAAGTACGGATGCGCGTATCCGACCGCGGCCGATGTGAAACCTACCACTCTTCCGACAGTCGCGGCGCTCGTGTGGGGGCCATCCCGAAGACGAGCTCGCCGACGAGGTCGTCCCGCTCGTTCACCTCGTAAAAACGAGGGAGCCCGTAGAACTGCTCGAGGAGGTCGTCGACGAAGTCGGCGGTCCGCAGCATATGCTCGGCCGCGCCGTCAGAGAGGACGATGTCCTGCACCCGCAGTTCGACCAGCTGATCGTCGTGACGCAGCGGCTCGCCGTCGATGTCGGTCTCGTAGCCGATCTCTCGGAGGTGGTCGGCGGTGATGTCCAGTTCTTCGGGTCGGACCGAGGTGACGGGGAGGTCGGTCATGTCGTACCGAACCGTCCCGTCTTTGAACGAGGTGACGCCGTTTTTGGCGCGTAAGATTCCCTTCTCGATCGGCTCGGGCGTCTTATTCCGCGACGTGAGTCCCTGAACCCCTTTGAGGATCTCGAAGGCGGCCTCGCGCTCGCCGACGGTCTCCAACGCGGAGCGGTAGGCGTCGTTGAGGTCGACCTCCTGGTACGTCGCCGCCGTCACCTCCCACTCGCAGCGCGGACACTCGACGCGGCCCGCCTCGTCCGGCTCGCAGACGGTCCCGCAGTCGCCGCATTCGTAATGCGGCTCCGTGTGAACCTCACAGTCGGGACAGCGGGCTTTATACGTGTGTTCGCCGCAGTCGGGGCACAACCGATCGGACACCTCGAGCTCCAACCGCCCGCGGTGACCGCTGTCGTCCATGACGCTCGCGGCCTCCGCGACGTCGCGCTGTGGCCCGCCCGCTTCGTTGATCGGGAACAGCGTGTGGACCGCCGGCGAGAGATCTCGGCTCTCAGACTTCTCCGGGCGTCCCATCCGGTTGCCGATCCGGGTCGGCGCCCGCTCACGGACCTCGAACGGCGCGACTTCGTTGACGGCCCGCACCGCGTTCTCGCCGTCGGCCCACTCCCGGGCCGCAGGAGAGAGCTCGCCCCACGTCTGCTGTAGTCCGTCGTCGACCCCCAGCGACCGCGCCAACGGGCGCCACACGGGGACCCGGAGCGCGTCCGGGGTCGCGGCGTGTTCGACCAACAGCGATTCAAGCGCGTCCTGTGTCGTCTCCGTCCGCTCGATCGCGAGGACCCCATCGACCACGTCGCCGGCGGCGACCGCCTCGGCGAGCCGCTCGAACGCGTCGACTGAAATATCGTGCCAGAGGTAGGTGTACTCTGGGTGGAGCGGACAGTCGTACTCGACCGCCCATTCGAACGCTTCGTCGACGTCCGGGTGTTCGAGGTCGACGTGGGGGTCGTCCCGCATTGCCTGTACGTCGGCGCCGGCGGCGGCGAACTCTTTGACCCACCACTCGTACACGTACGACGCGGGTGCGAGCGGGTGATTGTTCTCGACGAACTCGCCGTAGTTGACGAGGTACTCCCCGAGGTCGAGCACCTTCTCGACACCGTTGCGTACCGCTTTGGCCTCCTCGGGATCGTTGATCTGCCGGACTTCGCCGTTCGCGAGCCGAACCGTCGGCCCGTCGATGGAGTCGACCGGGACGACGCCGTGCGCTTTCCCCGGCCGCTCCGTCTTGATCTGCGTTCCCGCCGCGAGGAAGTCGTCGACGAGATGCATCGTCGCGGGATGAACCCCACCGGTCGCGAACCCGTGATTCCGCGAGCGACCGTACCGGAGCCGGAACCCTCCGGCCTCGCTCGGGTGCGTGAAGACAGGGCGGCCCGCGATCAGGTCGCGCAGAAACTTCTGTGAGGGCTCGGCTCGGAGCGGCCCGGCCGGTTCGTCGCCCGCGTCTGCCACAGAGTCGCCGTCCTCGGTGTCACCGCTCTCGTCGCTTGCACTCCCGTCTCCTTCGTCGGTTACACCCTCCGCTTCTCCCTCCGCGTCGCCGTCGCCGGCACCGTCTTTCCCGATCGTCCCGTCGATCAGATCCTGCAGCCACGGCCAGTCGACCTCGTCGAGGTCGCGGGTGTACCGCTGGATCTTCGGCGCTTTTAACGCGAGTCCCTCCGCGGCGACGAGACACATTCCGCCGCGCGCGGAGTTGGTGTTCACGCGCTCGAGGTCTCGAAAGCCGGAGACTTCCTCGTCGCCGGTCGCCTCCCCGTCTAACATTACGGGGATGTGTTTGGCGATGAACTTCGACTCTTTGTCTTTCGGCGTGTACTGGAGGCCGGTCTCTTTGTCGTATAAGGCGATCTCTTCGGCGTAGCGCTCGACCTCCACGTCGCGCGGCTTGTACTCGTCGATGCCCAGGAGCGATCGCGCGTAGTCGGCGACGAGCACGGACAGCGCCTGTGCGGTCCCGCCCGCAGATCGGATCGGGCCGGCGTAGTACACATTGACGAACTCGGTGCCGTCGTCGTTCTCCAGCAGTTCGACGCGGTCGATCCCTTCGATCGGCGCGGCGACGACCCCTTCGGTGAGGAGCGCAACCGCAGTCCTGACCGCCCCCTCGACCTTGCCGGCACGGGAGTCGTAGTCGCCGACGGTCCCCTCGACGAAATCCGTGACGAGTTCTAGGGCCGCCTCCTCGCGAGACATCTCGCCTTCGAGTTCGCGGACCCGCTCCGCGACGCCTTCGATGCCGAGGATGTTCTCGACGCGGTCCGCCATGTCGCGAGCGACCGGGATCTCGACTTCTGTCTCCGGGTCGTACCCTCGTTTTTTGGCCGTCTCTGCGACTCCCAACGCCTCGTCGAGCCGCTCTTCGATCCGGGCGAAGTAGCGCTCGTCGTCCGGCCTCATCTCCGCTCGCCTCGCCGCACCTGCTTGGCCAATCTGGTCCGCTTGGCACATCTGGTCCACCCGACTTGTCCGAGTCGTCCGACCTGTCCGAGTCGTCCGACCTGTCTGACCGGCTTCAGAGCCATAAATCGAGGTCAGTGGTCGGGTCGTGTGACCGTTCCAGCGGCTCGGCGAACGCGCGCAGATGACACTCGCCGGCCCAGACGGTCCCGGAGTCGAGGTGCCCCGCGAGCGCCTGTCCGCTCCGCCGCGAGAGCACGACGTGAGTGTGTGCGAAGATGTCGCCGTCGAGCAGCGAGACGTTGCCGACGCAAGCGGCGACCTCCAGCGGCTCGTCGAAGGTCACGGACTGATACTCGGTGTCGTCCTGATCGTAGAACCAGACCTCTGCGTCCTGAACGGCGCCGAGCGCCGTGAACCAGCCGGCCTCGACGTCCTCGGCGCGGGCGAGGTCCTCAATCTCCTCGCGCCAGTCGGCGCCCGTTTCGAACCGCGCGACGTACTCCGCCGTCGGTTCGACTTCCCGATGGTGCATACGAATCGTCCACGACCGCAGGGGGCAAAAAGCCTTCAGTCGTCAGTCGACCTGCTGCGATTTGGTATAGCGGAATATGATATAAATGCCGCATCGAGCGAGAACAGGTGGAAACACAGATACTGCTGAAGAAGCGCTGCAGCCGTCAAAAACACGGATATTCGCCGAAAATACGTCTCGCTGCGGACCGACCGTTAGAACGGAGCCTGTGGACCTTCGTCGTCACCGTCGTCGGTCGTCTCGCCCGGGAAGGACGGGGACATTCCGCCGCTGCTGGTCCCGCCGAGGTCACCGTCCGCGCCGGCGTCCATTCCCGTGTCGGCGTGGACGGTCTCGATTTCGGGGATTTCCTTGACCATCCGGGACTTGATCGCCTGGATCGTCATCGGCGAGATGCCGCAGCCGGAGCAGGCACCACCGAGCTGGATCGTCACCTCACCGCTCTCGCGGTCGAGGTGATTGATTGCCGCGCTGCCGCCGTGCATCTGAATCTGCGGGAAGTTGCGCCGCAGGAAGTTCGTGATCCGCTCGCGGAGATCGTTGTCCGCGTCAGTCGTTTCCGTGCTCATGCAAATTGGTTCGCGTTCGGCCGGCTTATGCCTTTGGTTCGGCCGAACACGGGTCTTCAGTCGTCTGAACACAGGTCTTCAATCGATCGGAGACTGGCTTCACTCAGGTCGTTCGACCTGAAGCGTCCGGTGAAGCTCCGACTCGATCTGTTCGACGTACTCCGCCAGCGTCTCGTCGAAGGTCTCGTCGTCGACGAACACCCCTTGAAGTCGCTCGCGAGGGTTCTCGGGGAGATCGACGTAAAACTCGCCGTCCTCGTAGAACGGTTCGGACTCGTTGAGTATCATCTGATCGATCCCGTGGATCAGCTCGGAGTCGTGGCGGTCGTTCATGTGGTTAAACGCGTTCTTATACGCCCGCTGGAGCTCCTGAAAGTAGTGGACGTACTTGTCTTCGAACAACGCGGGGTCGAACTCGTCGGCCATACGACGACGATGGTCTGATACGGAAAAAACCGGTCGATTCGACGGTGAGCTATCGGGAGACAACGAAGAGCCCATGAGCAGGAAGGATATTAATAAATCATAGAGCGCTATACTAAACCTGGCGCGTTGCGGATGCCGGAGTAATTCTTACAATTGACATCCTCCGCTCGAAGGAGAGGAAATCATTCAACGCCCGGTTATAACACACAACAACTCATTTTCTCGGTATGGAGCGTCAAGAGTTTACCAACGAGAATACGGAGTTTACACATCAACAAGACGGAACGGTCGACGAGTTCCATCGCTCGTACGACGACGCGGTCGAGACCATCCGGAACGAGTTGGGAGCCGCACATCCGTTGGTGATCGACGGTGACCACGTGGAGACCGAGACCGGCTTCACCGTCCGGAATCCTGGCGACCTCGATCAGCGTGTCGGAACGTTCGCGTCAGGAGACGCCGCCGACGTCGAGCGCGCCGTCAGCGCGGCCGCGGAGACCTTCGAGAGCTGGCGACAGACGTCAGTGAGCGATCGCGTCGAGATCTTTCGGCACGCGGCCGAGATCATGCGCGACCGGAAGTACGAACTCGCGGCGACCCTGACGCTGGAAGCCGGAAAGACCCGAACGGAAGCCATGGCGGAGGTCGACGAGGGGATCGACTTCCTCCGGTTTTACAGCGGTGAGATCGAACGCCACGAGCATTACAGATTCGACACGGGCGAACCGACGCCGGGACAACACTGTACGAACCGGCTCGAACCGTTCGGCGTGTTCGGCGTCGTCGGTCCGTTCAACTTCCCGTTCGCCATCTTCGCGGGGATGACCGTCGGTGCAGCGATCACCGGGAACACGGTGGTTGCAAAACCCGCGAGCACGACGCCGTTGATCGCTCACGAAGTCGTGGAGATCCTCTCGGAAGCCGGCTTGCCGGACGGCGTCGTTAATCTCGTCACCGGCGGTGGGAGCGACGTCGGACAGCCGCTCGTCGAACACGAGCACGTGGAGGGGATGGTTTTCACCGGCTCTCGGGAGGTCGGACGAGGCATTCAGGAAACGTTCTTCGAACGGAGGAAAGGCGGGCCGGTCATCGCCGAACTCGGCGGGAAGAATCCCGTGATCGTCACCGAGAACGCAGACCTCGAAAAGGCGGTATCGGGCGTCACGAAGGGCGCGTTCGGGTTCGCCGGTCAGAAATGCTCCGCGACCTCACGGGTGTACGTTCACGAGGACGTGATCGAGACGTTCACCCGTGAACTGGTGAGCAGCACGGAGGCGTTACGCACGCTCCCCCCCGAACGCGACGCGGCGTTCATGTCGCCCGTGATCGATGACAGCGCCGCGAAGCGGTATCAGAACATCTGCGAAACCGCTCGCGACGACGGAACGATCCTTACAGGCGGTGACCTCGTCCAATCGGATGACCTCCCGGATGGTCGGTACGTTCAGCCAACGGTCGTGACCGACATCCCACACGGCCACGAACTGGTACGCGAAGAGCATTTCCTCCCGTTCGTGACGCTCCACCCGGTGTCGGATCTCGACGAGGCGATCACGAAAGCGAACGACAGCCAGTACGGCCTGTGCGCCGGGTTCTTCTCCGAAAGCGAGGCCGAGATCGACGAGTGGTTCGATCGAATCGAGTCGGGGATGTGTTACGTCAATCGCCATCAGAGCGCGACGACCGGAGCACTCGTTCAGGCGCAGCCGTTCGGCGGGTGGAAATCCTCTGGCACGACGAGCAAAGTTCGCCGGCGGGTACTGGTACCTCCAGCAGTTCATGCGCGAACAGACCCGAACCGTCGTCGGTGACGTCGGGCGCCAGTGAGCTGAAAAAGCGTCGACAGGCGTCGTATCGAGTTCGTCGCGTCGTGGGTCCCGGTTACTCAAGACACCGCTTCTCGAGGCTCCCGTTCGGAGAGCAGTTCGACGACCTCCAACAACAGCGTCACCACGAGCGGCCCGACGATGAGCCCGATCGGGCCGATCGTCAGAATACCGCCAACGAAGCCGACGAAGTACAGCCCCGACGAGATCTTCCCCGTCCGTGCGGCGAGTTTCGTTCGGATAACCGCATCCGGGATGAACGAGACGACGACGAGCCCCAACACCAAGACAGCGATCGCCCGAGCGGTCGCACCGATCAAGAGATCACTCACCGCCAGCCCCACGACGAGAATACTGGGACCTAAGATCGGGATAAATTGGAGAATCCCCGCAATGACAGCGAGTGAAAACGCCGAGCCGTAGCCTAACACCGAGAACAACACGAACGCGAGGACGAACGTAACGGCCGCCGTTGCGGCTTGGATAACGTAAATCGAGTACAGCGTCGTGCGTGTTCGGAGGTGTAATCGCGTCGGAATGTCGTGGTATTCGGGTGGGACGACCCGAAACGCCGCCGTCTTGACCGCGTTCGGCCGAGTGAGTATGCCGTAGACGAGGAACGAAAACACGGCCAACGCCAGAACGAGCCGCGGCGCCGCACCGGCAACCGCGATCGCGAACTGACGAACGACGTCCTGAGCGCTCTCCACCAACGGTGCCGTCTCAACGACCAGTTCGAAGCTCCCTAGCGTTATCGGCACCGACTCGGGAAGCTGCTCAAAGATATCGAAGAGCTGTCCGCGGCGTCGGTAGACGACGTACAGTATCGGTGCGATCAAAAGCACCACAACGAGGAAGGCGACAACGGTCGATATCGCGCTAGCCACCCGACGCGACAGCCCTCGCTGAACGAGTTGCTGACGGAGGGGATACAACACGTACGCGACAGTGATCGCAAACACCACCGTCTGCAGAATTTCCGCGAGAATAACGGCCGTAAGCACGGCGATACCGACGAGCAACGCGCCGAGAATACGACCCCGGTTCAACACCATGAGCGTGTGTTTCAAGGACACACCTAAACGGTTCCGACGGTGTACGCTCAGTCGAGGGGTGTGGTGTCGGAATATCGGACAGACGAACCGGTTGAATGCGGTAGAATCCGTCAAAAACGGCTGCGACCGAGGAGATGATACAAACATTGAGATGCGGGCGCCGTTACAGAGTCATATGACCGTTCGAGAGCATAAGTCCCAACACGAGCACGTTGAGTCACTCCCGCTGATCTCGAAGTCCGCAACGGTGACTGAGGTCGAGGCGATGGATCGGGATCGACGAGATGCGATCCGCCAGCGGCTGCGCAAGCTCGGACGAAAACACGGGTTCAGGGATGTTATTCCGGCTGAGGGGCCGATCGACTGGGACCGCATGTTTGAGGCGGCGACGCGGACCAACCGCAAACTGGCACCCCAGATCGGCGCGTTCCGCGACCGATTCGAGCGGGCGCATCCGGCGCTGGTTCGGATCGCCTTCGAAACCGACGAGCCGTTCACCTTCGCGGCCGGACAGTACCTCTCGATCCGGTACGGCGACAGAACACGAGCGTACTCTATCGCGAGCTCACCCACCCGCGAGGAGACGGAGCTGTGTATCCGTCGCGTCCCCGACGGGCGCCTCTCGCCGCGTCTCTGTGAGGAGCTATCCGTCGGCGATCGACTCGCCATTCGCGGCCCGAATGGACACCTCCTCTTAGAGGATCCATCCGAACGCGACATGGCGTTTCTCGCCACGGGGACCGGCGTCGCGCCGATGAAGAGCATGATCGACTACGTCTTCGAGACCGGACGCGACGAGTATCAGGGCGAAAAACGCGACGTGTGGCTGTTCCTCGGCGCCGCCTGGGAGGACGATCTTCCGTATCACGAGGCGTTCACCGAGCTCGACGCCGAACACGAGAACTTCCATTACGTCCCTTGTCTGTCCCGTGAGTCCTGGCTCTCTGCGTGGGACGGTGAAACCGAGTATATCCAGGACGCGTTGCTCAAATACGTCGACGAATTGGCACTTGACGACGCCGCGTTCGGTCGACATATGGCGACCATGCTCGCGAACTCGCCGACGACCGCGGTCGATGCACGCATCGATCCGCACGAGCTCGAAGTGTACGCCTGCGGGATCAACGCGATGGTGTACAGCCTCGAAACGGCTGTCAAGCGGCTCGGAATCCTCGAACGGCATATCCACTGTCGGTAGTTCCCATCGAGTCAGCGAATAGTCACAGCTGACGAGGTTACGTTCTCAGAAAGCGTCTGGATGGGTGTTGTGAATTGCCTGTACCA
>SL_4KL_010_BRINEDRAFT_10001945_pt1 | contig 11601 bp, 11 predicted proteins | sample SodLak_010_BRINE_2_FD_10664 | JGI IMG/M metagenome (IMG submission 10664) | reverse complement strand
CGCCCGCCGCGGCATATCGCGGCGGGCGTCCCTCGGTCCCTCGCGCGCGTTTCTCGCGCGCGCCGGAGGGGGTAGGATCGGTCCGCTACGACTGTAACTTCTTTATATTCCCGACTTGGCTTTTATAAGTGGTCTCGGGGATCGCGGTCTCCCGTTCTATCCGCGGATTTCGGAGCCGCCCGGCGGGAGGAACTCCTGTAACTGGTCCGCGCTCGCGACCTTGCGGACGAACGACTGGTCGGCGAATCGTTCCTTTAGCTCCCGATAGACCATCATCGCGGCGTCGTTCTGCGCGTACATTCCGGGTTCGAGCGTAACGGTCGTCTCCGCACGATCCGTGATGGCCGACGGTGGCCCGCCGATTGCCCGAGTGACCGGCTCACATTGGATCCCGACGGCGACCCGACAGGGCACGTCCTCGAAGTAGGTCCGCTCGCCGCGGATCACGAAGCTCCCCTTCTCGATGTACTCGCCGCTCTCGGGCGTCTTCGACACCTGATCCGGTTCGACCATGTACGCGTCGCCAGCGCCACGCCCGTCCTTCCAGTCGGAGGAGTACGAGACGGCGAACTGGGCTGCCTCCCGAAGGGTCTCCTCGGGCCAGTCGACCGGATCGGCCGACTCGGAGGGCCCGGCCGCTTTTAAGAGCGCCACCGGCCCGCCGTGTGCCTGCGTGTGGAAGAACCGGTCGTATTTCCCCATGTACTTTTTTACCAGCTCCTCGTTCTGGTCGGCGTTGCGCCCGCCGATGACGAGGTAGCCGTCCGAGGTATGGAACCAGCGGAACCGCTGGTACCAGTCGTCCGGGGACCGGATCGGGACCGACGCCCGCGAGAGCCAGTCGATCTCGGGTGGCTCCTCGCCGTCCTCGTCGTCCTCCTCGGCCCGGGGGTCGCCGTCGGCGGCCTCCCACTCGGCTTTCCGCTCCTTCACGGCCGCTAACTCGGCCCGCGTGGACTCGACCGCCTCCTTCGCGCCTTCCATCTTCTCTTCGATCCGTTTCGCCTCCCCGTAGAGCCGGTCGGCATTCACCTCCACGCCCGCGTCTGCCTCCAACTCGACCCGGGTTCCGTCGATCTCGACGGTGACGGTGCCCGTGCCGCCGTCGACGCCGACGACCGCCTCCGCTGCCGGGATCCCCTGCTCCGCCCCGGCCGCGAGCGTCTCCTCGATCTCCGCCCACGGGATCGACTCCTCGCGGGCACCCCGCACCGTCGAGAGCACCTCGTCGACCAGTTCGTAGTTGGCATACAGCAGCTCCGCCCGCTCGCGTTCGGCGGCCGCCTCCTCTTTGAACCCCTCGATCGCGCCCTCCTGTTGTTCGATGATCCGCTCCTGTTTGGCGATCTCCGCCTCGAAATCCGGACGCGACGGTCCCGTATCCACCGGCTCGCCGTCGGCCGCAGGGTCCCGTTCGAGCCGTCGGAAGTACTCGTCGACGGCGGCGTTGAACGAGTCGAACCCAACGCTCGGCAACCCCTCACGCTCGACGAGCGGGAATGGCGTGACGTCGACGACACGCATCTCGGGCTCCCCGTTTGCTCCCTTTCCGGCGTCCTCCCCTCCGTTCGCGGGCCCATCCACCGGCTCCTCGTAGATCCGCGGGTCGAACTCGCCGGCGCGGAGTCGCTCGGCGACGTCCGAGATCGCCTCGTGAAGCGCCCGATAGGCCGACTCGTCGGCTTCCTCGATGGGAAGCTCCTTCTCCACGCCTGCGCGCGCACAGATCTCCTCGGCGTAGAGCCCGCCGAGGTTGAGTTGGGTCGCGAGCGTCCGGACGACGTCGCTGTCGGACTCGTTCATGTGCCGGGTGAACGCATCGAGGCTCACCTCCAAGGGGTTGAGCCGCGAGGTCGGATAGCCGTACTGCGCGCCGGGCGCGACCGTGCGCGAGCGGAGCCGGACCGTCGAGAGCGACCCGACCACCTCGCCGGTTCCATCGAGGACCGCGACGTTGCCCTGCCCGAACAGCTCGGCGACGACGCTCGTGTTCCCGTCCTCCCGTTCGAACTCGAAGGTGAGGATGCGGTCGAACTCGTACTGACTGACGCCCGCGAAGTCGGCCCCCGAGAGCCGGTTCCGGAGCATCTTCGCGAAGTTCGGCGGGCGCTCCGGGGCGTCCGCGACGTGGGCGGGGTCGGCGACGTGTGCCCGCTTGATCTCGCCGACCTGCATGAGCAACTCGACGCGGCCGTGATCGAAGTCGCGGAGCTTCAGCCGAACGAGGTCGTCGTCATAGAGGTACGCCTTGTCGACTTTCGCCCCCTCGTACCGACCGAGTTCGGTGACGAGCGCGCGAAGGTCGATGCTCGAAAGCTCCCGCTTCGGATCCATATCACGGTCCAGACGGGGGCCGGAAAAAGGCGTGTCGTTGTGTCGACGGCTCAGACGGAGAGGACCGGCTGGCTCGCGTACAACAGGACGTACTCGGCGGCCTTCTCCAATACTTCCCCAGGGCCGCCCGTGACGGGCTCGCGCGGGACGACGATGAAGTCCGCGTCGATCTCCTCGGCGGTGTCGAGGACGACGCTGCCGGGATGGACGGTCTTCACCTTGGTCGAGAAGCCGTAGGCGATCGAGTTCCCGTGCGGGACGCCCGCCGCCTCCGCGCGCTCGATGACGGAGTCGGTGAACGATTCGGTGTCGTCGGCGATGTCGGTTTCATCGACATCCCCGTTCTCTATCGCCCGAACCACGCTTTCATCGAGCACGTAGAGGGCGTGTACGCTCGCGCCATACTCGCGCGCGATGGCGATGGCGTAATCGACGGCCTCGTGGGACTCCTCACTGCCGTCGACCGGCACGAGGACGAGGTCGATATCGAGGTCGGTCATGAAAGCACCGTCGTCACCGAGGGTCAAAAACCCCGCTGTGTAACGGTTCATGATGTCGAACCGACGGGACCGCCGTCCGTTCCGTCCCGAGCTATCGGTTTCTCCGCACCACACTCACGGTTACGCCCGAATCCGACGCGACGCTGGCGGCCGCTTCGAGGGATCTGACCCGCCGCTTTTCGACACCGAAACCGGAGAGAGCGTCCGCTTCGAGTCGACCGTCGAAGCTACCGCGCCCATCCTGAACGCCTGCGGGCAACTCGACCGAATTTTATACACTTCGCCTGTGGGTCCGAATATGGCTCCCACGCAGTCCGAGACGGCACCTATCGAGACGGTCGAGGCGGTCGCTGACGCGTACGTACGAGCTATCGTTCGGTACGGCGAGGATATCGATGTCGTCCGCATGGACGAGGCCGCCCACGAGGGCCCCTCCCCCGAAGCGAAGCTCCCGGTCCTCCGCCGGGTGCTCTCGGAGCGCTTCCCCGCCGGTCCGTTCGGCCCCCACCGCATCTCGACACATACCTTCCGCGATGCGATCGTGATCCACGTCCCGTTCGGGACCGATGCAGGTGCGGAGGCGGTCGACGCGGAGCGGGCGGGCGAGAAGACGAAGGAGGCGGCCGACGATGAGCGCGCGGGCGTGGTGATCACCCTCGAACGTGAGGTACCGGCGACGGTCCTCGGCGAACTGCTCACGAAACTCTCCGACCGGCCGGTCGACTGACCGCTTTATATACCTGCGGCGGCGTCCGTTCCCAGATATCAGCGGAGGGTACCCGTCAACGACCCCCGTTGGCATACGTCGCCGTAGGGCGGCCGCTAAGGGGCGTAGAGAACCGAAATTGGGTGGCTGGGGAGTCCCCGGCCCCAATTCTCCCCGGCCCGTCGGGGCCGGGGAAGCAGTGGGCCAACGCGGATTTGAACCGCGGACCTCCCGGTTATCAGCCGAGCGCTCAACCTGACTGAGCTATTGGCCCAGGTGAGCGCATTCAACCGTTTTGTAGGGACGTGTTTAAGGGTTTCTTTTCGGGTGTCGACCCGCGGTCAGCCGATTCTGCGGCCCCTTCCAATGCGGGGACTCCACCCCCGTCGCTCACTTCGAGCGCTCCTCCTCTTCGACGCGGTAATCAACGTCGACCACGTCGTCCGCGCGGTCCTCGTCGGCGAACCGGTCCCCGCCGCCGGGGCCACCCGTCCCGAACGGGTCGCCGTCGGGATCGTCGGGCCCGGACCCCCAGCTGCCGGTCCCCGACTCGAAGCCCTCGAAGTCGTCGTCGGGACCAGGGAAACCCACCCACGTAGACGTTTCCGGTGACGAACCCGTCCGTCTCCCGGTCGATGTAGGGGATCACCACGTACCGCTTTAACGCCACCCGGATCGGGACCCGCGAGAGCGGGAGCGCGAGCAGGAACCCGATCGCGTCGGTGACGAGCCCCGGCGTCAAAAGCAGCGCGCCGGCGGCGATGAGCAGGCCGCCGTCGAGCAACTCGTCGGTCGGCGGCTCCCCGCGGGCGAGCTTCCGTTGCACCCGGGCGATCGTGGCGCGACCCTCAGCGCGCAACAGCAACATGCCGAGGATCGCCGTTAACACGACGAGCGCGACGGTCAGAACCGCCCCGAGCCGTGTCGCGACGTAGATCAAAAAGAGGGCGTCGACGAAGGGGACGACGAGGAGCAACGCGAGCAACGTTCGCGGGCGCATGTCACCTCCTTCCGGCCGGGAACGGATAGCCCTTTTCGTCCCGGCCGGCGGATGAGCCCTCCCGACACAGCCGCCGACCGCCACGGCTTTGAGCGACCGGGCCGACCGACGGATATGAACCTCGTCGGCGCGCTCGGCCGCGATCCGCCCGACCGCGACCCCCTTCCCCGATGGGTCGCCCCGCTGCCGAAGGCGTTGGAGGACGTCGCCTATCGGTTCGTCTGGGTCATCGTCGCGATCAACCTCGCGGGCACCGCCTTCGGCTTCTGGTACTACCGGTTCCAGTTCGGACGGATCGTCCCCGAGATGTGGATCTTCGTGCCGGACAGCCCGCTGGCGACGCTGTTTATCGCGCTCGCGCTCACCTCCTGGGCGGTCGGGAAACCGAACGACTACCTCGCGGCGCTCGCGTTCTTCGGGAACATCAAACTCGGACTCTGGACGCCGTACGTCCTCGTCGCGTTCGCACCGGGCTTCCTCGCGACCTCATCGACGCCGATGTACCTCTTTTTGTTCGTGAGCCACCTCGGGATGGCGCTGCAGGCGTTCGTCCTCCATCGGATGACCGACTTCCCGATCAAGGCGGTCGCCGTCGCGGCCGCGTGGTACACCCTCGATCTGCTCATGGACTACTTCGTCCCGATCGTCGGCGACGTCACGCACACGCCGCTGCCGTATGCGGGTGCGGAACCGTGGTTTACCACCACCGTACTGCAGGTCGCGGCCGCCGGTGCGGTCGTACTCACCATCATTCCGCTCTTTTTGGCGCTCTCGACGCGGATCGCGACGCTTCGGGCGCGCCGGTCGACCGCCGCCTGATCGGCTGTCTATTTTAAGTCGGTTCCCCGTTTCCGTACGGTATGAGCGCTTACGAGCGGATAGCCGACCTCTCCGTGACGATCGAATCGGTCGCCCGCCGACGGTATACCGCAAATACGACGAGCGGGTTCGAGCGGATGACGACGGAGTTTCGACTCTCGGGCGACGGCCTCATCGGTCGGGGCGAGGACGTCGCCTACGACGTGGCGGATCACGACGCGCTCGCGGCCGTCGACCCCATCGACCTCGAGGGGGAGTGGACGGTCCAGGAGCTCTCTACCGCCCTCGACGATCGGGACCTCTTTCACGGCGAGGAGCCCTCACGGCCCGCCGCGCGCAACTACCGCCGATGGGCCCTCGAAAGCGCCGCGCTCGATCTCGCACTTAAACAGTCGGGTGAGTCGCTCGGGGAACGACTCGGGATCGAGCCGGAGCCGGTTCGGTTCGCCGTCTCCACGCGGCTCGGCGACCCGCCAAGTGCCGACCGGGTCGAGGCGCTGCTCGGGCTTGACCCGGACCTGGAGTTCAAGTTGGATCCGACCCCCGACTGGCCGGACGACCTGTTCGTCACGCTTCGCGAGACCGACGCGGTTCGGGTGCTCGATTTAAAAGGGTGGTATGAGGGAACGGAGGTCGACGTTGAGGCCGACCCGGAGCTTTACCGCGACGTCCTCGCCGCGTTCCCCTCCGCCGTCGTCGAGGATGCCGCGTTCACGCCGGAGACGACGCCGCTTTTGGAACCACAGGCGGACCGACTCGCGTTCGATTACCCGGTCGACGGGGTCGAAAGCCTCCGGTCGCTCCCCGTCGAGCCCGGCTGGTGTAACATCAAGCCCTCGCGCTTCGGGAGCCTGAAGTCGCTGTTCGAGACGCTCGCGTACTGCGAACGGGAGGCTATCACCTGTTACGGCGGCGGTCAGTTCGAACTCGCCTGCGGTCGGAGCCAGATCCAGACGCTCGCGGCGCTGTTCTATCCGGACGCGCCGAACGACGTCGCCCCCGGCGTCTTCAATGACCCCGACGCCGCCCCGCCGTACCCGAAGAGCCCGCTCACACCCGATGGCGACGCCGACGGCTTCGCGTTCTGAGCGCCGGGGTCAGCCCCCGAGGAACTGCTGGCGAACCTCCTCGTCGGCGAGTAACCGATCGCCGGTGTCGACGTAGCCGTTTTTCCCCTGCGCCACGACGTAGCCGCGATCACACCGCCGTAACGCCTCCTTCGCGTTCTGTTCGACCATCAGGATCGCGGTCCCGTCGTCGTTGATCCGGTCGATGCGGTCGAACATCTCCTGTACCAAATCCGGTGCGAGCCCCGCGGAGGGCTCATCGAGCAGCAGGAGGTCCGGATCGAGCATCAGCGCCCGCCCGAGCGCGACCATCTGGCGTTGCCCCCCGGACATCGACCCGGCCTTCTGGGTCTTTCGTTCGCGAAGCACGGGGAAGCGGTCGTAGACGTGTTCGAGCCGGTCCTTCGGGACCTCATCGAGGATGTACGCCCCCATCTCAAGGTTCTCCTGGACCGTGAGCGCCGAGAAGACGTTCTCGTTCTGTGGGACGTAGCTGATCCCCTCGTGGATGATCCGCTCCGGCGCGAGGCCGTGGATCGCCTCCCCGTTGAGTTCGATCGTTCCGCCCATGTAGGTCGTCAGCCCGAAGACCGACTTCATCACGGTCGATTTGCCGGCCCCGTTCGGCCCGACGACGGTCACGTATTCACCAGATCCGACGTCGAGGTCGATGCCGTTGAGGATCTGGAGGTCGCCGTACCCGGCGTCGAGGTCGCGAACCTGTAACAGCTCGGAATCGGGTACCGAGGCCATCGGGTCGGTGTTCGCCGAGATGTCCCCGGCCGTCGGTGTCGCGTCGGTCGTCGAATCGTCGTCGCTCATACGTCCTCCCCCAGGTAGGCCTCGATCACCCGTTCGTCGTTTCGTATCACGCTCGGTTCCCCCTCCGCCAGTACCGACCCTTGATGCATCACGATCACCCGCTCGCAGTGTTGCATGATCACGTCCATATCGTGTTCGACGAGGAGGAACGTGTACCCCTCGTCTTGGAGGTCGTGGATCCGGGCCAGCAGCTTGTGTTCGAGCGTCGGATTCACGCCCGCGAGCGGTTCGTCGAGAAGCAGCATGTCGGGCTCGGTCATCATCGCTCGCGCCATCTCCAACAGTTTCCGCTGGCCGCCGGAAAGCGACCCCGCGGTCTGTCCGGCCAAGTGGTCGATCTCGAAGAACTCGAGCGTCTCCCACACGCGCTCTCGAAGCTCCTCCTCCTGGGCGACGACCTTCCCTCGGGCACCCGGAACGACGGATCGCCAGAGCGTCTCGCCGATCTGCCCCTTCGGTGCGAGCATGAGGTTTTCCAACACGGTCATCTCCTCCAACGATCGAGCGATCTGGAAGGTCCGAACAAGCCCGCGGTTCGCGATCTGATCCGGGCGTAACCCGGTAATCCGTTCGCCCTGGAACTCGACTCTCCCCGAATCGGGCTTGTGTGCCCCGGTAATGCAGTTGAACGTCGTGGATTTGCCCGCGCCGTTCGGGCCGATGAGCCCCGTCAGGCTGCCCGCCTCGACGGCGAAGCTCGCATCGTCGACAGCGACGATGCCCCCGAAGGTCTTGCGCAGGTTCGCCACGCGAAGCGGCGTGTCGGCGGGGGCACCTGCGGACTCGGGCTCGACGTTCGCCTCGTCAGTTGCAGCCGCCCGGCCATCGGTTTCCTCCGCCGAAATGTCCGGTTCACTCATCCTCCTCACCCCGGTTTGGTCGGTTCAGATCGACCGCCGCCGCGGTCTCGGTCCGATGGCCCATGATGCCGTCGGGTCGGTTCTGCACAATAAGGATCAATACGATCCCGAGCAGGATGAACTGCAGCGCGGAGATGTTGTCTATCGTATACGCCAACATCGGCTCGGCGTTGAACACGCTGACGAGGGGATCGGCCGCGCCGGCGAACGTTCCGGGCGCGTCGATCAGGTCCAACCTGGCGTCGACGATCCCGCCGATCCGCCGCGGTGCCAAAAAGAGCAACGAGACGAAAAACAGCGCACCAACCACGCTCCCGGTGTTCGATCCGGACCCGCCGATGATGACCGCGACGAACACGTAAAACGTCACGATCGGACGGAAGGAGTCGGGGCTCACGAAGCCCTGGCTCCCCTGCCAGAGGATGCCACCGAGTCCCATCAGCGCACAGCCGAGCATGAACACCTTGATCTTGAATATTCGGGTGTCCTTCCCGAGCGACTGGGCGACCAGTTCGTCCTCGCGAATGGATTTCAACACCCGCCCGAACGGCGAGTACCCGATCCGTCGCAACAGCCAGTAGAAGCCGATCATGATCCCGAGCATCACGAGCGCCCAGGTGAACCGACGGATCACCGACGCGGCGACGAGCGTCACCTCCTCCCCGCCGATCCGGACGACGAACAGGTCGATGAGCGCCTCGCCGGCGGCGGTATCGAACAACGCATCGGTCGGTCGAGCGGGGAGGTCGATCCCGCTGCCGCCGCCGGTCGCAAAGCCGAACCGATCACGCGTCCAGTCCGAGAGCGTCCGCGAATTTAAACTGAGACGGATGATCTCAGAAAGCCCGAGGGTGACGATGGCGAAGTAGTCCGCACGGACGCGAAGCGCCGGCACCGCCGCGACGAGCCCGACCAGCGCCGCCGCGATCATCCCGCCAATGACGCCGATCGGCAGCGGCAGCCCGAGGCCCTGTCCCGACACCGCATCCGGTGACGTCGAGAGCAGCGCCATCGTGTAGACGCCGACGGCCATGAACCCGGCCACGCCGATGTTGAACAGCCCGGTGTATCCCCAGTGCAGGTTCAACGCCAGCGCCAACATCGCGTAGGCGGCAAAGAGGAAGGTGAGCTCGCGCCACGCGGAGGCGATGGCGTTCGGCGTTCCCGTCGTGATCCCGAGCCGTAACAACACGAAGATCATGAACAAGGTGTACACCGCCACCATCGCCGTAGCGACGATCAGGACGTCGCTGCGTTCGATCCGGCCGAACATATCCGCGAACACCGCACGAATGCTTCCGTCCCCGGGCGGATCCCCGCCCGATTCCGGTCCCGATCCCGACTCGCCCGTCATGCGGTCGACACCCCGGCGAAGATCCCCTCGGGACGGTATAACAACACGAGGATCATGATCGCGAACGCCGCGGCCGCGTTGAAGTCCGACGGGATCCAGATGAGCGAAACCTCATGTACGAGGCCGATAACGAGCCCGCCGGCGATCGCCCCGTAGATCGACCCGATCCCGCCGAGGATGACGGCAGCGAAGATGAAAAGCAGGAGGAACCAGCCGATGTTGAACTCGGCGGTGCCCCGTTCGAGGACGTAGAGATACCCCGAGATACCCGCCAATCCGGCACCGAGTACCCACGTCGCCTGCACGACGCGCTCGGTGGGGATCCCGGTGACGAGCGCGAGGTCCTTGTTGTCCGCCATCGCGCGCATCGCCTTGCCGAGTTTCGTCCGCTGTAACAGGAGGTGCATCGCGACCATCAGCGACACCGCAATGATAACGAGCGTGAGGTCGTGGAGGTTGACCGAGACGCCGAGGACGTCGCGTCGGACGCCCTCCGTGGACGTGATCCCGCGATTTCGGCTCCCGTAGATGAACTGAATGACGTATCGGAGGATCAGCGCGACGCCGATCGAGGCGATGAGCAGCGCGATCCCGCCGCGGTCACGCATCGGTTTATATACCGTTCGGTCGATAGCGAGCGCGACGGCGACCGTGAGCGACGCCGCGACGAGTGCGCCGATAGCCACCGCGAGCGGCGCGCTCACGATCGATGCGCCGATCTCGGTCGGTCCCGGTCCGCTCCCGGCACGGACCGTGAGGAGGTAGCCCACATCGGCGAGTCCCCAGCCTGCAACCAGCAGCGCCGCCCCCCATCCAGTGAACGCGCCGGTCGTGAGGAGGTCCCCGTGCGAGAAGTTCGCGAAATTGAGGATGCTGTAGGTCATAGAGAGGCCGATACCCGCGAGTCCGAAGATCAACCCGACGACGATCCCACTCCAGAGGAGGCTGGCAAAGCTTGCGAGGGTCGTTTGTCCTCCGAACGTGATCCCCCAGAGAAGCGGAATTTCGATCGCGGCGAACCGCGCGAGAAGATCGAGTAGCAACGCCCCGCCCACGACGGCGACGAATCCAACGACGAGTGCGTCGGTCGACGGTCGGTTAGTGATCGTATGCTTAACAATGCCCATGTCCCAAGTTCACATGATACCTCCCTCATTGAACACTAAAGTACTCTTCGCTCAAACCCGGCGCTCCTCGGACCACGCCGTTCCGCGTTCACCGCCCCGAACCGGTTAGGCCTCCCCATACACCGGGACCGCCGCGCCGCTCGTCACGTTCGCGGCGTCCGAACAAAGCAGCGCCATCACCCGCGCGACCTCCCGTGGGTCGACCCAGTCGTCGCTCGGCGTCATCATCTCGCGGTTCATCGGCGTGTCGAGCACGCTCGGCATCACCGCGTTCGCGCGCACCTCTCCGACGTTTTCCTCGGCGAGGGTTTCCGTGAGGATCCGCACGCCGGCCTTGCTCGCCCGATAGAGGCCGTCCCCGGGACCGCCCTCCAACGACGACCGTGCGGAGACGGAGACGATGGACCCGTCCGTCTCACGGAGATGCGGCAGGGCGTGTTTGCTCACGAGGAACATCGTCCTGAGGTTTACGTCGAAGAGCAGATCGAAGAGGCCGTCGTCGGTCTCCGCGATCGGATCGCCCCCGCGCCACGTCCCAGCGATGTTGAGCAGGTGGTCGATCCGCCCGTGCTCCTCGGCGATCGCCGAGATAACCCGCACGACGTCGTTTTCGTCCGTCAGGTCCGCCTCGTGGAAGGTCGTTCCCTCGTCGAGTTCGAGCAGGGCGTCGTCCTCGTCGGGACGACGAACGTCCACCGCGGCGACGGTCGCACCCGCCTCCCGAAAGGTCGCCACCGCGGCGCTCCCCAACGCGCCGGATGCCCCGGTTATCACCGCCACGTCGCCCTCGAAATCGAATTGTACGTTCATGGGACATGTTATCGCCCCACGATCATAAATACCGTACCCGTGATCCAGGGGGGACTGACGTGGTCGACCGAACGCTCATAGCCCCCGCAATCGTCGTCCAAGTATGAACGACCGCGTCCTCGTAATCGGGTTGGTCGTCGTCGGCCTCGCGCTGATGGCGAACCCGCTGTACCTCCCGGTCGCGGTCGGCGAGCCGAGTCCG
>SL_4KL_010_BRINEDRAFT_10001943_pt1 | contig 11605 bp, 11 predicted proteins | sample SodLak_010_BRINE_2_FD_10664 | JGI IMG/M metagenome (IMG submission 10664) | reverse complement strand
CCTGTTTGTATGTCGCCTCGGTGATGCTGTCGACATCTGTCTCAAACAGGATACCAAGGCGGTCGCGTGTTTCGTTGAGGATCGGGACGACGAGGGGTGCGCGATTGCGGACCCATTCGTGTTCACGCTCGACGCGTTTAGGTGTGAGTTCCATACCGAGTTCGAAACACGCAGTTGGCTTACGTGTTTGCGAAGGGTTTTATAACACGAGCCGGTTATAGCCGAACAAGCGGGTTTTCGCTGTCTGTTCCCGCATTCGCAGCTATCGGACAGTCCTTAGAGTATGTTCCATACCGACTCCCAGAACCGGCCGGCTACCCAGAGCGGTGGGTCCGTCCAGTGCTGCCGGGCGGACAGAGGGGGCTACTCACAACCCGAACCGAATTTCTTTGAGTTATGAGTTCAGTAGATACGCAGCTCGACGAGTTGAAAGCAGAGATCGACGCCGAGGTCCCAGCCGATATCACAGTCTCCGATGTCACCTACGAAGGTCCGGAGCTCGTGATCTACACACCGAATCCAAAGCGGTTCGCCCGCAACGGTGAGCTGGTTCGGAACCTCGCTGGCAAACTCCGCAAACGCATCACCGTCCGACCGAACCCCGAAGCACTTTCGGCACCGAAAGCCGCCGAAGACGATATCCGGGCCGTCATCCCCGACGAGGCTGGTGTCACGGATCTGGACTTCCACCAGGATACCGGCGAGGTCGTTATCGAGGCCGAGAAGCCGGGCATGGTGATCGGTCGCCACGGCGCGACGCTTCGGGAGATCACCAAAGAGGTCGGTTGGACGCCCGAAGTCGTCCGCACCCCGCCGATCGAGTCATCGACCGTCTCGAACGTCCGAAACTTCCTCAAACAGGAACGTGATGAGCGACGCGACATCCTTGAACGCGTGGGCCGACAGATTCACCGCGAAGAGATGGGCCGCGACCAGTGGGTCCGTATTTCGACGCTGGGCTGCTGTCGTGAGGTCGGCCGGGCGAGCTTTATTCTCTCGACTGCCGAAACCCGCATTCTGATCGACTGTGGAGACAAACCAGGCGCGGAGGGCGAGGTGCCGTACCTTCAGGTTCCCGAGGCACTCGGTTCGGGAGCCAACTCCATCGATGCCGTCGTGCTCACGCACGCCCACCTGGATCACTCCGCGCTGCTTCCGCTCCTCTTTAAATACGGCTACGACGGGCCGATCTACTGTACGGAGCCGACCCGAGACCTGATGGGGCTGCTCCAGCTCGACTATCTCGACGTGGCAGCCAAAGAGGGTCGAGCACCGCCGTACGAATCCGAGCAGGTCAGAGAGACGATCAAACACACCATCCCACTGGAGTACGGCGATGTCACTGACATCGCTCCCGACGTCAAGATCACGTTCCACAACGCGGGTCACATTCTGGGTTCGGCGGTCACCCACTTCCACATTGGCGATGGGATGTACAACGTCGCCTTCTCGGGTGACATTCACTACGATGACACCCGGCTGTTCAACGGCGCAGTCAACGACTTCCCACGAGTCGAGACGCTCGTCATGGAATCGACGTACGGCGGTCGCAACGACTACCAGACAGACCAGGAAGACTCCGAAGAGAAACTCATTGAGGTAGTCAACGAAACGTACGATGAGGGCGGGAAGGTGCTTATTCCGGCATTCGCAGTTGGTCGTTCCCAGGAGATCATGCTCGTCTTAGAGGAGGCGATGCGGAGCGGCAAGATCCCCGAGATGCCGATCCATCTCGACGGGATGATCTGGGAGGCCACCGCGATCCACACCACCTACCCGGAGTATCTTCGGGACGATCTGCAGGATCGGATTTTCCACGAGGACAAAAACCCCTTCCTGGCCGAGCAGTTCAACCACATTGATGCCGGCGAGGAGGAACGCCAGGAGGTCGCCGACGGCGATCAGTGTATTATCCTCTCGACCTCCGGGATGGTCACTGGTGGTCCGATCATGTCGTGGCTGCGGCATCTCGGCCCCGACCCGGATTCGCGGCTCGTCTTCGTCGGCTACCAGGCGCAAGGAACGATGGGCCGACGCATCCAGAACGGCTGGGATGAGATCCCGATGAACGACAGCTACGGAAACGGTGGTCGGTCGAACTCTCTCAAACTCAATCTCGGTGTCGAAACCGTCGACGGCTTTTCGGGTCACGCCGACCGCAAGGGACTGATGGACTTCGTTGGCACGATGAACCCACGACCCGAAAAAGTACTCTGTGTCCACGGCGACGAACGCTCCGTCCAGGACCTCTCATCAGCACTCTACCACGAGTACAATATGCGGACGTTCGCGCCCAAAAACCTCGAAACGTTCCGCTTCAAATAGGTAGCTGTCGACCTGGGTCTGCTGGTCTATCTGAGCTCTTTCCACTCTTTGTCGCAGTCCGGACAACTCCGTACGGAAAACACCTCGTCCGGATTGTTTGCCTTTTTCAGCTTTGCGTCACACTCACTGCAGGTAATCCGACCGTAGCTGTCCTTTTCCAACTCGCCGTCACGGAGTCCTTTGCGGGTCGACTTCATTGTCTCACTGTATGAACGCCACTATTAAAACCTCTTGGCAGTGGCGAACTGTTTATCAACGAACACAGAAAGAACAGATTCAACAGGAAGCCACCGCCAGTAGGCACAAACTACTTATATACGACAACGAGGCCAAGCGCAAGACCGCAGTTGAGAGAGCTTCGTTGGCCCTCCTGGACGCTCGTTGTTTCGCTCGACTCCCGAAACCGAGGGGCATATGCCCACCGGGGTTGTACTGAATGTTGTTAAATGGAGTACGTCCAAGAGCCGATCACGACGCTCCACGCGCTTCGAGAGCCGGCCCCCGAGGCTCCGGTCGACCGGGCAGCGGTCGTCGTCCCGATGACCGAACGAGAGTACGGCGGCCTGGCCGCCGAAGGGGTGCTCTCGGAGCTTGCGGCCCTCGATCCTGGCCGTGTTGTGGTCCCGCTCCGGGCTCCGGCCGAGAGGGTCAGCGAGTTCTGTGGGTGGCTCGATAGCTTCGATCTCTCAATCGAGGTGTTGTGGTGTAGTGGCCCCCGCCTCTCAGAGCTGTTAGCCCACCACGGGCTCAACGGCGAGGCTGGTAAGGGTCGAGATATGTGGCTCGCACTCGGCCAAGTGCTCGACAGTGAGTACGTTGTCTGCCACGACGCCGATACGAAAACCTACGACCGCTCGTACGTCTCACGGTTGCTGTTCCCGCTGGAACACGGCCATACGTTCTCGAAGGGTTACTACGCCCGCGTCGAGAACAACCAGCTGTACGGGCGGCTGTTCAGACTGTTTTATGCCCCGCTCGTTCGGACGCTCGCAGCCGAAAACAACGCTGAGGTGCTGCGGTATCTTTCGGCGTTTCGCTACGCGCTGGCCGGCGAGTTCGCCGCCACTGGCGAGCTCGTCTCGAAACTCCGCGTCCAGCGATCCTGGGGACTCGAAGTCGGCACGTTAGGAGACGCCTACGCCCACGCTGGCTTTGCGGGCTCGGCACAGGTCGATCTGGGGGCGTACGAACATGACCATCGGGCCGTCAGCGGGCCGGCTGGACTCTCCGAGATGAGCAGCGCGGTCGGCGACGCGCTGTTTCGCGTCCTGGAGGACCACGGTCTCTCCCCGGACTACGAGACGTTAGCCGGTCGTTACCGACGCGTTGGCCACGAGTTTGTCGAGCAGTATGCGGTCGATGCGGCCTACAACGGGCTGTCGTACGACAGAGGCGACGAACGCAACCAGGTCGACGCCTACAGCGAGACAGTCGGCCCGCCAGGCGACGACAGCCGACTGCCTGCTTGGCGCGAGGCACCGATCACACCCCGGGCAGTCGCCGAGGCTGCCGCGGCCGACCTCGAATCAGCGATCGGTTCGGAAACGTCAACCCCCGATCACGCCGAACACACGGAGTAGTCAGCGACTACCCAGCTGTCCCGAGCGACAGACCGATACGTCAGCCCTGCTCACCTGTTGGCATGTCGACCACACACGACGAGCTGGCGGGCGTCGTCGATCTGTTCGGCGCGCTGACCTACGACGAGTTGGCGGCCGCCCTGGCAGAACTCGCCTTCAAACAGGGCCAAGATGTCGACGGCGACGCACTCGAAACCGAAATCGATGCGGCCATCGACGCCTACGCACTGGTTGAGTACGAGCCAGCTGACGATTCTGACAGCGACGACGAGACACTAGTCGCTGTTGGCCCGACGGCGTTTCCGAGTCTCCCACCGAACGGCGAGGATCTCCCACATATTCTCGACTATGCGCGACGGTCGGTCGACCGCGAACGACTTGCCACCCAGGTTAGCCAGCGACTAACAGCCGAGGCAACCGCAGTAGCCAACGCCGATAATGCCGACCGCGCCGCCGAACTGGTAGACGTTGCCTACGATATCGAGCTATGGGCACCAGTCGACACAGACGAAGTTCGCTCAACGCTGACGGCGGTGCTCCCGCAGGATTAAGAGGACACCGTCCAACTGAGACGTATGGACCTCTCGGGTATCCGCCGGTATTCGCCATCGCGATTGGCCGCCGCGGACCGCGAGGCAGCGGTGCTGGCCCCCATCATTCAGGAGGGCGACAGCTATGAGATCCTCTTTACCAAACGCTCGGAGCAGCTCGGCACGCATCCAGGACAGATGAGCTTTCCAGGAGGTGGTCGCGAACCCACAGATAGTGATCTGCAGGCGACCGCGCTTCGGGAGGCCAACGAAGAGATCGGTCTCAACGCCGAGGAGGTAACAATCATCGGCGCGGTCGACGACAAAGAGACCGTTACCAGATATCTCGTCCGACCCTTTGTCGGCCTCGTCCCGGACCGCGAGTACACGCGCGACGAGTACGAAGTCGCCGAAATCGTCCGGCTGGGCGTTGCGGATCTAACTGCCTATGAGAACTACGAATCGGAGTTCCGCGAGCATCCGGAGTACGGCCCGCTCCGCATCCACTACTTCCATGTCGACGGCTACACGGTTTGGGGAGCCACCGGCGAGATGTTGGCACAACTGCTTGAGCTCACAACTGAGTGGGAAATCCCGCCGGAAGTCGACCGGGTTGCCGATGCCGAGCTACCGATTTAAAAACAGCTGCGTGTTCGCAGAGGTGGCTACGTCTCGTCGTCAGTTTCAGCACCGTCGTCGGATTTAGCACCGTCTTCGATATCGATCTGGGTGGTGTCGGCATCCTCGGTATCCGAATCGGGGCGGTCAGGTTCGTCCGATTCAACCGACTCGTCGGTCACAGCAACCGTTTTCGCGCTTTCAGCTTTCGGGACTCTGACCTGCAGTGTTCCCGAGCGGGTGAGTGTGGCCGCCGGATCGACGTGTGCGGCCGAAATACTGGCATCGTCAGGAAACCGTGCGGTTCCCGAAAGCGTTAATCCGCGTCCAGGAAAGCGCATCTCGAAGCCCTCGTAGAACTCCCGAAACCGGTCGATCCGGACTTCAAGTTCGTTATCCATGAACTTGACCTGGATGTCGTCTTTCGTCGCGCCCGGAGCATCAAAGACGACGAGATACGCCTCATCAGTTTCGAGTAGATCGTAGGCCAGTGGTTTGCGTTCCTGGACCTGTCCGATTCCTCGCCCGACGCGTTCGAGCACCGTGTTGACTGCCTGGCGGCCGTATGTTTTGAGTTTCGTCATAGTTCGATCTCCGAAAGCAGTGAGCTGTCCGCACAGTAGGGACAGACTAACTCCGAAACCCCGTGGTCATCCGGTACGTCGTAGGTGTAGTGGACCTCGAACATATCGAGTTCACAGTCCCCATTTTCACAGATGACCTCCACGGTTTCCGGCATACACCGATATAGGGTCGCCACCGGCTTAAATGACGTGGAGTCTCAACTATGACCGCCTCTCGACGGTCTCAGCACAGCCGACGCGTCCAACGAGTACGTTGAACACATAAACCACAGGTTGCATTTCTTGACAATTACTTGTTTCTAAGGCAACTCTGGCGGAAAAATAACACGCATGAACACTCGCTTTCGGTAGGTCAGCGTTCGAGAATTTATTTGTGGGATATCGTCTTGGACGGCGCGAATAAATAATAAAATCAAAACTCTATCGAGATTTCGCCTAATATTCAATGTCTTATTTAATCTATACCTTGGCAAACGTTATATGTCAGGCGTAGTTCGGCAGTGGTATGGCAAGCGGCCAACCTGAGGAAGAAAACAGTCGTATCGTATACGGTCTCGATGATCGGCCACCGCTGAGCGAAGCCATCCCGATGGGCGTTCAGCACGTCATGTTCATGATCGTCATCAATCTCTCGTTAGCGATTGTTATCGCTGGCGGCGTCGGACTCACTGTCGGTGCTGGACAGGAGTACATTATTCAGATGGCACTATTGGTTGCGGGTATCGGAACTATCATTCAGTGTTATCCGTTCGGTGGCCGATTCGGCTTTCCTGTCGGTGCAAAGCTTCCCATTGTGATGGGTACGAGCGCGTCCTTTATCGCGCCGCTCATAATTATCGCAGAATCGTTCGGACTGGCTGCAATGTTCACCGCGATTATCGTCGCGGCACCGATCGAGATTATCGTCGGCTACCACTTTGAGAAGTTCAGAAAGATCTTTCCACCACTGCTCGGCGGCATCGTTGTCACCCTCATTGGCCTGTCGCTGGCTCCGGTCGCCATCGACTACTTCGCTGGGGCTGCTGGTGGTCCCGGTGAGCCAGGATACGGCAGTCTCACGAACCTCGGACTCGGAACGCTAGTGTTGGTCGTTGCACTGTTTTTCAACCAGTTCTTCGATGGTGCGATGCGTGCAGCCAGTATTCTCATTGGATTAGCCGTTGGCTACGTCGTTGCCATTCCGCTCGGGATGGTTGATTTCACACCTGTGTACGAAGCTGGGTGGATCGCGCTGCCGTCACTAATGCCACACGGGTTCGACCTCAACATCACTGCGGTGTTGACACTATTATTTATCTACATTATTGTTGCCGTTGAGACGATCGGTGACATCAACGGAATCACACAGGCTGCAGACCGCAACCCGAAAGACGAAGAGATTAAGGGTGGACTGATTGCTGACGGCGTTCTTAGCGCGTTAGCGGGCCTCGTCGGTATGTTCCCGAACACCTCCTTTTCGGGCAACGTTGGAATGGTCAGCTACACGGGTGTGTTGAGCCGATTCGTGGTTGGCCTTGGTGGACTGATCCTGATTCTGATGGGGCTGAGCCCGAAAATCGGCGCCATCTTCAGTATTACGCCAACGGCTGTTCTCGGCGGAGCGACTATCGTCCTGTTCGGGATGATTCTGGCACTCGGTATCCGAATTATCGTCAAAAACGTCGATCTCAATCTTCGAAACATGATCGTTGTCGGCACCTCACTGCTTGTCGGCCTCGGCGTCGAAATCCGTCCCGAAGCCATCGAACAGCTTCCCGAGGACATTCAGGTCATCTTTGGCTCGGCGCTTGCGGCCGGAACGGCAACCGCAATCGTGTTGAACCTCACGCTGCCTGAAGAGCCACCGTTCAGCATCGACTCGATGCTTCCGGGTCCCGAAGCACCGACTGAGCCAGTCGAGGCCGATGATTAAGCCTTCAGAGCCATCCAACAGCCGTAGCACTGAGGACTGAGTACCACACAGCATCTCCAATGAACGACGACCTTCGAATACCGGGCGTATGCGACCTTCGTGAGCAGTATCTCACTGGCGAGACGACGCCGAAAGACATCGTTCAGCGCGTCTACTACCACGTCACGACTGACGACACCAACGCCTGGATTGCGACGAGAGACAAAACCGACGTGCTTGACGAGGTCGACGAGTTGGCCGACCGCTCGATCGAGCAGACACCACTGTACGGTATCCCGTTCGCGATCAAAGACAATATCGACGACGCCGGGCTGCCGACGAGTGCGGGCTGTCCAGCCTACACCTACAACCCAGATACGAGCGCGCCGGTCGTCGAAAAGCTACGGGCTGCTGGCGGGCTGTTGATCGGCAAAACGAACATGGATCAGTTTGCCACCGGGCTCGTCGGGACACGAAGCCCATATGGCATCTGTCGGAACGTGTTTAACCCGGAGTTCATTTCTGGCGGCTCGTCAAGTGGCTCCGCGCTGGCTGTTGCCAACCGACAAGTCTCATTTGCCCTGGGTACTGATACTGCAGGATCGGGTCGGGTTCCAGCCGCAGTTAACGGGTTGATTGGCCTCAAGCCGACGCGTGGCGTGCTCAGTAATGCTGGCGTTGTTCCGGGGTGCGAAAGCCTCTCGTGTGTATCAGTGCTTTCTCACACGGTCGAAGACGCGCGGTTAGTCGAACAGCTTGCTGCTGGCTACGATCCCAATGATCCGTACTCCCGTCGCGCTGAGGACCTATTCGATGGCTCGGTTGATCCACCCGAATCGCTTACTGTCGCTGTTCCGACTATCGAGGCCCGACAGTTTTTCGGCAACCGAGAGGCCGAACAGCTGTTCGAAGCGGTCGTCGAAGACTGTGAGTCGACGTTCGGTGCGGTCGAGCGTATCGATTTTTCTATTTTTGAGGAAGCCTCCGATCTCTTATACAATGGTCCATGGGTAGCCGAACGACTGACGACCGTCGGTGAGTTCATCAAGAAGCATCCTGCCGATATTGATCTCACTGTTCGTGGAATTATTCGTGACGGTGAGATGTATTCTGCGTCGGATGCGTTTGAGGCGTTTCACCGTCTCGAAGAGCTCCGCACGAAAGCTGGTGAGGTGTTCGAGAACGTCGACGCACTTGTTGTACCGACAATCGGGACGATCTATACGATCGAAGGAGAACAGCTCCATCCCCTCGAAATAAACACTGAACTCGGTTATTACACCAACTTCGTTAATCTGCTCGACCTTTGTGCAGTTTCGGTTCCGACAGACCGCTACGACGCAGGCCCGACGTTCAGTGTCAGTGTTATTGGCCCCGCCTTCGATGACCGACAGATCACACATGTTGCCGAACAGCTCCACACCACGAGGTTTCACCAATGACCTGCAGTGTGCGAACCAAACAGTACACGAATAACCAATGGATATAGAGACCCTACAGACTCAGTACAGAACCACCAACCACACACCAGTAGACACCGTTGATGCAGTCTACGATCGTATTCGGCGCGAGGAGACGAACGCGTGGATCTCGCTTCGTGAGAAGAACGCTGTGCGCGAAGAATGTGCACGACTCCAGTCACCGGCAGAACAGCCACTGTACGGTGTGCCGTTCGCTGTCAAGGATAACATCGATTCGGCGGTACTACCAACGACTGCGGGCTGTCCCGACTACGAATACCACCCTGACCAGGACGCACCTGCCGTTGAGATGCTACGGGCGGCCGGCGGGTTGTTGATTGGCAAAACGAATATGGATCAGTTCGCTTCCGGGCTCGTCGGCACTCGGAGTCCGTACGGTGCGTGTCGGAACGTTCACAACGACGACTACATCAGCGGTGGATCGAGTTCGGGGTCTGCTGTCGCAGTCGCACGAAATCACGTTGCATTCGCGCTCGGAACGGACACCGCTGGTTCCGGCCGGGTTCCGGCAGCACTCAACGGGCTTGTCGGGCTCAAACCCACTCGTGGTCGGGTTAGTACAGCAGGTGTCGTTCCTGCCTGCAAAACACTTGATTGTGTCTCCGTGTTCGCTCATTCGGGCCGGGACGCACTACTCGTTGAATCAGTTATGACTGGCGACGATCCGAACGATCCATACACGCGTGCGTTTCCACCACTCGAAGCCGAGCCGAACACGGTGGATCTCTCGTCGCTGACAGTCGGCGTTCCCGACGATTCGGGGCTCGAATTTTTCGGCGATTCGGCTGCTGAATCCCTGTTCGCCTCAGCCGTTAAAACAATTGAATCACACGTCAACGCTGTCGATCGTATCGATTTTTCCGTGTTTAGCGAGACTGCGGAGTTGCTCTACGGTGGGCCCTGGGTAGCCGAACGGCTGGCAGCCATCGAATCGTTTTACGAGGACAATCCGTCGGCACTCCATCCGGTCGTCAGAGAGATTATCGCTCGTGGCGAGAGCTACTCTGCTGTCGAGACGTTCAACGCATTCTACCAGCTCGAATCGCTCAAAGCCAACTGTGAGGAACTGTTTTCGGCGCACGGTCTCGATTTACTGATCACACCAACGACCGGTACTGTGTACACTGTCGAGGAGATCCGCGAGCAACCGATCGAGCGCAACTCAACGCTTGGCTACTACACCGATTACGTCAACTTGCTCGATCTCGCCGCGGTTTCGATTCCGGCCGGGCAGTTCCCTGAAGGCCCAGGCTTCGGGCTGACGCTGCTGGGGCCCGCAGGCACAGACCGGCTGTTGGCGACGGTTGGTGATGAGCTACAGGAAGCAATGGCGGTGGCCGACCCCGCCGCCGCAGACTGATGGAGGCACCACGAGCGACTGCAGTCGGTCATCTCGTCGGCTTCGCCTGTAGTCTCACCGCGATTGTACTCAACGGGCCGTTAAGCCACGATACCGGAGTTGGCTTGGCGATTGCCATTGTTACGTTGCTCGGTACTCGACGGCTGCCAAGACCTGAAGATGCTGGCTCACTCGAGATCGTTGTCGGCAGCGTTTTCAACGGCGGTATGCGACAGGGACAGTTCATCAAGAGCTGTTTTGCGGTCGCCCTTCTCGTCTCCGGTGGAATCCAGTATATCACTACTGCGACAGGGGTATCAACCGCATTGTTGGGCGCGGCGCTCGGTATATCGGCGATTGCAAACGAGTTCGAGATCCGAACGCTGCAACGCCGACTGCAGACGGACTACGCTCACGTGGGGAGCTCCCATACTGCGCAGACGGACTGACCACAACGCTTTGCGTTCGTTTCTCAACCGGACAGACCGCACGGTTTTAGCGCGTCGACGCCAAACCACTGTCCATGATGCATCCGTCGGATCTCTCGGTGACGATTGTCGACGGCTATGTCGACGAGCCGGCGCATTTCGGAGTTCCGCCCTACATTTCGACGTATCCACGCTTTACAGCGGGCGCACTGATTGATGCCGGCGTTCCGCAATCGCAGATTACCTACCACACGATCGACGCACTCCGCGATGATCGGCAGAAGTGGCGCGATGTGGCCAACGCCGATTTAATGGTCTACGTCGGCGGGATGACCGTCCCCGGCAAATACGTTGGCGGCACGCCAGCCGAACCCGACGAGGTCAAAGAGCTCGCCTGGGTCGCCAACGGGACGACCGTTCTGGGTGGCCCGGTCAGATTCGGCGTCGGCGACGAGAACGCTGGGGCGACCGAAACAGAACGCAAAGATCTCGACTACGATTTTGTCGCGAAGGGTGACATCGAAGCTGCAGTGTACGATCTCGTTGATTCCGGGCTTGAAGGGTTTAATAACCGAATGCGGGACAACGACGAACTCAGTCGGTGGGCCCCAGGCGGCGCGTTCATCGTCGAGCAACATCCCAACCATCCTGACTACCTGATCTGTGAGATGGAGACCTCACGGGGCTGTGCCTACCGGTGTTCGTTTTGTACCGAACCGCTCTACGGCAACCCAGCCTTCCGGACACCCGTGGCGGTCGTCGAGGAGGTCGACGCGCTGTCGGACTACGGTGTGAAACATTTCCGACTGGGTCGGCAGGCTGATATTCT
>SL_4KL_010_BRINEDRAFT_10001941_pt1 | contig 11608 bp, 4 predicted proteins | sample SodLak_010_BRINE_2_FD_10664 | JGI IMG/M metagenome (IMG submission 10664) | reverse complement strand
ATTAACGAATCCTGTCGAAGAGAGCGAACGATCGACCGTTCTCATCGAGCGGAGGTCCGCAGAACTCGCAGCAGACCGGGTCGAGGACGGTCTTCTCGGACGCGGTCATCGGCTCTCACCCCTTAGAGGATCGCATGACTGCGGCGACGCGCCTTCGGACCCCGAGGCTAATCGATTCGCTGGGGGAGAGAGTAGAACGGCGATACTGCCGATAACGTGCTGTAGAGCGTTTCTACTGTGTGTTTGAGAACAACCGGTACGACGGAGGAGTCGGAATGGACTCGCGGGGTCCCCGCGAGCGAAGCGAGCNGGGGCACGCGAGGGAACGACTGAACGAACGAAGTGAGTGAAGAAGTGGACTCGCGGGGATTTGAACCCCGGGCCTTCCCCGTGCCAGGGGGATGATCTACCACTGATCTACGAGCCCTCCTACGCATTCAATCGTTCCCCGCTGGATATCTTAAGACCTTCGACTCAGAGACAGCAAGTCCNTTAGCACTCTCGACCATTCAGATCCGTTCGGAGTCGACGTACACGTCGAGCTCGACGTCGCGCGTCGACTCTTCGAGGTCCCTGACGGCGCGCTCGACGACGCGTTCGGCCTCCGTCCTGATAAGCGGAATCGCCTTTTTCAACACCCAATCAAAGGAGACGAGTCGCGGGAGGTTGAGCGCGTCCGAGCTGGCCGACCCCGGATCGAACTCGACTTCGAGCGCGACCTCACAGGTCGGTTGGGCGTCGTCAGTCTGATCGTCGGCGTCGTCAGTCTGATCGACGGCGTCGCCGTCCGACGCGATCGGTGTCACCCGCCAACAGCCGCCGGCGTCGATATCTTTCGTTATCTCCCAGTCGATCCGCTTCGGCGGATCGACACCGGTGACTCGCGAGTGGGCCGTGTAGGTGATTTTCCACCACGCGAACGTGAGCGCGTAGCGGGTTCCTGGCCCTCCGTCGCCTTGGAGCGTTCGTACCTCGCGAAGGTACTCCGAGTAGTTCGCGTACTGCGGGAAGTCAAGCAGGAACGCGTACACGTCCTGCGGGTCGGCATACACCTCCGTGCTCACGACGAGTTCGTCCACGCAGGGAGGTTCGGCCGGCGCGTAATAAGCGGTCCGGCGGCGTCCCGAGTGGGTCGAACCGGCTGAATCGACCGAACCGGCCGAGCCGGCTGGAGTCGTCGGATACATCTGCCTCCGTCCGGTTCTATACCGCATGGCTGCCGACGACCGCAACGCTTTCGAAGTGTATCGCGATCGGGTCGACCGACCGCTCTGGCGGTTGTTTCGCGAGTACGGCGCTGCCGAGGCGCACTGGCTCGTCATCGGGATGGTCGCGAACGTCGTCGCCCGGGTCGCGGGACTCCTTCCGCCGGTCGTTCTCGGCGTCGCCATCGACGCCGTCTTCACCGGCGACGGTCCCTACACGCTCCCGATCGTTCCCGACGCGTGGCTCCCGGCAACGGAGGCCGCGCAGTTCCAGTTCTCCGTGGTCCTCATCGTCGGCGCGTTCGTCGTCACTGGCGCGTTCACGTGGATCTACGGCATCGCCGCGAACAACTTCGCGCACCGGGTGATGCATTCGGTCCGAACCGACTCCTTCGACCGGATGCAGCGGCTCGATATGACGTTCTTCGACGACAAACAGACTGGGGAAGTGATGAGCGTCCTCAACAACGACGCCTCAAACTTGGAGGTGTTCTTAGACAACGCCTTACAGAACTCCGCGCGCCTCGGCGTGATGGTCGTCGGTATCGCTGGCGTCCTCTTTTATTACAACTACGAGCTCGCCTTCGTCACCCTCTCGGCGATTCCGCTGATGATACTCTTCACGCTGTGGTTCATGCGTGCGGTCGAGCCGCGGTACGTCGCCCAGCGCTCCGTGGTCGGTGACCTCAACACCGCGTTGGAGAACGCGCTCTCCGGCGTCGAACTCGTGAAGACGTCGAACACCGAATCTCACGAGAGCGATCGGGTCGAGACCGCCTCGAAGGAGTACTTCGAGCGGACGATGTCGATCCTCCGGCTCAACTACGTCTACCGACCAGGGATGGAGCTGTTCGCGGGACTCGCGTTCGCGGCCACCTTCGCCGTCGGCGGCTACTGGTTGACCGTCGGTCCGCCCGGACCGTTCACGACGACGCTCACGGTCGGAACGTTCGTCACGTTCATCCTGCTGACACAGCAGTTCGTCGCCCCGCTCGCGGAGGTGTCGAACATCGTCGACCAGTACGAGAACGCAAAGGCCTCCTGTGAGCGCGTGTTCGGGCTACGTGACATCCCGATCCGAATCGATGACGACGAGGACGCGACCAAGCTAGGCGGTGTCGCTGGCGCAGTCGAGTACGACGACGTTTCGTTCGCGTACGCCGAGAACGCTCTCGTCGAGCCGGCCGATGCCGACCAAGCGGTGATCCGAAACGTCTCGTTCACCGCCGAGCCGGGTGACACCGTCGCGCTCGTCGGCCCGACCGGTGCCGGCAAGTCGACCCTTCTCAAGCTCTTGCTTCGGCTGTACGACGTTACCGACGGCGCGGTCAAGGTCGATGGCCACGACGTCCGAGACGTCACCGTTGCGAGCCTTCGATCGAACGTGGGGTACGTCGCACAGGACACCACGCTGTTCGACGGTACGATCGCCGAGAACATCCGATATGGCCGGTTTACGGGAACTGACTCCGGGGTGGCCGACGGCGACGGCGGAGGGAGCAACCAAAGAGAGACTGAAACGCGCAGAGACGTGCGCGAGCGCGTCGTCGAGGCCGCGAAGGCCGCCGAAGCCCACGAGTTCATCGACTCGCTGCCGAACGGCTACGAGACGCGGATCGGCGAGCGGGGGGTCAAGCTCTCCGGCGGTCAGCGGCAGCGGGTCGCCATCGCGCGTGTCGTCTTACAGGATCCCGCGATCCTCATTCTGGACGAGGCGACCTCCGCGGTCGACACCGAGACGGAGATGTTGATCCAGCGCTCGCTCGACGAGCTCGCCGCCGACCGCACCACGTTCGTCATCGCCCACCGGCTCTCGACCGTGACCGATGCGGACCTCACGCTCGTGCTGGAGGACGGTGAGGTCGTCGAGCGCGGCACTCACGAGGCGCTTCTCAACGATGACGCTCTCTACGCGAAGCTCTGGGGCGTCCAGGCCGGCGAGATCGACGAGTTACCCGAGGAGTTCGTCGACCGTGCCCGGAAGCGACACGTCGACCGCGCGGTCGAACGGGCGATCGAAGAGGGATCTGTCGGAAGCGATATGATAGACGACTAGCGGCGTCGTATCGTGAGACAGGACCGCTCGGCCGCGAGACCGATCAGTCGTCGCCCGAAACCTGTTCGGGCACGTCGGCGCCGGAGTCGGGAACCGCCTCGGCCGGCTCCGGCGGTTTCTCGCGAACGTCGGCCCCCTTGCCCTCGGCGATAACGTCGGCGTAGGCGTCGGGGAAGACGCGGACGAAGCTGTCGAGCGAATCCTGCCAGTCGTCGAGAAGCTCGGCCGCGCGGTCGCTGTCGGTGTACGCGCGGTGGTTCTCGACGAGCCGGCGAAGCATCCGCTCGTCCGACTCTTCGAGCGTCTCGGTGAGCGACACCATTCCGCGATTCACCCGCTCGGCGAGTCGGTCATCCGGGTCGTACACGTAGGCGACACCACCGGACATACCGGCTGCGAAGTTGCGACCCGCGTCGCCGAGCACGGCGACGACGCCGCCGGTCATGTACTCACAGCCGTGGTCACCGACGCCCTCGACGACGGCTTTCACGCCGGAGTTACGGACGCCGAATCGCTCGCCCGCCAGGCCGTTAACGTACAGCTCGCCGCTCGTGGCACCGTACAGACAGACGTTGCCGGCGACGACGTTCTCTGCAGGGTCGTACCCCGCCTTGTCAGGCGTGTTGATAATGATTCGACCGCCGGAGAGCCCCTTCCCGACGTAGTCATTGGCAGCGCCGGACAGTTCGAGGGTGATCCCGGGCGCGAGAAACGCGCCGAAGCTCTGGCCGGCGTAGCCGTCGAGCCGACAGCTGACGGTGTCGTCCGGAAGGCCATCGCCCCCGTGTGCAGAGACGACGTGGTTCGAGAGCGTCGCACCGATAGCGCGGTCGACGTTCGCCACGTCGCGAGTGAGCGCGACTGGTGCGCCGTCCTCGATAGCCGGGGCCGCCTCTTCGATGAGGTCCCAATCCAGCAGCTCCTCGATACCCGGGTGCGCTTGTGCCCGCGTCTTCGTGCGGGCATCGCCTGCGGGGTCGGCGATAACCGCCGAGAGATCGAGGTGTTTCGCCTTCTCGTGGTCCGTCTCGCGCTGAGTAAACAGCTCGGGACGCCCGATGAACTCCTCGATCTCCGTGTAGCCGAGATTGGCCATGATCTCGCGGAGCTCTTGGGCGATGAACGTCATGTAGTTGATGACGTGGTCGGGTTGACCGGGGAATCGGTTCCGTAGGTCCTCTCGCTGAGTCGCAACACCGACCGGACAGGTATTATCGTGACACTGTCGGGCCATCACACAGCCGGAAGTGACGAGCGAGGCGGTTCCGAACACGTACTCTTCGGCGCCGAGCGCGGCGGCGACGGCGACGTCGCGGCCGGTTTTCAACCCGCCGTCGGCGGTGACGCGGATCCGATCGCGGAGCCCGGTCGCACGGAGCATCTGGTTCGCTTCGGCGAGCCCGAGTTCCCACGGGAGCCCCGCGTTCTTGATCGACGTCTTCGGAGACGCGCCGGTCCCGCCGTCGTGACCGGAGATGTGGACGACGTCGGCGTTCGCCTTTGCGACGCCGGCGGCGATGGTGCCGATGCCGGCCTCGGAAACGAGCTTCACGTTGACGTCGGCGTCCGGGCTCGCCGCTTTCAGGTCGAAAATGAGCTGTTTGAGGTCCTCGATCGAGTAGATGTCGTGTTGTGGCGGCGGTGAGATGAGCCCGACGCCGGGAGTCGAGCACCGGACGTGTGCGATCATCTCGTTGACTTTCTCGCCCGGGAGGTGGCCGCCCTCGCCCGGCTTCGAGCCCTGTGCCATCTTGATCTGCAGCTCGTCGGCGTTCGCGAGGTAGTCCGCGGTGACGCCGAACCGGCCGGAGGCGACCTGCTTGACGTTACACTCCTTTTCAGTGTCGAACCGCTCTGGCGGCTCCCCGCCTTCGCCGGTGTTCGATTTCGCTCCCAGTCGGTTCATCGCGATCGCGTTGTTCTCGTGCGCCTCCGGTGAGAGGCTCCCGAGGCTCATCGCAGCCGTCGAAAAACGCTCCACGATCGATTCGACCGGCTCTACCTCCTCGATCGGCACCGGATCGCGGTCGGAGTCGAACTCCAAGAGCCCGCGAAGTGATTGGAGCTCTTTGCTCTGATCGTTCACCAGCTCTGCAAACTCCTGATACTGCTCGTAGTCGCCGCCCCGGACCGCTTGTTGAAGCGTACCGACTGTCTGTGGATTCCAGCCGTGTTTCACGCCCGAAGACCGGTGTTCGTACTCGCCGATCGTTTCCAGCTTGGGATCGGTGCCGAACGCCATCGCGTGGCGAGTCCGGAGGTCGTCTTCGATCACTTCGATGCCGATCCCCTCCGTACGGATCTCGGTCCCTTCGAAGTATTCGCCGACGAACGCCGAGTCGAGCCCGACGGCCTCGAATATCTGTGCGCCCTGATACGACTCCATCGTCGAGATACCCATTTTCGCCATCGTCTTCAGGAGGCCGTCCTCCAGCGCGTGGCGGTATGCTGCGAGCGCTTCGCTCTCTTCAGCGCCCTCCGGGCCAGCGACGATGTCGGCGATAGAAGCGTACGCGAGGTACGGATCGACCGCGTCTGCGCCGTACCCGACGAGCGTCGCGAGGTGGTGAACCTCGTGCGGCTCGCCGGATTCGACGACGATCCCCGCACGGTTGCGCAGCCCGTTGCGGACCAGGTGGTGATGGACCGCGCCGGTNGCGAGCAGGCTCGGGACCGCGAGCCGGTCCGGGCNGATCGCGCGGTCCGAAAGTACGATCACGTCGGCGCCGTCCTCGATCGCGGCCGCGGCGTCGCCTCGGATCCGGCTCACGGCGTCGACGAGCGAGCCGTCGCGGTGGTACGTCGTGTCGATAGTTTCGGTAGCGAACGGAACGCCATCGGCGTCACCGAATCCTTTCAGGGCTGCCGTCTCGTCGTCGGTGAGAACCGGTGAGTCTGAAACGAGCTGTTCGGCGTGTTCGGGCGTCTCGTCCAGCAGGTTTCGCTGGTTCCCGATTCGTGTCTCCAATGAGGTGACGAGCTCCTCGCGTATGTAGTCGATCGGCGGGTTTGACACCTGCGCGAACAGNTGTTTGAAGTAGGTGAACAGCGGGCGGTCGACGTCCGCGAGCACGGAAAGCGGCGTGTCATCACCCATCGAGCCCACCGGATCCTTTCCGTCTCTCGCCATCGGCTCGACGAGGTGGTCCAGCGAGTCGGTGGTGTAACCGAACGCGGCCTGATGAGCTCGGACCGTCGGTTCGGCGGCAGCGGCATCGGTGTCAATCGCGTCGATTCCGGCGGCGGCACCACCCTCCTCAACGACAGCATCGAGGTCGACCTGCCCGTCTGCGACCCACTCGCCGTACCGCTCGTCCGTGAGCTCGTCAAACACCTCGTCGTCCGGGACGATGCGTCCTTGTCCGGGATCTGCAACGAATATTTCACCCGGCTGGAGTCGTCCGCGACGCGTCACGTCGGCTGGATCGGTGGGGAGTGCGCCGACCTCACTACCGACGACGAGCCGGTTGTCCTCGGTGACCTCATATCGGCACGGACGAAGCCCGTTGCGGTCGAGGACGCCAGCGACGCGTTCGCCGTCGAAGCCGATGACAAGGGCAGGACCGTCCCACGGCTCGACGAGCGAAGCGTGGTAGTCATAAAAGTCCACCCGAGCGGCGTCCATTAACTCGTCGTCGCGGAACGCCTCGGGGATCAGCATCCGGAGCGTATGTGGCAGATCGCGACCGGCCTGTAAGAGGAGTTCGACGGCGTTATCGACGCTTGCGGTGTCCGACTGGTTCGGATCGTCGATCACCGGCTTGATCGTGTCGAGCTCCGCGCCGAACGCCGGGTGATCGAGGTCGTTCTCGCGGGCGCGCATCCAGTTGACGTTCCCGCGGATCGTGTTGAACTCGCCGTTGTGGACGATGTTGCGGTACGGATGCGCGAGGTGCCACGCGCCGAGCGTGTTCGTCGAGAAGCGAGCGTGTACCAAGGCGACGTGGCTCGTGAACCGCTCGTCTGTAAGGTCCGGATAGTACCTCGCGAGCTGGGACCCTTTCAGTAGGCCCTTATAAACGACGCGCTGGCGGTCGAGCGAGCAGACATAGAATCGACCGGCACCGCTGATATCTACGACGGCGTTTTCGATCTCACGGCGGGCGGCATACAGCGCGCGGTCGAATCCGAGAACATCGGGGTCGGCGTCGTCGGCTTGCGCCTCTTCCTCAGTCGTAAACCGTTCGGCGAGCCCGGCGCCCTCTACCGGTGCGGCGAACAGCTGGGCTACTTCCGGCTCGGAGTCGAGCGCGGTCGAACCGAGGTCGGCGTTATCAGTCGGTACGGAGCGCCACGCGAGAACTTCGAGGCCGTAGACGGAGAACACCTCGGCGATGACATCGTGGATCTCGGCTTGAACGTTCGGTTCGGCCGGCATAAACACCGACCCGACGGCGTACTCTTCGGGGAGATCGGCGTCGACGACGGTCCGAAAGAACTCGTCGGGACGTGCCACCATGATTCCGGCTCCGTCGCCGGTGTTCTCTTCTGCGCCGGTCGTTCCCCGATGCTCGAGATTCTCAAGCAGTTGGACCGCGTCCGTCACTGTGTCGTGTGTCGGGTCACCGTCGAGATCGACGATGCCGCCGATACCACAGTTCGAACGCTCGTCTCGTACCGCTGCCAACCCCTCGCTGCGGCCCGCGGAGTCCGACTCATCTCCTCCCCGGGTGTTACTACGTGGCTTGGTCATACATCTCCTCATAGATGATCAGTTAAAGGTATAACCCTGATACGGGTAGGATCCCTCGTACACACATTAGGGAATATAAGGTAATAATTCATCAGGGGTGAATAATGGTTCTCACACCTTCTGATACGCAAAATATAATCGTAATATCTCGCGGATAGGATATGCGTCCTCGATTAGGTGGGTGAAATTAACTTGAAGCGAGAGATCGGTTGCTGATCGTCAAGTCAGCATCTCAGTCAAAGCTGTCAGCGAAGGGTCGATAACCTGGTTTCACCGTCAACTGATGTGGTCGTGATATCGTTGGGTCGCGATGCCATTGGAAGATCATTGGAAGATCATTGAAAGGCGCCACCTGCGACGAGCCATACGGGCGTTACTCCGACAGCGGGGTGAACGTTCCGTTGATGTCCCATTCGTGAATACAGTAGACGTTACCCGGTTTGTCGGCGATCCGCCAACCGTCCGCATCCTCGTCCCATCGCTCTTTGCGACCACACAGTTCGCACTGGCGCTTCTGTGGCGGTGTGATAGTGACGCTCATATAAACGAAAACGCACGGATCCAGCAAAAGCATACCGCTCGCCTCCCCTCGTCGAGACCGGTCCACGCTCACAACCCGATCACCGTCGCCGGACTGCGAGGAAGCTCGCAGTCAGAAGCGATACGAGAGTCACAGCAGATCCGAATCCAGGGATGTCGTAGGCGGTCGACCTGATCGGCGCCTCATCGTATCCCGGCGCATCCGGCTCTCGGATGGTATCGCCGTCCGCTTGACTGTCTCTCGGTTGGTCCTGCGCCGTGCTGGTGCTAGTCGCTCTCTCGTCGCTGTCGGCGGTGTCGCTTTCCGGCGTTACCCGTATTGCTGCCGGAGCGTCCGGGTGTGGAGTTTGGAGGCTCGTCACGTGGCGGACAGCGACGCCGTATTCCTCATAGGAGACGACGGCTTCGGGATCGGCCGTGACACCGCCGACTGGTGAGTCCGGCGGTTCCGTCGGCGACGGTCCGGCGTCACTCTCTGTTGGATCGCCTCCGGTAGGGTTACTTCCCGTCGGCCCACCGCTCGCAGCGCTTCCATCGGTCTGGTCGTCATCGATGGGAGTTCTGTCGCCGTCTTCGACAGCGCGGTCATCTTCGTCGTCTACGAACTCCGAATCCAGCTGTTCGTCCGGGTCGGTGACGGTCAGCGTTGTAGTCACCGTGTGATCGGTCGATGGGTCGGCTGCGGTGGTACGGAGGTGATCGTCGTCGACGCGGAACGTCGCCGTGAACTCCTCACCATCATTCGGGGGGTCATCGGTTCCGAGCGCGTCGGTCCCATTGGCGACGACGTAGAGCCGTGAGTCGTCGACGTGGACGGTTGAGTTGTTTGGAACGTCTCCGATGCTCTCGGCGGTATCGGCCGTGGTTAGCTCTGTCGAGGTCGTCGGTTGAACGCCGAAGGTGAATCCGCTGAACCCATGGAGGTCGGCGCCGGTATCGAGTGTCGCGTTTTGTGCTGTCGGCAACCCCGTTAGGCCGGACGCGTTCACCGCGTACACGACGGTCTGGTTCGCGCTGACTGTCGATGCAGGCGAGAGGGTCGTGTCAGTGATCGCCGACCGGATCGCTTCGCTCGTCTCGAGATCGGCCGGATCTTTATCCCTCGTCGTGTACGGAGTCAGATCGTTCGTCGACCGGTTGTGGAGCGTGAACGTCGTGCTGTTCTCTGTGTCCGCGTCACCGTGCTCAGAGTGAACTGCGAGTTCGTAATTCCCCGGCGGAAGGGTCCCGTTCGGCGTCGATGTCTCGACCGAGTCAACGGTGACAGTATCGTCTGTTGTGACGATGGCGTCTGACAGAGACGTGTTGCCTGCGGCGTACGTGTTGAGACTGATCGAGGCGTTTCCTTTTTCTGGGGCCGAGAGATTGATCGTTGCAGCTGTTGAATTTTGGTCGGAATTTGTTATTATGAGCTGAGGCTGGGGGAGGTTATGCTGCAATTCTGAATGAAACAGACTTCCTGTTCTATATTTCTCTCTGCTTGCCTTGATTCTACCATACTGATCATCCTCACCCACTATTTTAAAAACACTTGAGATGCTAGAGTTCTCGCTAAAGAGACGATACTCACCTGTTTGATATTTAGTTGTATTAATAATAGCATCTGTATCATTGTTTATTTGACCGCCAATGCCGGCAATTACAGATTGGTTTTCCTCAGTAATTCGATGTAATTCCACATTCTCTGAATCTGTTGTATTTGATTTGACTGCTATTGTAGTACCTGCATATATTGTCTGATTAGCATGTGAACTGTTCTCAGGATATATACTGTTCGTCTTTTTTGAGGTATATTCTTCAGAGATTTCAATATTACCCTTATCAGACACACCCCCTTTCACAAATTGATCATTTAGATCTGAATTTGGTAATATCCGTGTTGATGATAACTCGGGTACATCTCCAACAGAATAGTTCTTTGCAAGTCGAAGTATTGCCGCAAATTTATTACTATGCCAAATCGTGGCATTATCTCCGTTTCTGTCTCTAATGCTTATTTTTGTATCTTCGTTTACTCCTTCTAAGACCCTTGAATAACCATATGAGGTATTATACTTCACTCTATTCTCTGAAGTTACGGGGTGGATAGAAACGACATATGGTGTTTTTTCATCGTCTGCATCTTGAATCTCTGACTTTGATACCGTAATATTCGAGGAGATTGATGTGTTAAATTCTTGATTTTCAAACTCGATAGTTCCTAAAACAACTTGTGAGTTATTTTGGGCTGTTGCAGATTCAATTACTGATGTAGGTAATTCATCACCTTGGTCATACTGGTCTATATTTATACGCGTACTTGGGACAAGATATGTGCTAATATTACCTCTAATAAAATGCGCTTCTAATGAAATATCGCTTCCGTTATCAATAGAGTTAGCAGAAATTGATTTGCTGTCATAAATTGTGGTGCCATCATGGCCCTCAGTGACAATCAACTCAGAATCCACATTTGTAGCAACATTCTCTATAGTAAGACCTAGTGACGTTCTGCTCTCGTCAGATATCTGTGTAGATCCAGTAGCTTGATCTGGAACAATAAGCGATCCACCTACAATTCTAAAATTTGCGGATCTAACCGTTTTTCCTTGCTTAACCAAATCCGAATATGTTGTATCTGTGTTATTAGACACTGCGCCCAGTTCATAATGTACCTCGGAAGACATCTGTGCGCTTGATGTGTCTAGACCCTCAAAATCTAACGAAGAAATACTGAAACCCTGTGTACTGTTTTCATGATCTACCTTAATCTTAAATACGGTTTGGTTATCATATTCCAACTTATCAACATCTAAAACCGTCCCATTTTTAATTTTTATATTGCTAATCACTGCGGATGTAGTGCCTACCTTGTGATCGTGTAGTTCAGAGAGGCTCACATACATATTCGTTATATTGTGTCCGTCAGATTCTCGATCATACTGTACGTTTATTTCATCAATTCTGTGGGCATCTTCATTTGGGTGAATATCACTTGGCTCGTGACTTTGATTTATAATCGGACTTCCTGTCTTGTCTGCGCCTCCTGCCACTGCACCCATCCCAACCCCGACAGCGGAAATGATCACGACACATACAGTAATAATAATGATACGACTGAACCAAGTTGGGATT
>SL_4KL_010_BRINEDRAFT_10001939_pt1 | contig 11611 bp, 11 predicted proteins | sample SodLak_010_BRINE_2_FD_10664 | JGI IMG/M metagenome (IMG submission 10664) | reverse complement strand
CTGGGTTCAAATCCACCTCACGTGATGGACTTACGGCTCACCGTGTGGTTCGCCGAAAGTAAATGGGCTCGGAGGGATTTGAACCCCCGATCGGCTGATATCTCCGGTGTGTGCCTCGGTACTCCAGAGGGTCATCAACACGGTCGGTGATCAGCCAACCGCTCAGTATATCAGCTGGAGTATCGTCACCGGGCACGTTGCCTCTGGAGTCAGCCGCCTTCCCGGACTAGGCCACGAGCCCTTACTCCATCATTGGGTGAATCCTCCTAAATGAATTTCGATTACTCCCTGTCGGTCTCGCTCCAGTCACAGTCCTGGCATTTCCAGCCAGTGATAAATTCCATTGCCGAAGGCATGTATCCAACTTCCAGTACGTCACCGCCACACTCCGGGCAGTCCCGCTCGGCGTCTGTGATCGGCTCTGCATCCATCACATCGTCGCCTTCAATTATCTCTGCCAGTTTCCCCGGAGTGACCATACGACCCTGCACGACGCGATTGTCGGCCATACACATGCGTTGTCCTCCTCGGCCCTAATTCTGCCGCATGGATCTTTCGTTCTTGTTTTGGGAATCCTCTGATACCGGGAGTTACGTAGCTTGGACTCGTCTTTTGGATATGGTCACACGGATTCTCGTTCCAATGGATGACTCAGACCACGCTCGTCACGCGCTGGAGTATGCACTCGACACTCACACAGCGGCAGATATCACCGTGTTACACGTTGTTGGTGTTCCATCGATGATGATGGGTGAGGCGACGGAGCTCGCTCTCGAAGACGACATCAGCGAGGCTGCCTCCGAACGTGCCGAGGCGGTGTTCGAACGCGCCCGCGAAATTGCGGACGAACGCGGTCGAGAGATCAACACTATCGTTGCGGTCGGCCACCCTGCTCGAAATATCCTCGACCGGGCTTCGGAGTACGATACGATCATCCTCGGTGCCCACGGTGCAGACTGGCGTCGTGCAACACGCCGGTTTCTCGTTGGAAACGTCACTGACACCGTCTCTAAACGAGCATCGGTTCCCGTCGTAATCGTTCGCTGAAACTGAAATTGTTGTTGCTATTGCAATACTTTTAACATTAAAGGGAGGATATCGCAACTCTCGAAGGCTCTCAATACCCAGGGGGAAACACTCGCAATATCCACGATCACGTGAGGCACACAGTTATGTATCTCCTACCCCAGCACTACTGTGTATGACTGATGAGACTGTCTTTGAGGAAGAAGAGACACGGAGTAGAAAAGGAATCGGTTCGTATTTCCGACGTCTTGCCAGACGGTTTCGTCGCGGTGAACCTGTCCCGGCCGACGAAGACCAGACTGTCGTTCTCGACCCACCGGCCGAAGCCGACCTCGAGATCGAAGTCGAACGAGAAGATGGGGAGATAAGCCTCGAAATCGAAGTCGAGTGGGAAGAAGAGGAAGGGGACGTCGAAACGGACGTCGAAGCCAGCAAAGCCACCTTCGAGGTCTACGAAGACGATGCAGAACAGTACCGCTGGCGGCTACGCCACGACAACGGCAATATCATCGCCGACGGCGGCGAGGGCTATGCCTCGAAACAGAAAGCAAAACAGGGACTCGAAAGCGTTAAAGAGAACGCACCAGGGGGCCACGTCGACGACCAGACCAGAGACGACCTAGAGGTCGAAGCTGGCGACGATGGCAGCAACGCAACGTTCGAAATCTACAACGATAACGAAGACAAATGGCGCTGGCGATTGCGCCACGACAACGACAACATCATCGCTGACTGTGGTCAGGGATATTCCTCGAAACAAAAGGCAAAACAGGGGATGCGAAGCGTTCAGATCAACGCTCGCGGTGCCCCAGTCGAAGACGAGTAATCAATCATCGCCGAGAATTACGCGTTCGGTCATCTTTCGTGGATCGAGCACTTCGTCGGCTTCGTCTTCGCTTAGATAGCCTTTCTCGATTGCGACTTCACGCACCGACTTGCCCTCTTTAAGTGCCGCCTTTGCGACCTCGCTTGCTTTGTCGTAGCCGATGGCAGGGTTGAGTGCCGTTGCCAGTGCCATGCTCTGTTCGACACGCTCTGCGCAGTGTGTTTCGTTCGCTTCGAGTTTGCGGACGAACTTGTCGGCAAAGACCTCACTGCTGTTTGCCAGAATCTGTGCTGACTGGAGGAAATTGTGTGCAAGCACCGGCTTGTAGAGGTTCAGATCGATCTGGCCTTCGGCGGCCCCTGCGGCCACTGCCGCGTCGTTGCCAACGACCTGCTTGTGGACCTGGTTGACTGCTTCTGCAACCACGGGATTGATTTTGCCGGGCATGATCGACGATCCGGGCTGGTTTTCTGGCTGTTCGATCTCGCCGAGGCCGTTTCGTGGACCGGAAGCGAGCAATCGCAGGTCGTTTGCGATCTTGTTGAGACTGCCTGCGACTGTCCGGAGCGCGCCGTGGGCCTCGCTCATCGCGTCGTGGGCGGCCTGTGCCTCGAAGTGGTCGTCCGCTTCACGGAAGTCGATGTCTGTCTCCTCGGAGATGTATTCGGCTGCGAGTTCGGGGAACTCTGGATGGGTGTTCAGCCCCGTGCCGGTTGCAGTGCCACCGAGGGCAAGTTCCGAGAGATGTTCGCGCGTGTTTCGCACGCGTTCAATTCCTTTTTCGATCTGTGTCCGGTAGCCACCGAACTCCTGACCGAGTGTGACCGGCGTTGCATCCTGAAGGTGTGTCCGACCCGTTTTCACCACATCGTCGAACTCGGCTTCTTTGGCTTCGAGTTCGTCACGCAGGGCAGCAAGTGCCGGCAAGAGGTCGCGCTCGACAGCTTCGAGTGAGGCAACGTGCATCGCTGTCGGGATGACGTCGTTACTCGACTGGCCGTAGTTGACGTGGTCGTTCGGGTGAATCTCGCGGGTACCGATCTCGCCGCCGTAGATTTCGGTCGCACGATTCGAGACGACCTCGTTTACGTTCATATTCGAGGAGGTGCCCGATCCAGTCTGGAAGACATCGACGGGGAACTGATCGTCGTGTTTGCCCGCAATGACCTCATCAACGGCTTCGATGATACACTCTGCCTTTTCTTCTTCGAGTAAGTCGAGATCACGGTTTGCCTGTGCTGCACCCTTTTTTACGACCCCGAGTGCGCGGATGAACCGCCGACCGAATGTCACATTCGAGATGGGGAAGTTCTCGACTGCGCGCTGTGTCTGTGCGCCCCAGTAGGCGTCTGCTGGGACCTGCATCTCTCCGAGGCTGTCGCGTTCCGTTCGGTATTCGTCGTTGCTCATACTCGGCGGTTCGAACCGGGGTGCGTAAAAACTACTGATACCGTTTTACGTCTCCTCATACTGCCGGCTGTAACTATTGTACCGACAGCCACGAAAAATTGTGGTGATGCGTACTCTCGAAATATTTCGTTTATTTCTTTACGTAATTACGGCCGGTCGTCTCACTCGATGTTGTTTTGATACCCGTGACCTCGAACCGCGCACCACCGTCAGTTCCGTCTGTCACCGTGATTTCCCAGCCGTGTGCAGTGATAAGTTCTTTCACGATTGAAAGCCCGAAGCCGGTTCCCTCCCGGTCGGTTGTGAACCCATGGTCGAAAATATCGTCGCGTTTGTCTTCGGGGATTCCTTCTCCGTCGTCCTCGATATAGAATCCCTGTTCAGTCCCGTCTTCCGCTTTGAGAATTCCGACGCGGACAGTTACCGGTGGCTCGTTGTGATCTGTCGCGTTCCGGAAGAGATTCTCGAAGACGTTTCGCAACAGATTGTGGTCGCCTTCGATGGTCCACCCATCAGAAATGTCGCTTGTCAGTGTTGCCCCGTCTGTTTCTGCCAGTTCCCAGGCATCAGTAACAAGCGAGTCAAGCACAATTGTTTCGGTATCTTTAATGTCGGTTTCGGCCCGTGCAAGCGTCAGCAACTCTTCGATCATCGTCTGCATGCGGTCGTGCGACTTTTCGACTTTCTCGAAGTGTTCGTCCTCCGTTGTCTGGCGAGCCAAATCGAGATATCCTTGGGCAGTATTCAACGGATTGCGAAGGTCGTGGGAGATGACACTCGCAAACCGGTCGAGACGCTCGTTCTGGCGTTCCAGTTCGCGTTTTTGTGCCTCGAGTTGCTGTTGTCGCCGAACCTTTTCCGTAATATCTCGGATGACGATGATGCGACCGAGCAGCGTTTCTTCGGTCACTTCATCCTCGGTATTCGGAATAACCGGCGAGATATTGATATCGTAGTGGTGTGTGTTCCCGTCTCGGTCGAGTTGCAGTTCAGTATCCGCTTCGTATGTCGTCTCGAACTGTTCGATCAGTTCCGGATACTGTTCGAATGCAACCGTTACCGGTGCTCCGATGACGTTCGTATCGACACTCAGTAAAGCCATTGCTCGTGGGTTCAAATCGACAACACGGTCCTGCGTGTTCAACGCGACAACAGCGTCATCCATATTCTCGACGAGCAGTTCCCGTGCAACTGGGACCGTCTCCAGAAAGTCAGCCTGGAAAATCGCCCAGAGAAGCATTCCGGAAAACACGGTCATGCCGGCCATATTGAAAGAAAACGCCGGCAGGAGTTCTGGAAACAGAAGCTGAAAGAACGTGAATGCAATCGCAACCAGCCCACCAACCATGATCGCAGCGGTCTGCTTCCGATATACTCCCCGCGCTTGACGGAACGCCCGCCCGATCAGTCCAAGTGCAACGAGTGCGATCCCAAATTGGACCCCAATATGAACCCAGTAAAACGGCCCAACAACTTCTTCGAAAACTCCATCTTCCGTGACACCGGCCTCCTCGGTCATGAACAGTTCGTGAAACGGATCGGTTACGATCACTGTCGCATCAAGTATGAAAAATGCGACCAGCGCGATGAATATGCCTCGCCGCTTCAGGCTTCTTGTTTCCGTATATTCGACAGCGACGTAGAATGCTCCGATAACGGTTATCAGGCTGAAGATGTACGTTAGCTGGCTGAATAGGTGTGTCATCGTTTCACCCGGTGCCAGCGAGTGCAGCCCGTTTGCGAACGCCCAGCAGGCAATTGCTGCGGCCATCACCATCAGCGGTGTTCCTGACGGACGATCACGGTACTGCCAGGAGATATACGCAAGAGCTGTCGCAATAACGCCAATTAGTAATTCGATAACAGAGACGATGACAACCTGATCGACCATTGTCCGCAAACATACAGGCAAGCCGCATAAATCAAAACGGTTCGAGTCAGGTCAGACGAACGATACAGCTTGATTACTTCGTTCCGAGATGTGCTTTCCCGGATGGCTGGTCGCCAAAAGCCGAGCCACTTTCCGTTGTATCGAGTTTGCCAGCGGCTTTTCGGCGGTTTATCTCACCGATCCGGTCGGCAATCGATTCGATCAATTCGACAGCCTCCTGGTGTACCGGACTCTCTGTGTCTTTGACGACTGGGTCGGTCGTCCCGTCTGCGCCAAAGTCTTCATGAATCGGCAGGTCGCCGAGGTTCTCGACGCCGTAGTCGTCGGCAATCTTTTCTGCACCGCCTGAGCCGAATGGATCGTGCGTATCGCCACAGGAACCACAGTGGAACTTGCTCATGTTCTCGATGATGCCAAGTACCGGCGTTTCGTGTTTGTCGAACAGCCGTAGTCCCTTTCGGGCGTCGTCGACGGCCATCTGCTGGGGCGTCGTGACGATTGCCGCGCCCGTGACCGGGAGTGTCTGCAAGAGGTCCAGCGAAGCGTCACCTGTCCCTGGTGGCAGGTCGACCACCAGATAATCGAGCGTTCCCCACTCGACATTTTCGAGGAAGTGTGTCATCACGTTGTTGACCATCGGGCCGCGCATGATGGTTGGGTCATCCTGATTTTTCGTCAGGAAATCCATGCTGATGACTTTGACACCGTCGGAGACGGCTGGCACCATCCGCTCTTCTTCGGGTGTGACACCGGGTTCCTCGTCAACAGGAAGGATCCGCGGAACGTTCGGGCCGTGAATGTCTGCATCGAGCAAGCCAACACGCCCGCCGAGTTTATCCAGCCCAGCAGCCAGGTTTGCGGCGACAGTCGTCTTGCCAACACCACCCTTGCCTGATGCAACCGCGATCACGTTCCGAATGTTGGGGAAAATCTCGTCGTCGAATCCCTCAAGGTGATCGACATCGGCACGCAGATCCGGTTCGAGCCCTTCCTCATCGAGGACTTCCCGAATTTTTTGGCCGAGTTCCATCTCTGCCGGTGCAAACGGCGAATTGAATGCAAGCGAGAGTGTTGCGGTGTCCCCTTCGACCTGAATGCTATTTACCAGTCCGAGCGAGACGATATCCTCCCCGATCAGGGGGTCCTCGATTTCGCTCAGTCGGTCTCGTAGCTCGTCTTCGTTAGTCATACACTACTGTTTGGGCCCAAGCAGTGTGTCCCTTTCGGGTTAGCTGCTGTGGCAGTCGTCACAATCTCAAAAAAGTGTTGTCTGGCCGATATAGCGCACCAAAAGCGAAAAAATCGGAAAGCCGGAACTGGGCTATCCGAAAAAGAGTAGCCGGATGACCATCGTCAGCGCGAACAGTCCGCCCCAAAGCGAGAGGACGAGACTGGCGAACATCGACACACCGAGGACCGTCGTACTCAGTGATCGGGGTTTCCCGAGGAACCAGCCAAGAAAGACTGTGTAGACGGGAAGACCGATGACGCCGAAGATGACCCAGACTCCGGGGTTGATGACATCCCAGGTCATGATGACACCTCCGTAGCGTGTTCATCGCCATGGTCGCCGTGGTCCTCAACAGCGTGCAGCTCGACAACCGGGACGACCTTCACGATCAGCAGGAAGAACAACGTACACATCGCAATCGTCGCGACGACAGAGAACATCTCGATGTTGCTCGGGAAGTACGCGCCCGGCACTGCGTGATAGAAACTAAAGGTCGGGTACTGCAGACCTTCGACGACGAACAGAATCTTCTCGGTCAGCGTTGCATACAGTGCGAGCACCGATGCAGCGACGGATGCTTTGAGCGAGAAGATTCGCTCGTTGAGCGTCTGTGCGAAGATGTACCCGAGAATGACGACGACACACAGGAACATCATGATGTAGATTGGGTGTGTGATCGTCGCAATCGTCACGTACTCCACGTCGATTGGCGCGGCGTAGACGCCGGTGATCACCTGCTGGAGTTGCAGCCAGATGAACATCAGCGTGAAAAATCCAAGCCACGCGGTCAGTCCGCGGAACATGTCGTCAGTGAGGACGTGATCCCAGTCGTAGGCCCACCGCAGGAGATACGAGATGATGATCACGCCTGCAATTGCCGAGGTAAGCGCAATCGTCAGGAACTGTGGCCCCTGGATTGCACCTGCCCAGCCGGGCATCGAACCGAGCAATGCGAACAGCCACGGAATCACACCACCGTGAAGCAAAAGCGGTGCGAGAATGATGATACCCAGTGCAAGCCACCAGACCATCCGCTCGATGATCTGATCTTCCTTTTTCGTGTAGCCTGCGGTCATGATTGCATACAGCGGCCCGAAGTGATCGGGTAGCTTGTGGCGCAATCGAACGATGTCATATCGTAGCGTCAGTCCGAGATAGGTCGCCGTCAACACCAGATAGAGCGTAATGACCGTCAGGTCCCACACCAATGGTGAGGACGTGACTGTCCACGGATAGGCGTTGACGACGCTTACGACCATCCGGTCTGGACGGCCAGTGTGGAAGACAATGTACATTCCAGCCATCCCCAGCGCACCGAGTGTCAGCAACTCTGCGATCCGGGCGACCGGCTGGTAGCGTTTCATCCCGAACAGCCGGACGGCTGCCGAGAGAATAATTCCGCCGTGTGCGATACCGACCCACCAGATGAACGCGCCAATGTACAGACCCCAGGTGACACCGCCACCGCTACCCCAGTCTGCGAGGCCAGTGACGATCAAGCCGTTCTGTAGCTGATATCCCCAGGCTGCAAACCAGACCAGCGCAATCGCTGCGCCAAGCCCGAAGGCAAGATACCACAGCTTCGAGGTCTTTTTCATTGGCTTCAGGATGTCATCTGGCCCTGCGTCTATGTTAGCCATAATTAATCATCCTCCTCCGGTGGACCACCTGCTCCATAGTCGAGGTGTTCCTTGCGGTTGTCTTTTACGTCCATCCACCGGTCCCATTTCTCTGAACTAAGGCTTCCGTAAGGCTGGTCATCTCTCTGTTCTGCGTTCGGGCCAGGCTCGTCTCCGATGTACGTAATGTTTGGCTCTGTCCCGAGGTCTTCGAGCAACTTGAACGACGAGAGCTTTCCGTCCCATCCGGTATTCGAGGTGTATTCCTCATCGAAGGTATACTCCTCCAGCGCGATTGTATCTTCGTCCTCGCCATCGGACAATATGAGTGCGAGCTCGCGCTCGTCTACATCATCAGGGTACGCTACCCTTGCACCTACCTCTGTGGCTTGGTCTCTATAGAGTTCGTCTGGAACATCAGTAAGTGAGCCATCACGGTCGTTGGGGTCAAACGGTACACCAGGTCTTCGTACCTCGTCTAAGGCTTCGTCATCTTCATCTTCAAGGACACCCACCGTCGTGGAGTCCAACAAGACCCAGTCGCCGCCATTCCGTTCGACCAGTGAGAGTGAATAATACCCTCGCTCGAAGTCAATCGGTTCGTCATCGTTTACTGTGAAGGTAATATTCGCATCGAACTTACTCGTGCCATCATCTTCGGATTTTTCCGTCCGGTCTTCGAGATATCGGACCGCGCGGTCGAAATCGTCGCCAACTTCGGCATCCATATCACCGAAGTGGATGGCACTCATGCCAGTCTCGTCACAGGCATCCTGACAGGCAACCGTTCCTTTCGGGCTGTGAGTGTGGCCGTCCTGCCGGGATGGACACATCGTACATTTGCCCATCGTGCCCTTTGGTGGTCGACTGTCGACCCACCAGCCACGTTCGTCGTAGACGTGATCGTTGACTTCGGCGAGTGCCTCGTTTCGCTCTCTCGTACCGTCGTAATCCTCGCGGACCTCGCTTGGGCGTTTGTCGATGTGATCGATTGCGCCCATCGGGACATCCGGATCACCCCACTGGAAGTAGTTGACACCGTATGGACAGGCCACTTGACAGTACCGGCAGCCAATACAGGTTTCGTAGTTCGTCAACACGAGGCCGTCGTTTTGGCGCGTGTGGCGTGCGCGGACTGGGCAGACCTTCGCACATGGGGCGTTCGAACAGTGCTGGCAGGGCCGAACGAGGAAATTCTCCTGTTCAGACTCCTCGCTTTCGTATGCGAAGACGTACATCCAGTTTGCGCCGGTCGAGGTCCCGTTCTCGTCGATACAGCCGGTTACGCAGGCGAGACAGCCATCACACCGTTCGAGGTCGATAACCATCCCCCAGCGGTGGTCGCGTTCGTCTTCGTCTGCGGGACGGATACCGGTCACTCGTTCCGGAATCTCGTCGTCGTCCCTATCATCGCTGACTGTGGCAAGTGCGCTGTATCCGAGGAACAGTCCCGCAGCGCCCATGTTTTTCATCATGGTCCGACGGGAAACGTCGTCGGCTTCCAGATCGACATCTTTCAGCGACTGGAGCATCGACCCGTCGTCCTCGAACTGATCGAGGTCGACACCGTCGAGATCATCGAAGATCGGGCGCTCGTCGGTTTCGAACTCCTCTTTTACGTCGTCGTGATACTCTGCGTAGAATTCCTCTTCGGATAGTTCACCCGCGACGAGACGCTGGGCGTCGCGTGCCATTCGCATCCCCAGATCGGCATCGTAGTCGGTTTCTTCGAGCTCCTCGCGCATTTGCTCTTCCCACTCCGAGCCCATCGGGTGAAACGAATCTTCCGTCTCGTAAGGGTGTGCTGGCTCGTCTTTTTTCGATGAATCGTCAGTACTCATGAGAGAGTTCCTCCGGCTGTATACTCTGGTCGGGCAAGCGACACTGCAGCCGGCGGTGTCGTCATTCGACGATCACCGCACCGAGATGTCCCTGTTCTGCGTGAGGGAAACACTGATACAGGATGTTTCCGCTCTCTTCGACGGTGTATTCGAACGTTTCGCCAGCGTCCTGGACATCGCTTTCGAATCTGTCTCCCTCGACCTCTTCAACGTTGTGGCCATCCGAGACCCACGACCAGGTAATCGTCGTGCCTTCATCAACGCGGACGAGAGCAGGTTCGAATGCGAATTCCGCTGGCTCGTCACCGACGCCGTTGTCGATCGTAATCTCGTCTTCGCCGGTCATATCCTCGATATTGCCGTCGTAGTTGTTTGCGTCCGAGAGATGATCTGCGATCTCATCTGGGACATCGTCACCGTTTCCGTCATCATCATCGTCGCCACCGAGACAGCCTGCAACTGCAATTGTGAGTGCGGTTCCACTTGCTGCCAAGAACTTTCGTCGATCGCTATTGGTGCGGGTCATTGCGCTTCAACCGGGTGATTGCGACCCTATATGATTGAAAGCTTCGGTTGTGCTTTCTCTGTGTCTTTCGCCGTTTAATAGGTATTATGGGTCTTCTACTGTCCGTTTAGGCACCTACTGTCGTTCTCGCAGACATAAAAATAGCTGTCAATGTGAATTGGTGTCGGTTGTTGTGATCCCGTTGCCGACCAACTGTTTTGGCACCTGTTCGTTGGCCCGTTTCCCTGTCGGTATCACTCTGTCAATTCGTCTGTCTCCGTGGCTGTTTCATTGTCTGCTTCATCGTCTGTTTCGTCTATCTCTTCGACGATAATCGCGCCGAGATGGCCTGACGACGAATGCGGGCGACATTCGTAGGGGTAATTTCCGGGCTCATCGAACGTATAGCTCACCTCATAGCCGTCTGACTCCCGGCCCGTGTCGACACCGAACTCGCCATCAGAACTCGTGACAGTGTGTCCATCAGAGATCCACTCCCAGGTTACTGTCGTGCCGACACCGATCCGAACCAGTGCCGGGTCGTAGGAAAATTCGCCACCGGGACCGTTCTCGATGACGAGTTCTGATTGATGGGTCCGGTCAGTAATTGAGCCGTCGACGTTGTTTGCATTCGAGAGGTGGTCTGCGATTTCCTCGGGAACGTCATCATCGAACTCGATGTCATCCTCGAAAAGTCCAAGACAGCCAGCAAGCGCAACGGTGACCGTTCCTGCTCCGGCTGTCAATACTGCCCGCCGATCACAGTCGAAAGGTGACATTACTCCACTCTATGGCCGGGGAAAATTGAGCGCTTCGGTTGCGCTCTTTGCGTATAAAAAGAGGTCTGCTTACAGATAGGAAGCGTCCCACCGGGTTGGCTTCCGGGCGTTACCACAGGCATCACACTGGATTCGACCCATTGCATCCATCGCGTTGGCGAGGTCGTTACATTTTGTACACCAGTAGCCATAGATATCCTCCCCATCTGCTTGTGTGTAGACCACACGGAACGGAGCAATCGAGCCACGCTCGGTGTTGTCGTGGTCGATATACACGGTTTCCCCCTCGTGTTTGATTTCTTCGATTCCTTCCTGTTCGATTTCAGCATAGACGTTTTCGACGTAGCTCGTGCCGTCGATGTCTACTTGTTCTTCACCGACTTTCGAGAGTCCCTGTGCCTGATAGAACGAGTTTCCACCTGCATTGTCCGCAAGCACGCGGGCCTGAATACTCGTTACGTCTTGCTCGGAGAGATGATTCCG
>SL_4KL_010_BRINEDRAFT_10001936_pt1 | contig 11614 bp, 12 predicted proteins | sample SodLak_010_BRINE_2_FD_10664 | JGI IMG/M metagenome (IMG submission 10664) | reverse complement strand
TCAAGAGGTTGAATTTGACGTCGAACAGGCCGACAAAGGCCCTCGCGCAAAAAACCTCGAACGGCTGTAGTTACACACGTAGCTACGCAGTATCAGTTATAATTGCGGTTTCAGTTTTGCTGTGACCGTCCACACGCCACGAGCGACCGCTGCCTTTTCGCTCGTGGTGTTATCAGCACTTCCAGTGGTGGCTATAGCGCTCCGTCCTGGGCGAGCGATCGAATTTCATCCACGCGCGATCGAATTGCCGCCCACTCAGTATCGTCTTTCTTATCAACGTGAGCGTACATTAGCCCCATCCGACCAGTTCCACGAAGCGTCTCTTCATTTGTTTTGAGGAAGTCCCAGTAGAGTGCATTGAACGGACAGGCGTTTTCGCCGGTTGTTTTTGAGATCGCGTACGGACACGATTTGCAGTGGTCACTCATTTTGTTGATGTAGTTTCCCGACGAGGCATACGGCTTCGAGGAGAGCACGTCGCTCCCAAATGAACCCATTCCAATCACGTTCGGTGTCGTCACCCAATGATAAGCATCAACAAAGCCCAGATGGAACCACTCGTTCAACGCTTGTGGGGTAACGCCATACATAAGGGCAAAGTTCGAGAGGACCATCAATCGCTCAATATGGTGGGCATAGCCTCGATCGTACACATGGTTCACTGCTTCTGAAAGACACTGCATCTCCGTCTCGCCACTCCAGTAGAGCGGCGGCAGCGGTTCTGTCTGGGAAAGCTGATTTGCCTGTGCGAGTTCCGGCATCGATCGCCGATAAACATGCCGCATAAACTCACGCCATCCGATAATCTGACGAATGAATCCCTCAACGCTATGTATTGGTGCGGTTCCCGCCTGATAGGCTGCCGCTGCGCGATCGACAACCTCCTGTGCGGTAAGGAGGCCAATGTTTAGCGCAGCGGAAAGCAGTGAATGTGACAACGCCCACTCATCAGTTAGCATCGCGTCCTGATATGGCCCAAACGCTTCGAGCCGATCGTCGATCACGTGATCGAGCAACGAGACCGCTTGTTCGCGGGTTACTGGCCACTGCAGCGGCTCCTCAACTGACGGTACCCGTCCCCAACTGTCAGGATAGCGATCGCTGACAAACGCATGGACTGATCGGGTAATATCGTCATGGAAAAATGTTGGAACTGGTGGGGGAGACCACTCTTTGGGTGGCGTCTCACGGTTTTTGTCATCGTAGTTCCACTCGCCGCCGATCGGCTCTCCGTCTTCCATTAGAATACCTGTTTCTCGGCGAACGTGGCGATACCAGTTCTCCTGTCTGTATGTCCGACCCTCCTCGTGCTCACCGGCCCACGAATCAAACATCGCGTGTGTGGTCACAAAGAGTTCGTTTTCAACGCGAGTCAGTGTCCCGCCGCAGTTTTCGACAAGGTGCTGTAGTCGATCGCCAGCACCGTGACTCGGCGGCTCCATCAACACCAGCCTGTCGCCAGGGTTTGCCGTAAAATACGTTTGTACTCCCTCACCAAACGTCTCAGCAGTAATGTATGTGACCTCGTATCCATCTGCGCGAAGCGAATCGCGAAAGTGACGCATCGCACTAAATAAGAGCAACAGTTTTTGTGGGTGATAACGGAGCCGATCGGCGAACCCGTGCGCTTCGATCATCAGCACATGGTCTGTGTGCTGAATTGGCCCTACATCCGCTGTCAACTGGTCACCGAGTACCCACACAGTCATACTGATAGTTGGTGCGCTGTTGGCTAAATTGCCTCGCCCACCTAGCCGCTTCGATCGGCTTTTTGTCGGTTGCGTGTGAGTATTCCACATGGAGTACACGACGCTTGGCACGACTGGTATGGAAGTCTCGAAAATCTGTTTAGGCTGTATGAGTTTTGGCTCAAGCGACTGGCGTGGGTGGGTCCTTGATGAAAAAGAGGGGATTGAGTTGGTTGATCGGGCGATCGATCTTGGAATCAATTTCTTTGATACGGCTAATATGTACTCAAACGGAGAGTCCGAGCGAGTACTCGGGAAGGCGCTAGAAGGCCGCCGCGATGAGGCAGTTGTCGCCAGCAAAGTCTACTTCCAGATGGACGAGAACGACCCAAACTCGGGTGGACTCTCCCGAAAGGCGATCGAACAGGAGTTAGATGCCAGCCTCGATCGATTAGGGATGGATACGCTCGATCTCCTCCAGATCCACCGCTACGATTACGACACACCACCGAAAACGACACTACGAGCGCTTGACGATGCAGTTCGACGTGGAAAGACCAGATACGTTGGTGCATCATCCATGTGGGCACATCAGTTCTCGGATATGTTGTATACGAGTGACTCACTCGGTCTCGATCGGTTTGTGACGATGCAGAACCACTACAATCTTGTCTATCGGGAGGAGGAACGAGAGATGCTGCCGCTCTGTAAAAAAGAAGACGTTGGTGTGATCCCGTGGTCACCGCTTGCTCGCGGCTATCTGACCCGTCCGGATGACCAGATCGACTCGACAACACGTGGGGAGACTGAAGAGCATCTGTACAGACATCCATACCGCGAGGGCGGTGGCAAAGAAATTAACGCCCGCGTTGCAGAGCTCGCTGAAGAGAAAGGCGTGAAGATGGCCCAGATTGCGCTTGCATGGGTCCTTTCAAAAGACGTTGTCACTGCACCGATCGTTGGGACAACGTCGATCGAACATCTCGAAGATGCCGTTGAAGCGCTGTCAATCAACCTGACTAGTAGCGATATCGAATATCTTGAAGAACCGTATGAATCGGTTCGTGTTTCCGGTCACGAGTAGTCACGTATCTGGTAACAGCTACTAACCGTATCTCTGACCGTGTTCGGTCATGGAGCTTACAAACGGCTTTGCGCTGTCTGTCTTGGCGATACTCGGATTGCTGACTGCACTTTTGTTCCTTCCATTTGTGACACCAATTGTGGGTGCTGCACTTGTCGCCTATCTCCTCTTGCCGCTTCAACATCGGCTCACCGATCGGCTGAGTGCAGGTATTTCCGCTGCGCTGTTAGTAGTTGCAACAACCCTGCTATTCGTCATTCCCGTTGTGTTGATCCTCAGAATTGCGATTCTTGAAGCCATAGAGATTGGCACTCGCATTGAAGAGGGTGAGATTGATTTGTTTCTTATTGATCAGCGGGTTGAGAATCTGCTCGGGAGACCGGTTGATACACCCGGATGGATCGGTCGGGGCGAAGGCTTCCTCATCGAGTTCCTGACTGGTGAACCAGGTGGCATTGCGGGGTACGTGACAAATGTAGTCTCGTTGCTTGGTGGTGTAACTGAGTTCCTTGTTGGNATCGCCGTCTTTGGTCTGTTGTTGTATTATTTTTTGAAAGATGGCGATCGGTTTGTTGCGTGGATTCACTCGGTTACGCCATTACCGGAACCGCTGCGCATGGAGTTACACGATCGGGTAGACCGCCTCTTGTGGGCGATTATTGTTGGGAGCGTGCTTGTGTCGGTGATTCAGGGCGTGCTCACAGGAATTGCCTTGGCGATTAGCGGATTCTCTAGTATCGTATTCTGGACCGTCATTGCCGTGTTCTTTGCCATTTTGCCTGTCATTGGGGCATCTGCGATCTGGATTCCTGCAACGCTCTATCTGCTTGCGGGTGGACAGTTTCTTTCAGCACTGTTTTTGGGGTTGTTTGGGCTGATTGTGATCAGCCTCTCAGATAATTTGTTACGCGGTATGATCGGGGCTCGAACCGCACAGATGAATCCCGGACTGTTTCTCCTCGGCATTTTTGGCGGTGTGTTTCTGTTTGGATTTATTGGCATCTTTTTGGGACCGCTTGTTGTCGGCGTCACAAAAGCATTCACCGAGGTATTTGCCGAGGCATACAGCCCGTACACCGGTCAAGACGGAGAAATAACAGATAACGTCAATCGACCACCCCAACCGCGACAGGCATCCTAATCGTTCAGTCTAACAGCTGTGCGGCGATCGTATTCCGAAGAATCTCACTGGTCCCTTCGTAAATTTCGTTGAGCTTCGCATCCCGGTAGTATCGCTCGACTGCGAAATCCGTTGTGTAGCCGTAGCCACCGTGGATCTGAATCGCTTCGTTTGCAACCTCACGGGAAATCTCACTCGCATACAGTTTTGCCTGCGCTGCCTCCTTGATGAACTTCTCACCGCGAATCTTTTTATCGGCTGCCTGGTGCATAAGCAGGCGTGCGCACTGTAGTTTGGTATCCATGTCTGCAAGCTTGTGCTGGATCGCTTGGAACTGGCTAATTGGGCCATCGAACTGCTCTCGCTCTTGGCTATAGTTCACTGCGTCATCCAGTGCTGCTTGCGCAATGCCGACCGATCGGGCTGCGATCGTAATGCGACCACCGTTCAGCGTTTTTAGTGCGTGGACGAAGCCGTCACCTTCGTCTCCAAGGAGCCGATCGGCAGGGATTCGCAGCTCATCAAATCGTAGCTCTGCAGTCGGACAGCCCTTATCACCCAGTTTGTGTTCGGTTCCTTCGACAATGAAGCCATCATCCTCTTCGGGACGGACAATAAACGAAGAGATCCCCTTATTTCCGGCATCCGGATCGGTCTTTGCAAAGACAGTTACCGTCTCTGCCACGGATCCGTTTGAGATCCAGAGCTTTCCGCCGTTGAGTATGTATTCGCCCCCATCTTTCTCAGCAGTCGTCTCCATAGCCGGAACATCGCTTCCTGCACTGGCTTCCGAAAGTGCGAATGCACCGATATCCGTTCCCTCATTTAGTGGTGTAAGGTACTGTTCTTTTTGCTCGTCATCGCCAAATGCATACAGCATGTTTCCAGCGAGACTTGTATGTGCTGCGACTACCGTTCCGAGCCCACCTGAGCCGCGCGAGATTTCAGCAAGACCGATCGCATAGCTGTGGTAATCCAGTCCAGCACCACCATACTCCTCCGGAAACGGCATTCCCATAAGTCCAAGCTTGCCCATCTCAGCAACAAGGTCTGCAGGAAACTCGTCGGTTTTATCGATCTCCTCAGCACGAGGTTTGATCTCTTCATCAACAAAATCCGAAACCATATCCCGAATTTGGCGTTGTTCAGCGGAGAGGCTAAAATCCATATGCCACGTTTTCGGTGTGCTACCTTAGGCGTTTCCACACGGTTTTTCATCCTAGACTACTGGCAGAAATCCATCTCTTGCCCAAGAGACTTTTTAGGCCTGCTTACATACAGTAGAGTACTTGAATGAGCGGACACGAATCTCGCCCACCCGGGACTGACGTCGAAGACGACCTGCGATGGTGTCACGACGCCGTTCAGGACGTTTCACGGACGTTTGCGCTGACTGTTGACGTGCTCGAAGAGCCAATGTCAACGCACATCTGTCTGGGCTATCTCCTTTGTCGAATTGCTGATACTGTCGAGGATGCAGGTCACATCCCACCAAAAGAACAGGCTGAGGCCTTAGAGATCTACAACGAGGCGATCGATCCGGATTCAGAGACCGAGATTGATGCATTCCTTGTTGCGATCGATCCATGGCTGCCACCAGTTGTTGAGCGATCGGCTGATTGGGAGGTTGTCGCGGCTGCACCACGAGTCCTCTCCGCATTTGAAAGCCTTCCAGCCGACGTTCAAGAAGCGATCGTCCCGCCTGTTTCTGAACTTGTCAGTGGGATGGCGATGTTTGTCGAACGCCACGCGGACAACGGTGGCCTCCGAATCAACACACGTGATGAACTCGAAGAGTACTGCTACTATGCAGCCGGAACCGTTGGGAATCTGATCACAAATCTCCTTACGCGAGGCGACCTTGCATCCGAGAAGCGCCAAACACTGTATGAGACCGCAGAAGAGTTTGGATTGCTCTTGCAGTTGGTGAACATCTCGAAAGACGTGTATGACGATTACACAGAGGAGAACAATGTCTACTTGCCTGCAGAGTGGCTTGCTGATGAAGGAATTGATCAAGACAGTGTCGTTGATCCATCGAACCGAGACGCGGCCGCTGCAGTGGTGAACCGAACTGCAGACCACGCTCATTCATTCCTTGATGACGCCGAAAAGTACCTGACTGCAATGCCGTTGAAACACGGAAACACGATGGCTGCATGGGGTGTCCCATTCCTCCTTGCAGTTGGAACACTTCGTGAGCTTACTGCTCGGCCGGAAGATGCACTCACCGAAACGGGTGTCAAAGTGTCTCGCGAAGAAGTATATGCTGTTGTCGCAGCCATGAGTACAACCGGAAAAGATTCGATCGTCGAATTTCGACGGCAGATCGCTGATCAGCCGTTCCACCGTGCAATCTCAAACGCACAGACGCGGTAAGCTCACTCTGCGGTTTCTTTCTGTCCGTCCCACCACTCTTTGAGTGCCGACCGATCGCGTGTCTCCTCGGGCAACGAACTGAAACTGAACCACTTTGCAGCAGTGATTTCATTATCGGGATCTGAGACCGTTGTTTCAACGCAATCAGTCTGTGCAGCAAAGACGGGTAACACGCCCCATGTTTGATACGATCGCGTTGTTATTGTGACACGAGTGAGCATGGTGAGACCTTCATATGTTGCGTCAATCCCTGCTTCTTCGTGTAGTTCACGAACTGCGGCTTCTCGGTATGTTTCCCCACCGTCGATCTCGCCACCGGGAAGCACCCACTTATTAACACCATCGTGGTACACAAGCAACACAGAACCACCATCTATCCGGTTATAAACGATCGTATGTGCACCGTAAGGCGCGCCACAGTTGACAATTCGGTCAGCGAGTGTTCGAAACCGCGGACGAGAGACACGATCGGTTCGCTCTGCGAGTATAAAAGAGTCGTATCGACTACTGAGGGTATGGTAGGTTTGTTCAGCTTGTTGGGCGGCACGATCAGCGAGAAACCAGAGTTCATCAACCGCCGTCATATATTGGAACTGAAGATGATGGCGTGGTTGGAAGGCAACGCAACGAAATAATCATGCCAATTATTACTCGCGCACAAGTCAATAATCCTTCGACCATACTGCACGGTGAATCACCGACCTTATAGGCATCTCAACAGAATATAGACTATGAGCTTTGAGAAAGACGACAAAGTTGTCCTGGCAGACAAACACAGCGAGTTTGATGGAGAGACAGGGACAGTCACGCAGGTCATCGAAAACATGTTCGGTGAAGCAACCTACACCGTTAGTTTCGATGAAGGACAGGAAGCAGGCGTTCCTGCTGATGCCCTCTCAGCAGCAGACGACAGCGAAACTGACGAAGAGTAAACACCGGTTATCCTAAGCCACGCCCTTTTTCACTGCGCCCGCGTAGAGATCAACTAATGGCGAGTGTTCCGTTTCATTACATCGATCTGCGGACGTTTTGTTATGCGACTGAGGATGAAAAACGGGTTGAAGACGCAATCAGAAACCTGCTTCCGGACGAGTTTGAACTCGATCGCGTCGAAAACAAGGGACATCACGGCGATCGAATCATCATCCTTTCGGCTCGCGTTGAGTTGGCCGATGATATGCGATATGTGCTTGAGCGATTGAGCGAGCTCGACGATATTGACACAATTATCGGAGAGCTTGATGAACGAATTGATGATAACTGCTCGTTCTTCCTTCGACTAGACAAACAACAAGCGTTCAAAAACAGCATCGAGATCGGCAATGGCATCACCCTCCGAGCAAAAGTTGAGGCATATCCTGCAAAACACGCCGCTGCGGTCGAAAATGCGGAAACTGCACTAAAACAGGCAAAAGAACAGGCTGGTAAAGCCAGATCGACGTAGCTTCAGTTGTCAGTCCACTTGATCGAACAACCCTGTGATGGCCGATCGGGATGTGAAACAGCCTCACCAGCAAGAACCTCGTCGATCGCATCACGGATGTAAAACGCCGTTGGCTCTGCATCCGGGTTTAGTGCATCATCAAGCCGCCCGTGGTATGCAAGCCGCCACGTGCCGTTATCATTCTCGAAGAGGAATGGATCAGGGGTACAGACTGCCCCATACGCTGCAGCAGCCGCCTGTGTTTCGTCATAGAGGTATGCATCGTATGCGATCGTTCCATCAGCTGTGAGTTCAACCATCCGCTCATAAGAGTCGTCTGGGTACTCCTCATTTGCGTTTGGATTGATCCCAACGATCGCCGCATCATCGTAGTCTGTAGCCAACTCGTTGAGGAGTTCGAATTTCGCCTTCGCGTATGGACAGTGGTTACATGTGAACACCACTAACAGCGCCGCGTTGTCGGTGAACGATGAAAGCGAGTAACGCTCCCCATCTGTCCCTTTGAGTTCAAAATCTGGTGCTTCGTCACCACGATCGAGCTCGGATTCGGATTCTTTTAGGACCATAGCTGACTGTTAATAGCCCGATCGCAAAATAGTTCGGCTTGCAGAAGATCGTCTGTGCGGACTGTTACTCGACCGTAACAAAGTATACCGCAAGCACGGCAAAGACGATTCCAAGTAGCTTTCTCGCGGTGAAATCCTCCCCGAGAACAAGAATTCCTAACACGGAACTTGTTACAAGAAAGAGCCCAAATACAGGTGTGACCACACTCACCGGTCCAAGCGAAAGCGCCCGATAGTACGCAAGAATACCGATCGCAAGACAAACACCTGCTGCAAGGGCATATGGAATTTTCGAGCTCGTGAGATGTGCACTCACGTTTTGGCTCGTTGCAACAACAATGCCAGCTGCGGCCACGACAAGAACGGTGTTTGAGATCATCGTTGCAATATCGGATGGAATTGCCCCATCGCCGGTTGTTGCGACCCGCATTAACGGCGCAACAAGGGTGTATGCCGCCAGCGCGAGAACTGCCCATGGAAGATAGTTCATACAGAATGAGACCGCTCAATCGTGTTAGCGGTTCTGATGGCGGCCAGCCGCGTCTCACTCCGCTTGTGGTGCTCCTGTTGGATGTCGATCCGGGGTCATTCGATCAAGCCACAACGTCATTCCCAGACAGACACCGCCGAGCACCGCAACAAGTCCAAACACAAGTTGTACCCCAATAACATCTAGAAGCCACCCAAATACCGGCGGTGCGATTGCACCACCTGCAGAGATACCGACACTCACGACCGCAAAATTTTTGCCAAGATCTGCACGTGCAGAGAGCCGATCGGTGAGTGTCGATCGAGCTGGACGACTCACGGTAATGGTGCCGGTGAATGTCAACCCGATCGCAAGCAGTGCAAGCGGCACTGATCCAGTTGCAAGCGACACCGCAAGCACAGTTAATCCGAGGTAGCCACCAATCATCACGCCGATCGGATCGAAGCGGTCGGTCACAACCCCGCCAAACAGAATGAGCACAGCCTCAACGATGAACATGGCAGACATGAATAAGCCAACAACCTCGGGAGACAATCCATACGTTTGCTCGTAGAGGATCGGCGCATACGTTCGAATCACCCATGCTGCAGCAGAGGTGACAAGCGAGAGGATCGCAATTCCGAGAATGGGTGCAGATTTAACCGACGCTTTGAGGCTGCGAATTGCATCCTGCATCCGCGAGCCAGTTGTTGCGTCAACGTCTTTTGCGGGGCCAGTTATTCGAGGATCCGCAGAACGGAGTGCGAGGAGACAGCCAATTCCATAGAGTGCACCGATAATCGCAACCGAAAGCAGTGCAACCCGCCACGAGTAGCCCAGGATGCGTGCGACCGCAACCGCACCAAATGGCAGGCCAAATCCAAGTGCCCCGCCAAGCGCATGGTAGCTGTATGCGCGGCCACGTTTGTCTTCTGTACTTGCTGCTGCGAGCATTGGATAGTGCGCAGGATGATGACCAGCCACCCCAACACCGAGCACAGCTTGCGCAGCAACAAGCGTCCAATATGTTGGCGCAAGCGCAGTCAGTGTCGCTCCGATCGCACCGACGATCAGACAGATTTTAAGCACGAAGTATCGCCCACGACGATCGGAGAGTTCGCCAAATGGAATCTGCAACAGTGCAACAACAGCCCCTTGCGTTCCGATCGCAAGACCGATCGCACCGACTGACACATTAAATTCGGTTGCAAGCACAGTCACAAGTGGCGCTAAAATAACGAGATATGCATGGTTGATCACATGTGATCCGGAGACAAGTGCGATCACACGACGGGATTGCTGTTCGGACACATCCACCGATTTTGAGGCGGCAATATAAATGGTACCGAAGGGGGAGAACTGTGCAGTCGACAACGACCATGCTACCGCATCGCGCACAGTAGCAAACCCTTTGACGTGTGACCTGTGATGAGTGGATATGGAGACGAAACGCGAACTGCTTGACGTACTGTCGACGGATGCCAGAGAAGACGTCGACGATATTGCGCGTCAGTTGGGAGTGGACGTCGAAACGATCGTCCAACTTATTGCCGAACTTGAATCCGAAGAGATAGTTCACGGCTATCAAGCGGTAATCGATTGGGACAAAGTTGATGAACGCCATGTCGCTGCATTCGTTGAACTCAATGTTGAACTCGATCGAGAAACCGGTTATGAGCAGATTGCAGATCGGATTGCGAAGTTCCCGGAGGTCGAATCGCTCCGACTTGTCTCCGGGGATTATGATTTTGCGATCGAAGTCAACGGCGAATCGATGCAGTCGGTTTCTCGGTTCATCTCCGAGCAGATTGCGCCAATTCCGGAAGTCACCCAGACAGTGACGCATTTCATCATGGACACATACAAAGAGGGTGGCATTGAGTTCGGTGACCGAGATGACGATGATCGCCTGTCGGTGTCTCCGTGAGGGATCAATAGATGCGAATCTCAGACCGCGCGTCGTCGGTTCCAGAGTCCGGTATTCGGAAGTTCTTTGAGTTGGCCGAAGAGCGCGATGATGTCATTTCATTGGGTGTTGGTGAGCCGGATTTCTCTGCACCGTGGGCGGCTCGATCGGCTGCGATCGACTCGCTTGAACGCGGCAAAACCTCGTATACCTCAAACCGCGGCAAGCGTGAGCTTCGGCAGTATATTGCGGACGATGTCCGTCAGTGGGGGCTGCAGTACGATCCGGATGAAGAGATTATTGTGACAACCGGCGCAAGCGAGGCGGTCGACCTTGCAATGCGCACGTTCGTCAACCCGGGTGATGGCGTTGCAATCCATGAGCCAAGCTACATCTCTTACGTTCCAGGGGTGAAGTTTGCAGGTGGGACGCCGATCCGTGTCCCTACGTATCCGGAAGATGAGTTTGTACTCACACCGGAATCGCTCGAAACAGCAGGTGCAGAGGATGCAGATGTGCTTGTATTCTGTTATCCGAACAACCCAACCGGTGCGGTTATGAACGAACGTGAGGTCGCTCGTGTCGCGGAGTTCTGTGTTGAACACGATATTACCGTGATTGCAGATGAGATCTATGCTGCACTGACATATGGTGGAACCCATACCTCGATCGCCACACAACCAGGTATGCGTGAGCGGACGATCGTCATCAATGGCTTTTCGAAAGCGTATGCGATGACCGGACTCCGGCTTGGCTATGCGATGGGACCTGCGGAGGGTATTGACGCGATGAATCGGGTGCACCAATACACCATGCTATCAGCCCCAACAACAGCACAGTTTGCTGCGATCGAAGCACTCCGAAGCTGTGGTGATGCAGTTGCAGAGATGCGATCGGCGTATAACCGTCGTCGCCGGTTCGTCCTCTCGCGGTTTGATGAGATGGGGATGGACTGTTT
>SL_4KL_010_BRINEDRAFT_10001935_pt1 | contig 11614 bp, 7 predicted proteins | sample SodLak_010_BRINE_2_FD_10664 | JGI IMG/M metagenome (IMG submission 10664) | reverse complement strand
GAGCGATCTGCCTGATTCCCGGAAGTCTTTTCTTGATCTTTTCAGCGCCCAGATGAGTCAGGTCCAGATGGACATATTCATCCTCNATTCCTCTNCCTTCATTTACCACCGTCATTATCGCTCTCGCCACTATATCTCTGGGAGCCAGCTCCATCGCCTCGGGAGCAAATTCCTCCATAAACCTCTCACCTTCACTATCCCTTAGATAACCGCCCTCACCCCTGGCCCCCTCTGTCATCAAGATGTTTGAACCAAAGAGGGTGGTGGGATGAAACTGGATAAATTCCATATCTTCTAAAGTTGCACCAATATCATAGGCCAGTAATGCCCCATCACCGGTATTAATCAGGGCGTTGGTAGAGCGGTTGTATATTCTCCCAAACCCCCCGGTTGCCAGGATGACAATTCCGGAGAAAGCCTGCAGGTCCCCATCCCTGACATTCAGAGCAGTACACCCCACACATTTACCATTATTTTTAACCAGCGAGGTGACAAAGTACTCGTCGTAAAATTTTATTTTGCCAGCAATCGATTGTTCATAAAGGGTATGGAGCAAATTATGTCCGGTTCTATCAGCGGCATAACAGGTTCGGGGAAATCCCGCTCCCCCAAAGGGTCTCTGGGCAATTTTGCCGCTTTCAAAGCGGGAGAAAACCGTTCCCAGATGTTCCAGCTCCAACACAGCATCGGGAGCATTTTTACAGAGAATCTCAACTGCATCCTGGTCGGCAAGGTAATCTGAACCTTTCACAGTGTCGAAGGCATGATCCTCCCAGTGATCATCTCCCCGGTCTGGAGCATTGCCCAGGGCCGCATTGATACCCCCCTGAGCAGCCACGCTGTGAGAGCGCAGGGGATGAACTTTTGACAGGACAGCGACATCTTTCCCGTTCCTCAAGGCTTCAACAGCAGCCCTCAAACCAGTTAAACCCCCGCCTATTACCAGAATATCATGCCGGGCGAGCTTGTCTTTTCCCAAGTATATCCCTCCTGATTAATCCCAGTCTAATTAATAACTTACTTTCCTGATTAATTCCTGACTGATCAATAACTTACATTATAGAATTCAAGAAAAATTACCCTTTACCTTCCTTCATTATCTAAAATCTAAAATAATTTACCTTGAAAAATAGCAGGTAAATTTTCCATGTATTGTTGTGCCCCAGAGGGGTATGGCGGTTTATCTTGAAAATATCCCATATTATTTCCATGTATTGTTGTGTCCCAGAGGGGCATGACTGTTCATTTTGAAAATAGGCCGTGATTTTTCATTTACAGTAAAATGTATTGCAAAACTGAAATGTATTGCAAAACTGAGAAGATATTATTGACAGATCATCACCTTGCCAGCAAATATCACTCTAACAGGCCATCAGCAAACCTGATCAAAATAAACCTGCTAAATATAAGAGATCAGCTTGAGCCCAGAAGATGTTTTCTCAGCTTCAGCTCTTCCCCGGGAGGAAATATCAAAAGTTTACCTGTCTCCTCAACTGCCGCCTCTCCAGATCCCTCTCCTGTTTTCTCTCCAGCTCCTTCAACTGCCGCCTCTCTAGTTCCTCCAACCTTTTCCGCTTCAGATCCCTCAACTTCTCCCTCTCCAGATCCCTCACCTGTTTCCGCTTCAAATCCCTCACCAGAATAAATTTCAGGAAAGAGCAGCTCAGCCAGAAAGCCCAGATCACCCTTAACTTCTTCATATTCAATGCCCCTTCCCCGGTATTTCTCCAGCAGCCTGTCAACAAATTTATATTTCTCCTGGGCATATTCCCGATGAATAGAAGCTAAATTATCATTATCAATCAAAACCACAGCTTCATAACCCTTAAGGCACTCAAAACTGATAAACTCAGCATCTTCCTCACTATATTTTCTCTTAAAGTGATAGCTGTCATCTTCCTGCCAGTCAATTTCAGCCCGTTCATTCTCCTGCTGAAAGGCAGCAAATCTATCCAGCCAATCCTGCATGGAATCGGTGAGGTGAAGATGCTGCTTGTAAACATCTCCTCCACAGTCAATCCAGCCCCGGCTTAAGAAATAGGTTTTATCGCTGTTGTTCCCCTCATTAGCTCCGGTCCCAGCTCCGGCTTCAACTCCATCCCCGGCCCCGTCCCCAGATCCAGCTCCAGCCTCAGCTTCAACCTCCTCACCAGCCTCTTCTTCCCCCAACAGCAGAGGAATACAGTCATGAACCTTGGGCACCACAAGTTTAGCCCGGCTGGTTTTTAAACCCTCAACTCCTCCGCTGCAGTAACCATAGGCCAGAATTATATAATCAAAATCCTCTCTCTCCTCCAGCTCGTCAATTTTCTCCTGAATCCTATCTTTCATCTGAGTACTGTCAGGCTTATTATGCAGCCCCTGAGGCAAAAACTCAACAGTAATATTTTGATAATCATGCTCCTCAACTATCTCCAAAATCTCCTGATAAAAAACTTTACAGGCCACCACAGCTTTTTTAATTTCCTTCATTAACAATCCTCCTGTATTTAATGGTCGTGGTCGGTACCGGTCGTGGTCGGTACCGGGTTCCCTGACAATTTTCGCTAATATCCCCAGTTTTCCGCCATCTAATTTTACCCGTAATCAGCATCTGATCAAGCTCAATCAAATCACAGAGAATGGTGTCTCTCATTTTAAGAACTCATACCGATAAATCCATTTCCAGTTCCTTAATTATCCTGAAAACCAGAAGTCCCACCATCAACACCGCTATACCAGCCACTAAGTAGATAACCTGATAACCCCAGAAATTGAGCAGCATCCTGTTGGTTGCCACTCCAACTCCTCCCCCCACAAACATATTGAAGGAAGCCAGTGACATCACTGTGCCCCGCTGCTGAGGCATTTGCTTTTGAGCTGTTACCAGTATGGTGGACTGTAAAATGACAAAGGCCAGTCCAAAACCAATCAAAGCCAGTAATGCAAAAACAAGTCCTGGCCAGAAGCCAAGAGGTGACCAGGAAATCAGCCCGATTATTCCGGCCAGCAGAAATAGCCGGGGACCTAAGAGCTGCCTCATATTTCCCACTCTCCGCCCTCCGGCAAAGGCAGCCAGACCAAAGAGGGTCAAAATCAAACCAACCACCAGAATATTATAACCGGTCATCTCCACCAGAAAATCACCCAGGTAGGTAAAGCTGCCAAAGACAGCAAACCCCACCAGAAACAGCAGCACAACCGTCTTGAGAAGCCGGGGACGGGCAAAAGCGTTGCTGTAGGCCCGGCGAAAGCCTAGTTTCTCTGCTGTTCCCCGATCAAACTCTAAGGATTTCAGAATAATTATTACTATAATCAGCTCCGCTATTCCGTAGGTTAAATAAACCAGCCGCCAGGACCCGAGAAAGGAAAGCCCCCCTCCAATCGCCGTGGCGGCCGCCGCCCCCAGAAAAAACATACCCATCATTTGACCGATGGCGTTCATCTCAGCCCGGGGCTCTTTAAAAATATCGCCAATATAGGATACTGAGACCGGCAGGATAGCCGCAGCAAATCCTCCATTAACAGCCCTGACAGCCAGAAGTGAGGGCAGATTAAAGGCCAGCGCTCCCAGACTGCTGAAAATGGCGGTTCCAAAAGAGGCCACCGCAATAATTCTTAACTTGCCATATCTATCACCCAGCGGCCCAAAAATAAAAGTAAAGAGACCAAAGGGAATCATATAAGCCACCACTACCATGGCTGCGGTGCCAATTTCCAGGCCAAAGTCCTGAGCTATATCAACCAGCATGGGAGAGGCGGCATAATTATCTCCCATCACCCAGAAACCCATGGCTCCCAGCAGCAATACCGCCCTGCCTGCCTCATTCTTTACTTCTGCCTTATTCTTTACCGACATAATATTTCCCTCCTCCTTTAATTAAATGGCAGCTTCTACCTCTTTAACTTGTTCCTTTTATCGTGCTCTTTCATATTCATAGAACTTTTAACACCAACTCAATTAAATGGCAGTTCATTTCTCTCAAGGTATTCTTTCAATGTTTATTATAAGTCTTTTGACTTTGCCTTTCAATCAATCCAGAATATATGTCTTGATAGCTTTAGCTGGTGAATCTTCCATCATCCTCTGCTGACGAAAGCTTTTCAATATTTTCCTCCAGCCAGCCAATTTTTACATCCTCCCTGGCATCAAACTGGGGCACATAGGGTTTGATATCAAGTACAGGGGTTTTATCCAGCATATCTATCTCACTGATATGCAAAATATTATCTTCTATTTTCTCGAGCCTGACCACAGAGAGGCCAATGGGATTGGGTCGACTGGGAGCCCTGATGGAAAAAATGCCGTGTTTTTTGTCTTCCATGAAAGGCTTTACCTGCAGGGAAGGTTCTCCTGCTTTATGACAGTGATAGAGAATAATCAGATGAGAAAAGCCATCCAGGTCTTTAAGTCCTTCTTTGTATTTTTTCTCCAGAACAATTTTCCCCTTCTCCGCCCCCGATGATGTTGGTTGAATTGGAGTACCCTCCGGTTTTTTAAAGGGTGATCTTACTTCACCTATTGCTTTATAAATTATCTTTTTCATGACATATCCTCCTTGCTGTATTTTTTTCAGCTAACAATCAAATAATCAGGATTATTAATTATCAACTGCCAGTTTTCGAACACAGCTTTCCTTCTTTCTTGTTTTCCTTCTTCCTTAATTTCCTTCTTTCTTATAAGTTATCTTGAATCAGGTTATCCTCCTAATAATTTACTTACAGCAGATTTTCTTNCCAATATGATGTCCTTTAGTTTTCCTTTGTAAGTTCTCCTTTCTCAAATTGCCCACCTTGAAGTTCTCATCNTTAAAATCCTCCTTCTTCAAGCCCTCCTGCTTTAATCAGTCCTCCTGTAAGCTCTCATTCTATAAATCCTTCTTCCTTAATCAGCCCACCTTAAAGCTCCCATCCTTTAAATCCTCACTCTTCAATTTCCCCTTTATTAAGCAGCCTTCCTTAAGCTCTTCTTCCTTAAGCTCTCAGTATATAAAAACTCATCCCTAAAGTCCTACTTCTTCAATCCCTCCTGCTTTAATCAGTCCCCCTTCAGGCTGTAATCCCTAAAGTCCTCCTCCTCCAATCCCTCATTCCTTAAATTATCCTTTTTAACTTATACCTCTTCAAGTTTCCCCTCTTGAAGAAGATAAAGTCTCTCAACATCTTCCAGAAGTGAGCTGCGGTGAGATATAATGAGAGCAGACCTGCTGGAAAGATAATCTTTCATTTTGTTTCTCACTCTGGCCTCTGTATCCAGATCCAGGCTTGAAGTCGGTTCATCAAGCACTACAATATCGGGATCACGAATCAGAAGGCGCAGCAGTTCAATTATCTTTTTCTGTCCACCAGAAAGCTGCCCTCCCTCTTCACCAACAGCTGTATTGATACCTTCAGGGAAGGATTCAACCAGTTCGGGACCGGTAATTTCCAGGAAAAGCTTTTCAACCTCAGCAGCGAAATTTGCCGTCCCAGCCTGATATTATCCAGCACGGTCATGTTAAAAATAAAGGGTTTCTGGCTGACTGACCCTATTCTCTCATGCAGCCAGGCCCCGGGCATCTCAGTGATATCTTGCCCCTGGATAAAAATACTGCCAGTATCAGGCTCCAGCAATCCGGCCAGCAGCCGGGCCAGCGTAGTCTTGCCGCTGCCGCTTCTGCCCTGAATTCCAGCTATCTCTCCCTCAGCCAGCCTAAAATTTAAATTCTCCAGCACCTGTTCCCGGCCGTAAGTAAAGCTGAGTTCATTCAGTCTCAGCGCAGGATAACTACCGGCCGGCTTCGCCTCAATTTTTCTCTGCTGACGGGATGAGCTTTTGCCTGCCGGGAGGAGATATTCTCCTATTCTTTCCAGAGCAGCAGCCGCCTCCTGATAGAGGTTGAAAACCTGGCTGAGGTCAGCCAGGGGAGCAAAAAACTGGCGCACATAGCTTAAAAAAGCCAGGAGCAGTCCCAGGGACAGGCTGCCTCCTACTACCAGAGTGCCTCCCGCCACCAGCACTATCGCCTCTCCCAGCACCCTGCTAAAATTCATAGCCGGAAAGAGCAGTCCAAAAAAGGTAACCGCTTTGAGATGCGCCCTGACATTCTCCCAGCTGAGCCGGGAAAATTCCTCCTGGCTGCGCTCTTCCTGCCGCAGAGCCTGCAGAACCCTAATCCCGGATAGATTTTCCTCAGCTTCAATATTCATCTCAGCCAGCTTCTCTCTTACCTCCTGCTGGGCTCTGCGTATTTTTTTACCCAAAAATTTAAACAGCAGGTAGATCACGGGAATTACTGTGAAACTTAAAAGAGCCAGCCTGGTAGAGAGGTACAGCATTACAGCCATAAGGCCCAGCAGAGTAAAAAGATCTGCCAGGAGATTTATCAGTCCGTTGCTTATCAGCTGGGAAATCGTTTCAACATCATATATCACCCGGGAAATATAATCCCCTGTACTGCCGCTGATGTATTCTCTGTAGGGTAAATCCTCCAGGGACTGATAGAGATCATTTCTAATCTGGTTTACAACCCTCTCCCCCATGCTCTCGGCCAGATAGCGCTGCCAGTAGGAAGAGAACCAGAAAAATAAATAATTTCCCACCATCAATCCCGCTACCAGACTCAACCCCTGAAACCGGCCCGCCATAAGATAATCATCCACTCCCACCTTTATTAAATAGGGACCGAGCAGGGTGGTTATGGTGGTACCTATCACTGCAGCAAAACACAATACCAGCTGGCGCCGGTGAGGCTTGACATAATCCATCAGGAGAGAGAGCAGGCGTCGATCTAAATTCTTTATATCATAATCAATCTCCTGACCGGAACTGATTCTGCGGCCAAATCCTCCCCTCATAAGCTGACATCTCCTTTCTTCACAGTGCGCTTGTAAAGTCTGCTGTATAGACCAGACTGCTGCAGGAGCTCTTCATGTCTGCCCTGCTCTTTAATTTCACCCTGCTCCATCACAAAAATAACATCGGCTTCTGTCACTGTCCACAGCCGGTGTGATATGATCAGCGAAGTTCGTCCTCTGCTAACCTCCCGCAGGGCGAGCTTCAGTTTCTTTTCTGTGCTTTCATCCAGCTGAGAGGTGGGCTCGTCCAGAAGAAGAACCCGGGGATCTGTCAGCAGCATCCTGGCCAGGGCCAGCCGCTGTCTCTGACCCCCGGATAAACTAACCCCTCTTTCTCCCACCGGTGTATCATATCTCAGGGGTAGCGATTCAATGAATTCCGCAATCTGGGCCCTCTCTGCCGCTTCTCTGATCTCCTCTCTGGAGGCCTGAGGTAATCCGCTGGCGATATTTTCTGCAATTGAGGCTGAAAAAAGAAAGGTATCCTGGAACACTATTCCTAAATTCTCTCTCAGGCTGTCAGCTGTTACCTGCTGAATATCATGTTCATCCACATATATCTTGCCCTGCTGTGGTTCATAAAAACGGGGCAGCAGTTTGAGCAGGGTGCTCTTGCCTGCACCACTGGGACCAACCAGAGCAGCTGTCTGCCCGGGATCCACCTGCAGATTGATATCCTTCAGAACCGGCAGATCTTCCCCGTAGGAAAAACTAACATTTTCATAAACTATCCTTCCTTTGACCGCCGGCAGGGGGTAGGCCTGAGGGTGATCTTCAACCTCTGGTTTTTGCTCCAGCACTTCCAGCAGCCGACTCCCGGAAGCCAGGGCTCTGCTGGCCAGATTGATCATCATTCCGCTCTGCCTGATTGGCCTGAAAAGAAGGGCAAGATAGGCAAAGAAGCCGCTCAGCTCACCCAGAGTAACAGTTTCCTGCACCACCAGCCTGCCTCCATACCAGAGAAGCAGAGCAGAAAATACCCCCGTTAAAAAGTTTACATAGGGCATCCAGCGGGCTGTGATCCTGGCAGCCTCTATGTTAATATCCCGGTAACTATCGCTGGCTTTCTGCACCCGGCTGCGGCTCCAGTCCGAAATATTATGGATTTTAACTGTCTCCCTTCCCAGCAAACTTTCCCGCACCTTCTCAGTAAGCCCGGCCAGCTGCTTCCGGGAGCGGGCAAATACCGGTCTCACCCGCCCGGCATANANGCGCATAGCCTGAATCATAACCGGAAAGAAAAGCAGATAAAGCAGNGCCAGCCTCAACTCCCACACCATCAGTACCAGCAGAATCCCGAGCAGCAGCAGAAAATTTCCAATTAAATTTATGCTGACAAAGGAGAGCATNCTGCGCACATCATCGGTATCGGAGGTAAGACGGGANAGAAGATCTCCGGTGAGTGAGCTGTCAAAAAAAGAAAAGGAGAGCCTGCTGATATGATTGAATAGATCACGGCGGATATCATGAACAACCTTCTGGGCAACCAGCTCAGCCTGATAGCGCTTCCCCAGATCAAATATACCTCGCAGCAGAGCAAGCAGAACCATAAGGAGGGCCAACCACAAAAGCCGCTCAACTCTGCCGGCCAGAATGTGTTCATCTATCCCCTGTCTGATCAGCCAGGGAGGCCCCAGGCTGAAGACGGTGGAAGCAATCACCAGCAAAGCCGTTATAACTAACTTCAGACTATATTCTTTTAAATAGGTCAGCAGCCAGAACCAGAATCTCATCTTACATCATTCCCATCATTACAATTTCGCACCTGCAAAACTTAATTTATTTTATAATGAACCTAATTGAATTGTATTAAACTTAATTAAATTTGTCAATAAACTGTCGGTTCCGCTGTCGTAAGCGTACGCGGTCGGTACTGGCGTACTTGGTCGGTACCGGGTTCCCTGACGATTTTCTACAATTTATCCTTTTTTTCACCATATCATTTTGCTCATAATCAGCGCCTGATTGACTCCCTCCGCCCAACCCCGGCAAACCCCTCGACTCTTATTTCATCATCACACCGGCTTAAACATGAAATTATTGAAGTTAAACTATGTACTTGCTGCTCCATCTATCTTGCTGTCCCCTATAAATCAACCTAAACTAAATATTAACTATCTCCCTGCGATAAAAAACCAGGAATTTTTGCGAATAGACAATTACTAAAGAGCTAATCGAACTTTAAAGAAAAAGATGAAATAATGACTCTGGACCTGAACACCTCAGAAATTAAATCCAACTGCGAGTTAAAGCCACTGCGGCTAAACTTAGAAAAACAAGTATTCAAACTCAGTAATGAGCTTCACATCTCAATCAAAATTGGCCTTATCAGGATCTCTCAAAGCAAAACAAACTCCGGAAAAATAAGAAATCGCACAAATGTATAAGTATACAAATAAAAAAACACCAGCAGCTGTAAATGATCGGTACCGGGTTCCACTACAATTTTCTACAATATATTCAGTTTTCTTCCATCTAATTTTCTCGGAATCAGCATCTGACCAAACTCAATCAAATCTCAGGAAATGGTGCCTCCCATTTTAAAGAGTTTATACCGATTAATCCATTTCCAGACCCTTAATTATATCCATAAATACCTTATAAAACAACCACCGGGAGCATTTTCATTGAATTTGCCAGGTTCTGATTAACCACAACATGATTTGATAAGTTGTTTATGTTATGCTTTAGCTGTAAAAATACATTATGATTTAGGTGTAAAGATATGATAAGTAATAACAAATAATATAGATCCAGTGATATTAGCTTTTGATTTCTATATTTTGCGATAACCTAACCTTAAAGAAAAAAATTAAAACAACACAAGAATGAAGTGATTAAAATGCAGCAGTGTTTTCCAGAGCTAAAATCTTACTTTGCCCAATTTCCTGAAATCGAAACAGTCTATTTATTTGGCTCTTATGTAAAAGGTAAAAACACAGCAATAAGTGATTTAGACATAGCAGTCTTGCTGGAAAAGGTCAACAGCTCTGCAGACTTAAAAATTGAGATTAGGGCATGGTTAATAGAACTTGGATATGACAATGCTGATCTATAAATTTTAAATAACATCTCTTTTGTAGGCAAGTATGAAGTGATCAAGCACAATGTTTAAACAAAATATGAATCTTCTTATTTGAGAATCTATTTTTGAAATTTTTTAGGTCTTATTTAATGAGATGTTTTGATTCAGTTTCAATTATGATCCAGTTACTGGTCTATATATAAACGATCTTAGTTGTTTTTTGCCTGCAGATGATGAGAAGAACTAATTTAAAAATCCCCCCGAGGTTAGCTTGAAAATCCTCAGGGGGATATTTTTTTAAATAATTTTTTCAATAAGCATCTAAAAAGCATACTAATTTTTTAGTTTTAGATAATAAACTTCCCCTCTCTCTTACTATAACTATTCAGAAGATATTTCCCAAATCATTGATATCCAATAGGGATTTATTTGAATAAGCCTTTGGCATAATTCATAAACCTTTCGCATAATTCATATTAAAAACTGACGATATAGCAACCCAGCCCCCAATTTGAGCAGAATATTTCATTTTCAGCTCAAATTTTCCTCAAAAATCTCTAAAATACAATCTATTAGCATCATATCCAGTATATATCAGCTAAATTATCACCCCTAACCAAATCGATTATTGATTGTCTCCCATAGACCTGATTTTCTGCTCCTTCAGGCTCTTGAGTTTTTGAGCTTTCATAACATCAGATCTGGTTAAAATTCCCCGAAGCTCTCCCCCTTCTACTACCATCAGGCGACCTATATCATTTATGGCCATTTTATTATACGCATCAAACAGGGGGTCGGAGGGTTTAATAACCACCAGATCCCGGGACATTAATTCCTTAATCTCCATCTCCTCCAGATTTTCTGAAAATTCTTTAATATCGCTTAAAGTTATACAACCAGTCAGCTTGCCGGAATTGTCCATTACGGGATATCCGGTATGTTTTTCTTTAAGCATTTTATCCAGAAGCTCTGCTACGTTAATATTTTCATTGACTGTGACAACATCTCTGGTCATAATATCCTCGACAAATAGATCTGAATAGACATCTCTAACCAGATTAAATTTTTGTTCCTGGCTGGCGCCGATATAAATGAAGAAGGCAATGAGAATCAAAAATATCTGCCCGTTGACCAACCCTATAAAGCCAAGCAAAAAGGCAAACATTTTTCCAACATTGGTGGCAATTTTAGTGGCTTTGAGATAGGAGATCCGGCGGGCGAGCAGAGACCGTAAAATTCTGCCCCCATCAGAGGGAAAGGCTGGAATTAAATTGAAGATTGCCAGAAATATATTCATAAAACCCAGGTAATAGATAATTAAACGATAATCGGCAGCCAGATTAACAGTGGCGGGCCTGATTATCCCCAGCAATACTATTCCCAGGACAAGACTTAAAAACGGGCCGGCAAAGGCCATTAATACTTCATCTCTGGGCACACCTGATTCATCTTCTATCTGAGCTACACCGCCCAGCAGCATAAGTGTAATATCTTTAATTTTTAGCCCCTGTTTTACTGCTATATAGGAATGAGAAAGTTCATGTAAAACCACACTGACAAAGAGCAATATTGCCAGTATCAACCCCAATAAATAAGGATTAAAGGATATAAGTTCTGGCTGAAGACCAGCCATCAGAGCTATTTCTGCGATATTTGTCCCTATAACGTAGGCAAAAAAAGGCAATATCAGCAGGAAACTAATGTGAAGCTTGATGGGTATTCCATAAACAGTTAATATTGTGAGAGAATTTTTCAACATTTTTTTAAGCCTCC
>SL_4KL_010_BRINEDRAFT_10001934_pt1 | contig 11615 bp, 11 predicted proteins | sample SodLak_010_BRINE_2_FD_10664 | JGI IMG/M metagenome (IMG submission 10664) | reverse complement strand
CTCTTTTACTTTTTCAATCTTATGCAAAATAATATATTTCTGAATAGTGATTCCTTCTACTTCCGCAAACAGATTAGAAAGGTAGGTGTAACTATAACCCAACCTCTCACTAATATAATCCGAGTTGTTTACTTTCGGCACTTCATCAGAGAGGTGTATTAATTCAATTACCACAGCTATAATCTTTTCGACTAAAATTTTCTTTTTATCATCCAGTAATTCCAACCCCCATTCCTTCAGGTTTGTATTCAAAGTCTCCAGTACTTCCGTTGAAATATCTCCCTCAATATCAACCATACCCAGATCTATAGAATTACAAGTCAGTCCAAGTTTTTCAAGTTCAAGCAGAACCACCTTTTTACATCTTAAACTGACCATGTATTTAATATATACTTTCATACTACGTCTTATAAATGATACTAAAATTCACCTAAATAGGGTTTTGGGTTGAACAGCCAAAACACCACCATAGCCATAAAAAAATATTATATTGATTTTTAAATTGCCCTAATGCATTACATTGTTCAAACTTAAATGCAATATATTTACTATTATTATATTTATTGAAATAATTAGAAAATATTAAGAATATAAATATCCATCACCGAGAGGCAGAGGCATCATCCTTTTCTATAAGAGCTCTAAATATTTGGCAGATATTGGATTAACGAAATGTATTAGGCCAACCAAATTCATCTTCCGATTAATGGGCTAAAAAGGAGGGTATAAATCGATAGATAATGAAAATTATATCAATACAGATAATCTAAACTATATTTACGTTGGTTAACCAGTTAAATACCTGTTTCTACCTTTGAACGATTTACTCTTATTGACAATAGGCAATACGCCTAATTGCAGCTGTAGAATAGGCACAACATGGCAAACGATGTGCTATACTTTAGTTTTTGGAGATAACCCAAATTGCATGAATAATGCCCGGAATATATCCAAGAATTGTCAGTAATAAATTCAACCAGAATGCGCCGGTTAATCCCACCTCTAAAAATACTCCGATCGGTGGTAGAATTATTGCAAAGATGATTTTTATAATATCCATATTAGGTAGCCTCTTGATTAAAATTCAATTTATTCGATGAACCATTTAATAGCCTATGCCAAATCACAGAGCTACAGACTCTCAATATATCACAGGAATTTTCTATTAAAAATTTTTTGAAACGAAACAGTGACTTCTATAATAATCAGCCTTAAAAAGCATAAGACCGCTATTCTAATAATTATGCTTAGTGATAGAGTACCTCATAACAGACCTAAATTGAAGGTTTATTTTTACTCAATATCTGTTTTGAAACGATGATCAGATCAAATCTAAAACCCGTGATATAGTCATATAAGGATCAAGAAATCGAGAGAGAATAGCATGAAATGAATCAACTGTAAAAAATACAATTGTTGATCCAACCCATATAACCATTTATCGATTATTTGTTTTTATATAAAGAATCCCATGCATGTTTAGGAAAACCGATAGTCCGGCTGGCATCAACTCCATCATCATGAATGGTCTAAACCTTGTTTCATAAACACAAGATATTCTTATGGCAATAAAAACAGGTATCTTATCAACGATAGGTAATACTCCCCTGGTGGCACTGAATAAATTATACCCTGCCACTTCTTCCAAATTATTTGCAAAACTCGAGATGCTGAATCCCGGTGGGGGTACGAAAGACCGAACGGCTTTGCTGATGCTATCCAAAGCTGTGGAGGATGGTAAACTCGATCAGAACAGTACGGTTATTGAATCAAGTTCGGGCAATATGGCGATAGGCCTTGCCCAGGTTTGCCGGTACCTGGATTTGAATTTAATCGTGGTGACAGATCCAAAGATCAATCGCCATACAATTGATCTTCTTCGGGCATATGGAGCTGAGATCGAACATGTTACAGAAGCCGACTCAGACGGAAATTACCTTGAAAAAAGGCTGAAGCGAGTCAAAGAGTTGCGAGACTCCATACCGAATAGCTACTGGCCTAATCAGTATTCAAATGATCTGAATCCGGAAGCTCACTATCAAACCATGAAAGAGATTATTGATGTATGTACGGAGCCACCCGACTATCTCCTTGCAGCAACGAGTACGTGCGGAACCATCATGGGATGCGCAAGATATGTACGCGAGCATAATCTGAAAACAAAAATTGTGGCTGTGGATGCAGTGGAGAGCATAGTTTTTGGCACATCCAAAGGAAACCGGCTGATACCGGGCCATGGAGCCGGCAGGAAATCTGATCTGCTTGACGAATCCTATATTGACCACATATTTCATATGACAGATATAGATTGTGTTATCGGCTGCCGACGCCTGCTGCAGCGTGAATCAATATTGGCCGGTGGATCAACCGGAGCAGTAGTAATGGCGGTTGAAAAATTACAGTCTCAGGTTCCGGAAAATTCAAGCTGTGTGATGATCTTCTCAGACAGTGGTGAACGCTATCTGGATACCATTTTCAATGATTCATGGGTAAAGAAAACGTTTGATAAAACACGGAAGCCAACCCAGAAAAATTCAGACAAAAATAGAGCGCATGCACCAACATCGGCTATATTAAATAGTAAAAGCGGGCTGATTGATGAGAGATGGCCAAATAAAAATGGTGGAGCTGAAAACCATTCGTGAAGTAGCAATCATAGGCGGCGGCCCAAAAGGAATCTATGGGTTTAATATTGAATAAGTTATGGAGTTTATCACGTCTCATCTAGGTAGAAATAATAACTGTGAAACCTTCAGTTTGCCGGATTCCATTTTCACCTGAATGGGTATTCGGCGGAGCAACGGAGTGAAGCCCTTTTGCTATCTATTCATCTCGCAGATAGGTTAAAGACTCACGATATCCGAACGTCATTTATCGATATGGGCGGGGAATTCTGGTTAACTACCTCTCTTCAAAATCAGAATGTCATACAATTGTTAAGCACTTACCAATCTCTGCTTTTCAGATCTCTTGACAGTATCCGGTAACGAGTTTAAACAATCAATTATAATATTAAGGTGATAGGAATCCATAAATTGGTGTATGGGGAGTTCCAGCAGCCGATCTTTAAGCATACTAGCTCCTTTAAATCCATCCAATCCGAATGGAGCTTCCGGCCAGCCAACATAGCACAGCACTCCGGCATCAGATATTGCTTTTTGAATCTGATCCCGTGTGCCCGTTGGAGTCAGAATCGGCATACTAAATGGCACAAAACCTTTTTTTAGTAAATATTGACCTTTTTTTTCTCTCTTCGCATACCGCTCCAATCCCATCGGAAAAAATGAATCCAGATCATTAATACCATTCAATAAATGGAGAAAGTTTTTGCGGCGTTTATCGACCATTTTGTCTAAGTCTGAAACTTTGTTATACCACATGAAAAAAAAGTCCATATTTTTAACCCGCACAAAATGTTGTTCCGAATAATTTATATACCCGTTATAACGCATCGTTGATTGTTTAAATGGGCTGTATGCTTTAAGTAGTTTATTAACCTTGTATTTTATGCGCGATCCTGCAAAATGATACATTGTAAAAGGAGTCCAAACCCTTTTGTTTCGGGATGGCTTAAAATCCCACGATTTTATATTTAAAACCATTGCCCCGCCGCAGTGCAGCTGCAGCATTTTTCTTGTACTGAACAATGTGCAATTACCAGTGGAGCCAAGCTGCCTTCCCTTGTAATATGAGTTCATAGTGTGTGCACAATCTTCAATTAGATATACACCTGCACATTCTGTAATGTTTTTTAATGGCTTCAAATCAACAGGAACACCAAAATAGTGAATGGCAAATACAGCCTGTGTCTGATCGTCTATCAAGTCGCTGATTTCTTTCAGGTCAATATTCAAATCTGTGGATACATCGTAAAATTTAGGTTCATATCCCGCTGCAAGAATAAAGCGGTACAATTTTGCAGGAATATATACCGGCATCACTATATTCGGCTTTTTCATCGGGCGGTTTTCTTGCAGCCACACCATAACATCATAGAAAGCGTGTGATGCATTGCCATAATAATATGGACTGCCTTTAAACTGCCTCAAATATTGATCGAGTGATTTTTTACCGATCGGTTTTTCTGTATTTACGGATAACTTTTTCATTGAAACCCTCTCCTTTTTACTTTTTTGATCTATGCTCAATGCGTCTCAGTAGAAATTGTTTGTAATCTGTTAATCCCTCAAAAAGTGGTTTGTCTTTAAAAACGAGTTTAAGATGTGATATCTCGCCCCTTCCCTCACTAACCACTTTCAGAATTCTTTTTACCAGACCAGAAAACACTCTACCCTTTTTAGAGCCGGAAACGATAGTTATTTTTTTGTTCTGATTGACTTTCGTGGCCATTCTTAATTTAAATTCTTCCGATCCACGCAACATATCGAAAACTTCTACTCCATCTTTAATAGCTTCATTCAATCTTGCATATAGCAACACATTCCCCGGCCCCTGTTTTCTATACCGTGGGTTTTCATCCATGCCCCGGTGCATCAGATATACCCTGTTTTTATAGGTTAGAAGCACATCAACTGCTACAATTTTCTTCCCTTCGCCTACCGAAACCGCCAAATTAAATTCCATCCAATCTTTATCGTAAAATGATTTTGTGACCTCTATAAAAAAGTCATGCATCCTTTTTTCCGAAAATGTACCGGGGAATCCACGGCTGTTCCATTGCTCCTGATGCATTCGAATAAACTCCGCTACTACACCGGACAACTCCTCTGCATGCTCTGCCTTTTTTATATTAAAAATCTTGGTATTTCCTATTGAGCGTTTATAATAACGTCTGACATTATACCTCTCTTTAGCATTCATAGAGTTCAGATACGCGTCCCATGTAGAATCGAGTTGAATTACCGGGCTTGAAGACGCTTGTTCTATTTTATAACTCCATTCGTAGTTAATTTTTTCCATTTGTGGAATCATCACTTTACTAATGGCGCTCTTACTAGAAACTTCATCAAAAACAATCTCATCGAATTCGGATTTAATCTCTTTAAAATGCTTGAGAATTAGTTTGTAAAATATTTTTTCAAAACCGGGGTGAATGATACAATCCAAGTAATCCGAATAGGAAACAGTACCAAGTAAAGGCTCTCCTTTCGGCTGACTTACATAAGAGCCCAAAAAACGCAGGCAAGAGTATACTTTTCGGCCAAATAGTGTTACATCATCTTCAAAAAGTGGAGCTATAGCAACCAGCTTGTTTCCTTTATACAGTGCCACGATGTGCAAATTCTTTTTTGTACCAAAATGCTTCCACCATATACGATTCCATTCATAAGTTTGATAGACATGTGTGTTAGACTCCCGTACCAACTCAGTCCACTCTTGTTCAAACGCGTCAAAATCATCAGTTTGCGTAATGATTTTGACTTTTATCTCTTCTTCTAACCTTTTGTGAAGATCACCGTTTTGGAATAGTTCAATTTCAACAGATTGTGATTCAGGTGTAATCAGATCGGCGCCCATAGCAATTTTTTTAAATTTGGATGAATTACTCTTGATTTATGGAAGTATTCGATCAGTGGACTTAATCGGCTCACAACTTTCAAAGATGTCTACTTCTCGATGATGAGATATGCCCCTTCTCAAAATGAATAGTCAATTAAACACTCAGAAAAATACGTCTGCTTCCGTAAGGTATTTATACAAATGATGTGCCAAGTATACTCGAAAACGTAAATAGAAGAGAATATTATCTTTTTTAGCTATCAATCAGATAATTGGGAGTAAATCGCACTTAGTAGTTGAGCATGGATTGCTAAACAATTTTACACGAAATCATAAATATGTGTAAAATGTTCACGTTTTATTATAGGGTTGCGTACCGATCCGGTCGTGATAAAAAGTGGCTGACGGTGTATTTGGTGAGGTCAACATCCGGAGAAAAATTTCCGTCTATTTACAAATCTTCAAGATTACTTTGGCGCATGTCCTTCAGCTCTTTAAAATAAGTGGGAGTAAGCCCCGTAACTTTTTTAAACTGGTTTGATAGGTGGGCTACACTGCTATAATGTAATTTGTAGGCAATTTCAGTGAGCGTGAGTTCATCATAAATCAACAACTCTTTTACTTTTTCAATCTTATGCAGAATGATGTAATGCTGAATAGTCATTCCTTTTACTTCCGTAAATGTATTGGAGAGGTAATTATAGTCGTAATTTAATTTATTGCTGATATAACTTGAATCGTTCACTTTTGGTACTTCATCGGAGTAGTGGATCATTTCTACAATAACGGCTTTAATCCTTTCCACCAGGATGTTTTTTTTATCATCCAGAAGTTCAAGTCCCGCTTTTTTCAGGTTTATATTGAACGTTTCGAGCTGTTCATCTGAGATATCTTCCTTTATGTCAACCATACCAAGATCAATAGAAACACAAGTTAGTCCGAGCTTTTCAAGTTCATTTTTAACGAGCATCTTACAACGCAAGCTTACCATATATTTAATATATAGTCTCATATTCCCCAATCTTCTTGAACTCAACTCTAATTTAAATATACAATGCCAATCGTAATTTCAAAGGTAGGCTTTGGACTTTTTTATATCATAATCATGAAATACGACTTTATTGAGGTGAGTTTTTATTCTATTACATTCTTCAAGATAATCAATACCATAGCAATGGCCTTATTGATCTTTGAGATATGGTTACATATATCACTGTTATAAGAATAGAATTAAGATCTATAAGTTCTTGAAGATTGTTTAAGAAAACATAGATACTGTTCCGTAGTTTAACGCAGTAAATTTTCACAAAACGAGAAATATTCTGCGTACACAAGAGTCCACAAAACAAATAGTGATGCACTATAAATAGATATTAAACTCCTTAACAGTTCTGCTGCTCTTCTTTTTTGATACCGTCAATAAATATTGCCGAGCAGACTGCGTGGGTCGGGATAGAGCTCCATGGCTTTTTCAAGATCTTTCTCCGAAACCACCCCCGGCATATCGGCTTCACCCGGGTCTTCTATCCCCATTTGGTAGTGCAGGTGTGGGTGCCATTCACCATTCTCTGTTGGATTGCCCAGTGTAGCAATCTGTTCCCCTCTTTTAATAAGTTGCCCAACAGAAATATGGTTCAGTGATTCTTTTGAAAGATGTCCATGAAGTGCGTAAAAACTCTTGTTATCTACTATGTGACGCAACACAATAGTTGGCCCGTAATTTCCCGTCTGCTGATGATTCGCCAGATACGCCACAACGCCGTCAAGTGCTGCGAAAACGGGGTCTCCTGCCGGGGCCCAATAATCTATCCCCATGTGAATATATCGCCTGTTTTGATATTGTGGAGCTGTATACATTCCGGGGCGGCGTTCGGCATATCCGCCAACACCCCACGTTCCATCTTTAAGCAGCAATGGATCGAAACCTTTTGAGAAATCAGGTACAGGCGAATCTTCCGGTAGCTTCATCACCGGGTGTGTATCGATAGAGGTAAAATTATTACTGCTCATTTGTTCAATATTTTTCGCAGATCTGTTGACTAGGGCCTGTCAGGTTTTAAAACTTGTAGCTGTCCAAAAACGACGTCATCCCGCACCTGTCTGCCGAAGCTTTAGCGCAGGCAGGCTTGATGCGCTCATCTTTTGAACGCGCCAGCGAAATCTCCTACCCCTAATACTGGCAGGAGATGCCGGATCGGGGTCCGGCATGACTGTATTGATGAAGTATATTCTTCATACACGTCCTTTTTGAACAGCACAGGTCTCGTGCCATATCCATTCTAATCCGACACTCGTTTTTCAATATAATCGGAACTCATCAAACCGAGAGCCCCCATATATTTCAATTTAAAGCGAATTTTATCACCCACTTTGTAATTTTCAGGGTTTTCACCAACATCTAACACTAGCATATCAGAGCTGGCATCGGTAATCGTAATATTATCGTTAACCGGAATCAGGTAATTTGGCTGGATATCCAGAGTGCCGATATCAATAATGGCCCGGTACGCTTTTTTACCGTAATCATCCTTATTAATCTCGGCCGTTTTCCCCTGAGGATTTACACCAAGCTCTCCGGTTGGAACCAACGGCTTTTCAGAAATCTCAATAATTTGTGTGTATAGTTCCATCACCTGGTCGCTCATTCCTTCAATCACTCCATCAGTAAACAGATCTTTTCCAAAGAATAGGGCTTCTCCAACACGAAAATGGTTCACACCGGTTGGCAGCTGTTTGTTCAGCAGAAGTGGAATTGTAACGGTTGTACCACCCGAAACAAGTGGAATCTTCTTTTTAAAACGAAGCTCAATAATCTGTTTATAGAGCGCCAGCTGTATCAATTTATCTCCATCGGGCATCACGCCGTGCAGGCAGTTTAAGTTGGTTCCCAAACCCACAACTTCGAGCCCCGGCAGTCGAAACACTTTTTCGTAGAAATCCAGCAGGTCATCTCGCATTACTCCTTCCCGGAGATCTCCCATTTCGATCATGATAATCACCTTATGCACTTTTTCCTGGCGTACAGCTTCATCAGACAACTCATGCATGGTGGATAGTTCCGTATTCAAGCTGATATCGGCGTACTTAATCAGCTCCGGAATAGTATCTTTCGGGGGTGGTTTGATGTAGATCGTAACCGCATTGGGGTCTATCTGCTTGGCAACCTTCAGATTACTGATCCGCGAATCGTGAACTTCTCCGATTCCCAGGTTAATCACCTCTCGGATAAAATCCTGGTTCCCGCACAGCAGTTTTGTGGTGATCCCCCACTTGATGCCGTTCTCTTTGAAAAGCGAATCAAGATATTCGAAATTATGGCGCAGCTCGCTCTTGTATAATTTTACGTATGCCATTTATTTTTGAAGCCTCATTTCGAGGTATTTATTGGTGAATCCAAATTTTTCGTAGAGAAACTTTGCAGGGTTTTCCGGCTCAACATGCAGAGCTATATCTCCGTCCGTAGCATCGATCACTTTTTTCATAAGTGACTTTCCTACACCCTGCCCCCTTGTTTTAGCATGAACGGCAATATAGACCAAAATATTCTCGGGTATAAAGCCGGACATATTCGTACGGTTAATAATAACCACTCCAAGTATTTCGCTACCTTCGTAAGCAACAAGAATAAACCCATCTTGGCCGGGATTATCACCGTATGCGTACGCAATACAATTTAAAATGGAGGTTTTCTCATCCCCAAACTCATCAAGGTGTTTGTATAAAAAGTCGGCTATATCATCCCTTGAAAAATCTGTGGGGTTCTCATCGTCATTTTTAATAATATCGTAGCTTATATCCATATTCGTTACTCCTTATTATGGGTGTTTAGACTAATTAATATAAATAATATTGCGGACGCTGTGATGCCGTAAATGATCGGGTCCAGCCCATATGGCATCGAAAATTGCATGGGCACATCAAACGGCAGATCTTCATCCGAAAATATAGTAAGTCCGAGCGTTAAAATTCCGCCAGTTAACATCGACCACCAGGCGGCTGTACTTGTACTTTTCTTCCAATAAAGCCCTCCAATAATCGGCACCAGTAGTGCTGATATCATAAACGCATAGGAGTAGAGCATAATCTGCAGTACGGTATCAAAAATTGCAGCTAGTAAGAAAGCAAAAATTCCCAGTCCCAGCGTTACTATTTGAGATAGCCTGATCATCGAAATCTTCTCTGTATCAATCTTAAACAATTTTTCGATGATATCCGTTGTCACATTCCCGGAAGCGGCTACCAGGCAGCTGTCGGCCGTAGACATTATGGCCGAGAAGTAGGCCGACATCATCAGCCCCATCAACCCAACCGGAAGTACTGTTCTTAGCAACATTGGCAAACCTTGTTCCTCGTGCATTTCAGCGGCCATTTCGTACCCCATGTAGGCGAACATCCCCTGATCGGCGGCTACTTTTGCAAAAAGGCCCAGGAGTACACCCATAAACGCCATCACGGGCCACTCCAATAATCCGGCCAGATACCATGCTTTTTTGGCATCCTTCTCGGAACGGGTGGCATAAATTCGTTGATAGAGGGTCATCCCCACAAACCAAATGGGCAGAATTGTGATTCCCCAGTTTAATGCCTGTTGCCAGGTGATATTCGTTAGTGTGAGCATTTCAGCCGGCACGGTTTCTTGGATCGCCTCCATCCCACCGATGGCAAAATAGCTGACCGGAATTCCGATAAAGATCAACCCACCGAGCAGCAGTATCCACTGAAATGTATCGGTGTAGATAACCGCTTTAATTCCGCCCATTACGGTATAAATAATGATGATGAACGCCATAATGTAGAGCGCCATATCAATACTCATGCCGTCAAATGAAGAAGAGGCAAGTCTGGCGCCGGCAAGCATTTGGGAACTGCTAAATCCTACATAACCAATCGCTGATATCACCCCGGCTAAAAATGCTACCCGGGCATTAAAGAAATGATTAAACACCTCGGGCATGGTGTAAAACCCCAATTCTGTAGAAAGGTCCTTTACTTTAGGAATTAAAAAAACAGCGGCAAGCCATGCACCTAAAAAGCCGGTGAACAGCATCCACGAGCCGGATATTCCCATTACAAAACCGAGGCCGCCAAGACCGATAGAAAATCCACCGCCTACATCTGTTGCTACAACGGAGAGGCCAACGTGGCCATACCCCATTTTTCGGCCACCGATGTAATATTCGTCGGCTCCCTCATTTTTGAAATAGAAATACACACCTATTCCTAGAATGATGATAAAATAGACGATGAATATCGTCAGATCGATAGGGTTCATACCTGACTCAGATCAATGGAGTTCATGCAAACAGTGCGGATTGAGACTTTTATGGTGTGCTTTTTAATCCTGTTACAGTGTGGATTATATGAAATTGATCCCGAATACTCATTTTAAGTCGGCTTTAAGGTAAGGTGTATGTGCGGGAGCTTCAACTTTAACTCGGGCAGGATTGGTTTTTGTTAGGTTTTTACGACTGTTTTACCCAAACGCGAGATGTTTCATTTTTGTTTTTGTAAGTGAGTTATATTTCAAAATCAGAGCACTATAAGTTTATGAGTAACCAGCTGAAAACCCTGTCCAAAAGTCAACTCGAGAAGTTAATTTCTGAATCAGTCAGCGAGTACCTGGCCGAAGATGTAAACTGTACGGTATCAAACATGGATACGCCAAATATTGATACCGAGGCAAAGATTGAACATGATAAAGAGCGGCGCATGTTTTTTGAGATCAACTTGTCGTACGTGGAAAGCGAGGGGTATTGAAATCTAATTCAGGAATGCTTTCCAACCGACTATATATGTTACGTTCGCCATATTAGTGCAATTCACGGACCCGCGATGTCTCATAAGACATCGCGGATCTTCTTCGAATTAAAGCACGTAAACAGTATATGTTCTCTCCATAAAAAACCTCCGTTAATAAAAAAAGCTCAACTGCGTGAGCAATTGGGCTTTTGTCTTTGTGGCGGGGGTTGACACCTACGTCCGCCGGCCGGCGGATAGGAGCCCAACGAGCTACTCGTCTATCAACTCTTCGCGAATCCATCGTCTGGCCGCAGCTGACTTCAATTGCTTTTCCCTTTTCATCGCCTCCAACTTGGACTCAAACTCCTCAGTATGCACAATGCTCCACGGACGAAATTTCACCGTCCACCCTTTTG
>SL_4KL_010_BRINEDRAFT_10001931_pt1 | contig 11625 bp, 7 predicted proteins | sample SodLak_010_BRINE_2_FD_10664 | JGI IMG/M metagenome (IMG submission 10664) | reverse complement strand
GGCAATGACTACAACTTACACCATTCCAAATGATGAGATGTTTGTGTGCACCTCCTGATTAGACCTGCTAAGATGGGATCTCATGTGATGCTCAATACTTATTCATGTATGACCTTTGCCTCGTCATGCTTGATTTGCATTGTCATGCTTGATTTGCATCGTCATGCTTACCACAGATTGATCTGCCTTACCTCAACAGCTAACCCTGTCAACTTGGAGAGCTCAGGCAGCAGCATGTAGTCTAAATCTATTTGGAAAGATCAATTTCCAGCATCATGACCGCACATACATGCGCGCTAAATTCAAAAATGTGTTGCCTCAAAGAGTTAAAGGATGGTTTACCATGTTCACGTCAAAGACACACATAAGAATTCCTGTTTGCAAGCACTGTGTGGCACACGACCATTGTTGGTTTCAAAAGGACAGTGTCGCTTTCAAGGAGCATGCAGTGCATGAGATCAGCACTTTAAAGGACGCACATAATCACGGTGTGAGGTCCCAGGCGGGCATAGCTAGCACTCCAGCCCTGAAAGGAGACAAGCAGAGGCAAATCAACAGGAGATTTCTTTGAAGAAATTTTGCTCCAGCAGGGATGCCCCTGGCTGAATGGAAGAAGAGCAAGTCATATGCCTGGTTTGTAATGCATGACCCAAAAAAGCAGGTGCATGCACTGGAACACAAAGACATAGCACCAGATCTAGCAGCAGATCGAAGGGAGACTGCTTGGATCCATGTGATTCTTTGCAAGCAAGCCTGTACCATTCATCATCATTCACTTTGCAGCTTCAACGGGCAGTGGCAGGGAGCTGACCTGTGGTGCAGGCGGTGCTGCTTTGGCAATTGCAAAAGCATGAGCAGTTCATCAAAATATGCCTGATTTGCTTCCCTGGTCAAGGTGCTTAGGCCTCAGTGCTCCCATGCAAGAAGAGCATTACAAAATCATGTTCAAGTCACCAAGATTCTGGCAAGTAGATGTCTAATAATGAGCACCAGATTCCACGGACAGGGACAAAGTCCAAAAATGTGCCTTTCACATATCAAGCGCAGCCCAGGATGCAGTAAGCAAGGCAGGTGCAAGGCAAATCAACCAGATGCGCGTGGCGTTAACACCAAAGAAGGTGAGTGCAACAAGCAAGTGGTGCAAATTTGCAGGAGCAAGGCAGGGCTGCAGTGTACCCCCCAAACTTTACTCCTTGCACCTTCATGAAGCCCTGCATGCCGTCTCTTTTAAGCACATCGGCAGCACATGCTAGCGCGCCCTTGTACTTTGCGCCACCTGTTGTGCAAGGAACGGTCACAGCAGCGTAGCCGAGTGAGACTGATAAGAGGCCTGTCGAGGTAAGACAGCCATCACAGCAACAGTGGCGAAATTTGGCTTGCCTGCAAAGTGCATCACCGCATTCACGCTAGAGCGCCCTCTGCAAACCACTGACTCTTTCTAGCAGGGACTGAAAAGGAGCGGGTGACGTTTGCATGCACAGTGCTCCCGAGTGGAACCTAAGCAATTCTCTTCTCCTGAATTGCATGAGGTCTAATTAGAGACAGGTATCTACCAGTGCATCTTTTGTTTTCCTCCTCTTCAGACCAGTAAAGAATCAAAAGGTCAGCAGACTGTTTGTCCCTTTTATGTGCACCACTTGTGCAGCTACTGGTGACCTTGATCCGCACGGATACACTTGCATTTGATAGAAACACGAGCCATCAGAGAGCAGGGACCAATGCAGGCTTGCTGGCAACTCACCCACAAACATGCGCGTCTTGATCACATCCAGCGGATTTGTGATTGTTGTGGTGACCAAACCTGAGCAAACACCAAGAGCAATATGATGTCTGATCAAAAGAGCGTGAAACTTAACTGAGCAGCCGGCTCACCAGATTGCAGATGGAGTTGCACAGTGTGACCGCCACAGCAAGTGTATGTATGTGTGTGCACCACACCAGCTTTGCAATGGAGGCCAGGCCTGAAGTGCAACCTATAAGGGAGCAGTTAGACCTTGGCATTGGCAACACTAAAATCATTGCCTGGGGTCAACTACTGCGCAGGTAGCACGCGCAGTAGATAGATGAAGTGCGATGCTTGGGAACGCATGATACAAGCAGTGTGATGCTTGAGAAAGCATGATGAAGGCATTAGAATGATGATGATTGGGAAAGCATGATAAAGGCATTAGAATGATGATGCTTTGGGAAAGCATGATACAAGCAGTACGATGCTTAAGAAAACATGATACAAGCAGTAGATAGATGAAGTGCAATGCTTGGGAAAGCATGATACAAGCATACACACTGTGTATTACACAGCCTGACAAGATGCTAGCTGCAGCTGGCAGGCCCTCACTGCCTCTTCACTGGCTGCAACATTTCAAGAAAGAAGTGGGTATGTGCATGTATCAATGCATGCTTGTGTGTTCATGTACGCAAGTGCGTGTGCCCTCACCCTTACTTGCCAGCTATACGGGCTATGACATATGCCCCAAAATGTACGCCCCTCCAGCTCACCCTCGTGCATGCAATCATGGCATTGGAAGCAGCGCCCCCTCCAACCTCCATCATGGCACTGGTGACGTGCACCATCCATGTAGGCGTGCGCTCCTCACCTGCTATCATGGCGCTGCTGAAGTGCGTGTGTATGCCGTCCTCCCATCCCGTGGTGGTCAGCACACCACGCTTGACCTCATCGTATGTTGCGCACTGGGCAGCCGTGAGGATGGCAGAGCGGAACTGCACCAGGGCCAGGCTTTGGTGTGTTTGGGGCCATGCCATATGCAGCACAGGTGGGCAGCATGCCATGCATCTTTGTGTGTTTTGCGCACCAACGTGAGCAGCGCAACGGACATGGTCGTAAGGATTGGAAAACAGGCCAACAGCAGGTATGGACATTGCTGAAGTGCATGCGGCGCAAGATACATTGACATCTACCTCCCCATCTGTGTACTGCCTAGAGAGCGCACTTCCCCACACCCGCTTCTACAGAAGGCTTTCTACTCTAGACTCTAAATAACGGCTGGATCTAAATTTGATCTATATACAAGGTTTGCTACCTAGGACCCTAGCCTTGAAGATGCAGGGCACATGGTCCCCACATGCCTCTCTGTTGAAGAAGCACGCAGGCTCTAAGCTACCGGGGCTATGGTCCCCATATGCCTCATATGATATGAGTCATATCCCCACATGTCCAGGCTTTGATCCCCATTTGCCTCTCTGCCGCAGGAGCACGCAGCGCATCAGTGAATGCAATGCTTACACATGCTCAAAACGGGCTTTGCTCATGGTGCGCAGCACATCCTTGTGAGATGGTCCTTAGGGTGCGCAGCACATCCTTGCAAGATGGTGCTCAGGGTGCGCAGCACATCTTTGTACTGGAAGATGGTGCTCAGGGGGCACCACCAAAACGTTACTTTAACCTACTGTGTTGCACCCACCAGCCCAGGCAGAGCGCCTTTCCACAGGCCTGCCACACCATCTGTTTCCACGACTGCCCGAATGACACCTGCAGAGCTTGTGGCGGCGCCAGGAGTCTGTCCAGCTGCCTGTGAGCACCCAGAGGCAAACCTCCACTGACCCAGGCACTTGCATGGAAGCTGAAGTGCTACTGGCCTCAATGATAAAGCAAGCATTCAGTGCATGTGGGTGGGCCACTCAGCTGCCAGGGGGCTCTTTGACACAGGGGTAGGCTCTTGTGTTCAGGCACGGGCTTGTTAGCCAATTGGCTGGCTTCAGCCACAAACAGAACATTCCGAGAATGACAGACCATGATGACAGACCCAATTTGTAGAAATGTGTTTAAGAATGACCCTGTTTACAACAAGACAAAGCGACACTGGTACCCCATTGCAGGACTAGACCGAGTGAGAAAACTTGGAGGATGCTGGGGGGCAAGACACATAAATTTGGGGGCTCACTAGGACGGCCCAGGTCCCTGTCCTTGTAGCTTTTGCACGTGATTGAGGGGCGTTGTACTGCAACATGGGCATGGCCAGGCACTTACGTTCAAGTTCTGATCCTGTGTGCGCGTAAGCTGTGTGTGGACATATGTGAGGCCAATCACAAGCTTATGAATCCCAGGCTCATGATCTTTTGATGGCAAAGCATCCAATTATAGACTGCCAAGAGGTCCCCCCTCCCTGCAGATCATGAGCCCTCACGTGCATGCCTGCGCCTGCCTGTCTGTCTGCATTGCTGGTCCGTGCGCAAGGTTGCACGGTCTGGCCGTTGCGATCCAGGAATGCATGCCGTAGTGCCATTAGTGTATGCACTCATTATTATATGTACTCAGTATCATATACATGCCATAAGTGCACTCAATGTATGAGCAGCAGCAACATATTTCTTAATGTTTGATGCAGGTCCTCCAACTGTGGACACAGTCAAGGAGGGTAACAAGGCTTACAAGGCGAACAAGAAAAAGGCCTTCTGCCAAGGAGGGTAATAGACCGGTCTGCAACAGAGAAAAATAGGTGGTTGCCGCCCAACAGACCTAGCAGGGAGATCACCTGCAGGCGCGTCTTGATAAGCTCAATCGGTGATGTCACTGCTGCTGCAAGGCCGCCACTCAAGCTCCCACTCAGAACCTGCCTCATGGGTGTGTGCACAAACACACACACAAAAATTGTATGGAATAGACAACAAGCAACGCACTGGTGTCCGTGCATTTCAGGAACCAGCAAGATTTGCACATACCCCCAGGTGTGCAGCTGAATTAAGCTGCGCAGGCACATGTCGGTGTGTGCTACTCTTGCAGTCACAGTGATCTGACGGAGCGGCAGCAAGAACACCTGGGGTGAGCAGGCATCTCAAGCAGTCAAGCAGCATGCCCTGCCTCGAACTGGGATTGAGATTGGGGCAGGGGAAAATCTGCTTAGAGCTGGCCCAAGAGCGTGGAAATGCCCCGACGCCGGAGCAGACAGGCCTTGCACATGAGCGGGAGTGCTCAATGCAACCCAGCATTTTGAACATGAGAGAAAGTTGAGAGAGAAATGGGAATTGAGAGGTGACACTCTTGCACATGAGTGCTCAATGCAAACTCATGCACACTGATAAGGATGCCTTGGATGAAGAGAAATTGCAAGCATGCATGATGGTGTGTATGATATGCTTGAGGCTCTGCAGCAGAATCTTCCCTCCACAGCGCTTTTATGGGCACTTTTCTTAACACACTCAATACATGCCGCTTGTCACCTTGAAAGCATCGATGTTATTTTTCGTCCTGCTGCAAGATCCTGAGCTTCCTGGATTATCAGAGCTTGTGCATGTATGCAAGGCCAAATAAGCACTCCAAAACATGCATCCTGCTTGACTTGCTTGCATCTCTGGTCTCTGACAGCAAGCACTGACTGAATTCCAAAGTGCACACATGCAAACCTTCATTTCTAGGCTTGGCGAGTTGGAATTCTGTGTGATGACGGATTTGATCGGGGTATACAAGCCCAAGCGAGCACCTGGAGGTATTCAAGCAGGGGGAAGGCACTCGCTTTCATATGCATGTAGCAAGCAAGAGATTGTTAGCTCTTCTTATCCTCGTGTGTGGCAAATTGCAAAGGACATCTCAGCAGCTGCTTTCCAGTTCGAGTTTGAGCTAGGCAACACCAGATGAACGTAAGATTTGTGAATCAGGCATCACTCTATCTACCTATCCCAGGTGCGAGCCTGGAGGAATAGAGCTCCAGTGATAGCCCAGCATTTCTGCACTATGTAGAAAGGGAATGCTTGATTCCAAATCATTGGGCGATCTTATCAGATGCAGAGCGGCTCTAGAGCAATCACACCTGCACATGTTCCTGATCCTCATCAACCCAGATCCATGTTGTTTGTACGAGCACTAAATCAATGGGTAGCACATGCATGCTAAGAGGTCATATTGCTATAGCCTGAATAGGTGTCTGCGGCAGGGTGTAACCTGACACACCTCCAAAAAAGAAGCCCCGGGCAAGGCTGGGGCCCAGTCCACTCCAAAGAGCAGCAACGCCCTCGTTCCTGACCACACCCAAGCCTGTCTTGACCTGCAAATAAAACTTGGTTGTGCTGCTTAGCAGGGCGTGGCGGTTGTATAGAAGTGAAGCCCTCATGCAGGGTTAGCACAGCGTTGCTCTGGGAGCAGGCAAGTTTTCCTGCAGAGGCATGAAAACTTGTCATTGTTAAACAATGGAACTTGACGGCAGCTGCAACCCTGAAAAGGTCAGCGCACACCTCCTTGCAATGCCATGGAAATGGATAGGACATTTTTCCTGATGTGTGCGGGCTGGAAGGCCATGCACAAGAACATGCCAGTGTATTCATGTATGACAGCACTTCCTGTCCCGCACTTGACAAGGCTCCATTCACCTCCACATTCTCCTCTTATCTTGACGTGGATCCAAATCAAGATAAGCAATTTGATGGACTTGACAGATCAGCCCTAAGGGGGCAATTCAATGGGCTGTACAATCAGCCCTGGGCATTTGTATTTATGCCTAAGATGGGGAAAGTTGCACAATCAATGGAAACTGAAAGCATGCAATGAACGTCTACTCACCATGCCAGGAGGCTTGACACCTTCAGCAACTTTGCTTCGTTCCAGCTGTAGCCTCACTTTCACGACATCCTGAACACATGCATGTACACTAACTTTTGCTGAGGTCTTCTTCCTGGAAATTTGCCCACTTAAAATACATAAAGTGCTAAGCTTGCTCCTTGTGCTTCTCCATCTGCCTGCAGAAATAACAGTGCCTTTTAAGAAAGATCCAGCATGGGTGGACATGGTCGGCGCGGCACAATGTGACAAGTCTGGGCTTGCTTTGGTAAGAGAGACTCATGCTCATGCCAGGGAAGAGCAATGGCAAATCAAGACAAACCATGCAGATATGTGGAATTTCTTACCCCTAAACGCTGGCAACAGTGGATGTGATGCCAGGAAAGTCCTCGTTCAAATGAAAGCAGGAATTCTAAGATAGCGAACGCCGTAGGGCATTTGATAGTTGTGTGAGAAGTGTCATGATGTACAAAGCTTGTCATGATACAATGCTCAATACACCTAATGGCTGCGAGGCACTTCCCTTTTGCAGCGCGGCTGCTGATCTGACCATGGCAGCTCACTGTGTGTTGCTACGAGTGCAGCCTGATCCGTCAAATAGTTAGTCAAACATGTCACTGCAAACAAGGCGAGTTGAAGCTTGAATTGCCACAATGATCAATTCAAAAAAATTTCACTTAATGATCCTGCGCACGCCCTACGAAGGATCCTTGATACTTAGAAAGACACGCACCAGCGGGTTGGTGGCTGTGTTTGCAGCCCCCACACTCATCCCAGATGTAAGCAGCTCCGTCAACACGCCTTTAGGCAGAGTATAGGTAGTGGTAGACTGGGCCATGCTGTGCTGCGCCATGCCCTGCTGCGTGGCGGCAGATGTAGGATGAGGACTTACGCTCGGCTGGTGGAGCAGGGATGGCATGGCGGTGTGTGCCACAGCAGCATCCTGAACGCAAGAAGACAAATTTTTTCCTTCGTTGCACGTATGCATGACTTTTCAAGGGAGGGAGACCCCCCCCGGAACCGATGCTGACGTGTGAAGCTGTCGATGAGGAGGAAAATCGCTCTGCACAATTCAGCCAGCACACAGCTCATATCAAGCACCTGATTAGATGCAGAGCTCATGTCGAATAAGCTGTGACGTGCAGTGAGCGCGATGTGGAGAGGATGCCCAGTGGTTTTACGTAGGCAGACCAAGTCCAAGGGTTCCAATTTTTTGTTCAATAAAATTGATTTATTTTTACAGGTACAGAGACGGATTATGCAAGTTTGCTTTTTGGGAACCACTGAGATTCTTTTTTGCGCACCACTGACCCTTTAACTCCCTACGTAGGGGCATACCATAATCTGCATTTCACACTACTTAATCAGACTGGCAGTCCTGCAGCGAGTCAAGCTGTACAGTTTGGCTGCCTAACCAGCGTTGAATAAGGACTCCTCGGAAGTGCCACACATTCATCTAGGCTGCGTATCATACCTGCCATGCATCTCTTTTCAATCATTCTTGTCACATATGCTGTCTAGCGCACCCACTGCTAGCCTCTGTGTCCCTCCTCTGTGTCCCTCTTTCTTGGCTTTACTTTCATGTCTGACCTTCCGCGCTGAAGGAGTGCCAAGAGAAGCTTTGTACTCTTTTAGACATACATTAAATTACAAGGTTTGCATGAAGTAATGTATCTGAAGGCATGCAGCAGCTGTCAGTGAATGGCAAAGTCATTGTAACCAAGGATAAATGGGCTAAGATGCATTACTTGCTGCTGCTTCTTCACTTTTTGCAGCCGCAGCAATCCCAAATATGTCCATCCCAACCCGCGCCACAAGCGGAGCCACCAGGTTCCCCGTCAAGCCATACAATAAAGTGACTTGCAGCACCTGCATTCAGAAAGCAGGTGGAAGTAATGGATATGCTTCTACAGGAAACTCTGGTTAGGCAGGCATGGGTATGGGCTCATTGATATGCAAGATTCTCTCTCAGGGTGCATGCGCATTCCCAGGTATTCAGCAGCAGGGGCGGCAGCAAAATGTGACCGGCAGTGTCTACCTGCCGCTGCAATCTTGTGGATGTTCATGAGGCATGTCACGCCAAAGAGGTGTCTGGAAGACAATCCTGGGCCTCTGCCTGCCTAGGGAAGCACCTTGAAGACTTGGTGCCCAAAATTTTAAGAACTTGCCTGTGCAATGCCGTACGCAGCTGCAAAGTTGTACACCACCTCGTCCTCTTGCGTAGGGTTCTCATCTTCAGAGACGACAACAATGTCCATAAGCCCTACCTGTCACCAGCAAAGGAGGAGTGCGCCAAGCAGTACAAGCCTCAGATGAGCTCTTTCTTTCAGATCTCTTTTATCCCTAGTGGTAGCAACGGTCAACACCAGTGCCCTATGACACCAAATGGCAGCAAGCAGCTGTGAGTGCAATTTGCGCACCTCACCTCCCCAGTGCTGGCATCATAGGCAATGGCGTGGTTTGGCCCTAATTCGTCCTTCGCCTTGGTTGAATCAGCTCCACCTTTGGGTTCTACCCCAGATATCTGTGCATTGTCCGTGGCCATCTCCTTCTCGTTTGCGCCATTGTACCTCCCACTGGCGCTATTCGACAGGCTGTTGCTGCGGGCATCACTTCTGTACATGGCTCCATTTACGCTCACACCTCCTTCAGCTACTTGGCTGCTGCTACTCTCACTGCCGCTCGCCTGCTCCTGGTCGCTCCTGACTGCATCTCTCCCACCCACTTCAAGAAGGTCTTCTCGTAGCACAGCACGTGCCCACTTCTGCGCCCTTTCTGCTGAGGGAGTGGTGGCAGCTACAGAAAGCAAGCCCACTACCATGGTACCTAGCCACCTGTACCAAAAGCGCACACTTTGCGTGTGTACGTGTGCGCGTGCGTGCGTGCGTGTGTGTATGTGTGTGTGAGCACGCGTGAATGTGCATGTGTGCGTGTGCATGCGCACGAGAGTGCATGCACATGTAAGGCAAGTAGAATTAGCAAAAGAGGTGTGCCCGCAGATTTTGAAGCAACAATAAACGAGTTAAAAACATGTGCAACAATCAGCTTGCCTGGTGCTGTTCCATGAAACCATGCTCACACAACGAATCCCTGAAAACTCAGCAGTTCAAAGATCGTGTATCCTTCCCTTGTCATTTCCATAACAATCAAAGCATGGTTGCATGTCCAAATCATAGTCACGTGAATAGTGCACACTTTGTGTCATACCTGAATGTGTCGTCTGTCGCGTAGCCAAAAACTTTGGCCCAGACCAAGAAGCTTGAGCTGTCGGCTTTTGTGACTGCTTCTTGGGCCCATCTTGAGAACAAGGTTGCAAACACTCCTCGAAGCAGTAGCTCGTTGGCAGCTAGGAAAACACAGGTGCTTGGCAGTATAACGGCAGCCTGGAGCAAGGCACAAAAACAACCACAGCTGAGGACAGATAGCAGAGCTGCTTTACCAGCTGTGTGTCCGCAGCTTGGGCCTTTGCTTTGCAGCTGTGACTTTAAAGGAACAGTGCTTCTGGCTTGTTCATGAACATCTCACAAATTTAGGTAGGGGAAATTGTCAATTGTAAGACATTGCACCTTGTGCTTGTACATTACTTGACAGTATTGTAGCGTACGAAAATGCTGCTGAAACGCAGCCATTTGAACAAAGTTTGGCAGCTTTCCAACTGCACTTACCACCACGTACCACCAGAACATGGCACTGCAAGGGCAGCTGAGCAAAAGAATTGTGAAGAGGCGCAGAAGGCATCCAGCATATTTCTGCAGCTGGGTACGCATTCAACAAAGACAGGCATGCACTTTGTTGCATACCTTGTCAAGGGACCAGCTAGTTGGTGAGTATGGCTTGGTGAACCACATCTGGAAGAGGCGAAGCCCAGAAGCAAACGGCGTTTCTGTCATAGCCTTGGCGCGCAACCCTCCAGCCCCCGCGCTGCCTTGTTGAAAAGGGTTGAGGTTTACGCTGACCTGGAGGACGGTTGGCACAACAAACAAGACATACTGACTGTGAGCATGATACAGGCTAACATGACTTAAGGCCCCGGCAGCCACATGCCCTTCACGCGGCACCTCAGTTCAGGACAGAATTATTGACTCACACGCTGCAAACTGAGGCCAAGGGGAGTCACCACTTCCAGACCACCTGTGGGTGCACGGCTTTGCTCCTGTGTGCTGCTTGTCTGATAAGCTTGACGAGTGAAAAACGTGCGTGACTGATTAGCAGCAAAGACGCACACAAGAGATTTGGCCAGGCACTCACACAACTTGGACAGCCATAATTCTTGTTGGAGGCACAGGGCTGAAGCAGGTGCGGAGGCAAGACCCTTGCCCATGGTGTTAAGTTATTTCCAGAAGCGTTATATCAAGGGAAGCAGATTCGTATTCAATCAACCAAGGAGACAGAGCTGCGGTCTGACTTCTGTCTGCTGTTCCTTCCCTGGTCTCAGTAAACAACAATTGATCAATAGAGTCACCTGTTTATAGCAGATAAAAAGCTGGAGCCACTTGCAGCAACAGGTAACAAAGCTGGATGACCATGGAGCAACATTTGCCATGCTTGAGTGCCACATGCCTATTTCTATGTCAACACATTAATCTATACTCTAGATTCTAGAGTGTGCGCCATGCTTGTGCGACGGCTTTAGGAGGTACCCTCACCTGTAAAACGTTCTCCAGCCTCCTGTCAGCCCTGTCCAGCGCAGCAAGCACTGCCTGGGATGGGTCAGTTGTTTTTTGTTTAACAACAGACTCAGGCTGAACCAGCAGGACAGCTGATGTCAGGAGCGCCAGCACAATGCTTGCTTGAAGGCCCAGCAGAGCGTCCTGATCAGGATTTTATGAGGTATGAAGCTCTGTCAGTGAGTGAACCATGTACACATCATGTTTAACACATGCACATGCGTATATTGAGTGATCGTTCGTGAATGTGTTTGTGTGTTTTACACATTTTTTATGGCTTTAACTTGAAGATTGGGCCCTGACGAGACAAAGTATGACAGACCAAGGATTGTGATACTGTAACAGCATTGCACACTGGAATAACAGCTGGATTAAACCAGTGGGATTAAACAGTGATGCAGCGTCACGAAAAATCTACCCATCCCCAAACTTGCATATATCCTCACCCAC
>SL_4KL_010_BRINEDRAFT_10001930_pt1 | contig 11627 bp, 9 predicted proteins | sample SodLak_010_BRINE_2_FD_10664 | JGI IMG/M metagenome (IMG submission 10664) | reverse complement strand
GAAATGGCATCCTGGGTGGATTTAATGATGGCTTCCAGCATCACCTTGATTTCTTTTAAGTTGGTTATTTCCTCGGCCAGTCTGGTTACTTCGGTTTTATCCCGAAAAACAGCAGCAGCTCCTATAATATCTCCACTTTCGTCTCTGACCGGAACTCGATTGGTTACAATAGTGGTATCATCGACCTGCTGAAAACTGTTTAACTCCGGTTTGCCGCTCTCAATAATCTTATGCAGTCTGGTATTGGGAATCACTTCACGAACATCTCTGCCGAGGATGTTATCCCGTTTTAGGTTTAGAATTTCCTCGGCTGCCCGGTTAAAGAGTTCCACCTTATAATCTGAACTGACTGCTATTAAACCATCATGGGTGGAGTCAATAATGACATCCTTTTTGCGGTTCTCTCTCTTTAATCTTTCAATCTCCGATTGAACTGCAGTTAGATCGATATTTGCTGACATTTTTTCACCCCGAATTTTTGGTCTGCTGGGGAAATTATTTTGGCTATATAAGGTATTAGTTAACCAGTCCTCTTCCTTCCATAATTTTACCACAATCTTAAGACAATATCCAGCAAAAGAAAACTGTCTCCGGGGTATTAAAGTTTAAGGTCACCTGATTAACGGTGGTGAAATTCATGAGTAAATCAGGTCAGGGTGGCCACCATTACAGCCTTTATGGTATGCATCCTGTTTTCTGCCTGGTCAAAGACCCGGGAATATTTGCTTTCAAATACCCGGTCTGTTACTTCCATTTCAGCCAGGCCGTGCTCCTGATATGTTTTTTCACCATTTTCGGTATCCCTGTTGTGATAGGCCGGCAGGCAGTGCAGGAAAATGACCTCTTCTTTGCCGGTATTATCAATCATTTCCTGATTGATCTGATAAGGCTTTAACAGCCGGATCCTTTCAGCAAACTGCTCCTCTTCACCCATGGATACCCAGACATCGGTATAGAGAACATCGGCATTTTTAACACCCTGAACAGGGACATCGCTGAGATTTATTGTGCCCCGGGAAACTTCTGCCAGCTTCCGGGCCTGTTCCACCAGCTCATCTTCCGGCCAGAGTTCTCTCGGAGAACAGATGGTATAGTTTAATCCCAGCAGAGCGCAGCCAATCATCAGAGAATTAGCCATATTATTTCTGCCATCACCGGTATAGACAAAGTTAATTCCTTTGAGATAACCAAAATTTTCCTTGACAGTCATAAGATCGGCCAGTACCTGGGTGGGATGGTATCTGTCCGTCAGACCATTCCAGACCGGAACCCCGGCATGTTCTCCCAGAATTTCCACTGTTTCGTGGGAAAATCCCCGGAACTGAATACCGTCAAAATAGCGCCCCAGCACCCTGGCGGTGTCCTTGACTGTTTCTTTTTTGCCCAGCTGAATATCCCCCTTACCCAGAAATTCCGTCTGGCCTCCTTCATCATTAGCAGCAACTACAAAGGCACAGCGGGTTCTGGTAGAGGGCTTTTCAAAAAGCAGGGCAATATTTTTCCCTGACAGATTATCACCCCTGATGCCCGCTCTTTTTTTTCCCTTCAAATCAGCTGAAAGCTCAAGCAGGTATTTAATCTCCTCCCTGGTGAAATCCAGCAGCTTTAAAAAGTTTCTTCCTGAAAGATTTTTTGGCATTGTTTTTACCTCCTGTTGGTGTGGTCTTAAATTTTGATTCTTTCTGATAGTATCTTTCTGATAGTAAAAGGTCGGTTCCTATTATTCAAATTATTGATTGTAATTCCTGAGTTTCAAGTTTCAAAAATAAAAAAATAAAAATTATATTTCAACCGGTTCCCGGAAAAAGGGCATGCTCATACAGCGAGGACCCCCGCGCCCCCGGGCAAGCTCAGAACTGGGTATCAGGTTAATCTCAACACCGGACTCTTCCAGCAGCCTGTTAGTAACATAATTTCTATCGTAGACAATTACCTCTCCCGGAGCTATGGCCAGAGTATTGGAACCATCATTCCACTGCTCCCTGCCGCTGTCGATGGGGTCTCCTCCGGCACAGCGAATTAGCTTGACATCGTAGAGACCGAGATAATTCTGCAAAATTTCCTCCAGAGTAGAGGTTTCCTGATTTATCTTGATATTTTCATCGCCATCCAGATGCAGAGAATATACTTCCAGGGGGCCTTCAATCTCGGCATGGATGGTGAATTTATCAAAATCCACCATGGTAAAAACTGTATCAAGGTGCATGAAAGCTCTTTTCGAAGGGATTTTCAGGGCCAGAATCGTGTCAAAGCCCTGGTCAGAGGTTAAGATTCGGGCAGCAAATTTTTCTATGGCTGCCGGTTCGGTGCGCTGAGAAATGCCAACTGCCAGAATCTCGGGACTTAAAACCAGCTGATCTCCACCTTCCAGGGAACCATCTTCATAGCGGCTGTACCAGCGGGGAATCTCGCGATCTCCATACTCCGGATGGAATTTGAAGATGTACTCGGCAAAAATTGTTTCCCGGTTGCGGGTATCTGTCCGCATTTTATTCAGGCTTAAACCGGTACCAATAATGGAAAAGGGATCCCGGGTAAAATAAAGATTGGGCATGGGATCTAGCAGAAAGGGATAATCCCGGGTAGACCTGTCATGAAGTGAAGAAATCTGATAGCCGGGTATTTCATTTTTCTTAATTCCGGCCATTAATTTAACAACCATCTCCCTGGTGGAAAACTGATCGAGATATTTCATCACCAAAAAGCGGCGTTCTTTATTGCCGATGCCTCCTTCGTCCAGAAACTGCTCCATGAATTCCTGGCGAACTTCGGGCATTTCCAGGGCTTCTGCTGCCAGGTTTTCCAGATATAAAACTTCAATGTCCTTTTCCCGCAGAAGATCGGCAAAGTAATCATGCTCCTTCCTGGCTTTTTCCAGATAAGGAATATCATCAAATAACAGCCTTGCCAGCAGATCAGGAGTAAGTCGTTCGACTTCCAGGCCGAGGCGATGAACCAGTACTTTTTTCAGTTTCCCTATTTCCGAGGTCACCTTCAGAGGTGGAGATGCCAAGGCAAACACTCCCTCATATATTAGTTTCAAGCAGCCCAAACAGATCTGCCCTTATCATATCCAGTCCTATCCATCCGGCTTCTGACATTACTAACAACCTTTGTGGTTAATATATTTTTAGTATATTATTTTATTTTTTCCCTGTCAAGACAGGCTCTCAGACCGGCCGCTTAAAGCAGATAATCTTCAATTCTGGCCCGCAACCTGGTCAGATTGGGGCCAAATTCCCGGTCCATTTCCCGGGAAAATTTATCATATATTTCAGCAATATATATATCATGGGAAATAAAACTTTGAGCCATCAGCATGAAGGCCTGATTCTGGGTCCAGATTCCTTCAGTCCCCTCTGCAGAGAAGGAGCCAAAAAAACAGTCATTTTTATCAGCCAGAACCGTCAGCCAGCGCCCCTGGCTGGAAGTATATTCCTGCAACCTTTCCAGCCGGTGATAATATACCCTGCCGGGAAGGTCCCTCTCTTCACCATAATATATAATGATTATTTTTACCCCCCTTTTCCCGGCAGCTTTCAGTTCTGAACCAATTTCCTGATATTCCTGCTCCCAGATTTCCAGAACTATCTTCTCTTCAGCCTGCTCAATAATATCTCGAATCTTTTCCAGACAGCTGTCAAATCCATCAAAATGCCACATATAATCAATATCAGTTCCCCGGCTGATCTTCTTAAGCTCCTTTTCCAGGGTGTTCAGGCTTTTTTCCATTTTATTGCGATAACGCTGGATAAACTCCTTCAAAGGTAAAGGAGAATAACGAACAGGATTTTCCCCCTGGGCTATTATAATTCCCTCTTCAACCAGATTATTAACGGTCTCATATATTTTTGACTGGGGGACTCCGGACCTTTTACTGACTTCATAGGCACTGATATCATCATCCTCCAGCAGGGTAATATAGGCTTTAGCTTCATATTTGGTAAAGCCAAATTCAGCCATTTTATCTATTATCAGCTTTTCTTTTTTTGCTGTCATTCCTGTCTCCTCCCTGCGTAAAAAACTCCACTCCCGGCCGGGAGTGGAGAATTTCTGCTATTAATAATGATTTTATCTATTTTCTTAATAATTTTTTTATTTAAGCTCCAGCCGTAGTCGGTCGGCTATCTTAGCAATAAATTGGGAGTTGGTGGGCTTACCGCTGGAACTTGTCAGGGTATTGCCGAAATAATTTCTGATCTCTTTCTGCTCTCCCTTCTCCCAGGCTACATTGATAGCATGTCTGATAGCCCTTTCCACCCTGCTGGGGGTGGTATCAAAGTTCTCAGCAACGGTGGGATACAGCTTTTTTGTCACTGCCCCCATAATATTAATATCTTCAAATACCAGTTTAATGGCCTCTCGCAGATAAAGATAACCCTTTATATGAGCTGGAATACCAAGTTTATGGAGAACTTTAGAAATTCTAACCTCAATATGCTGTTCTTTCTCTTTTTCGCTGCCCTCCAGATCGATTTCTTTGGGTACAGTTTTTCCATCTTCGGTGATGAAAAGCCTGGTAATTCTCTCGGCCAGTTTATCCAGATCAAAAGGTTTCATTATGTAATAATCTGCTCCCAGTTGACTGACCTGCTTGATTATTTTTTCCTGGCCAAAGGCAGTTAAAACAATTATTTTCATCTCAGGATTGATTTTATCCTGTTTCAGCATTTTCAACACTTCAACCCCATCCTGTCCTGGCATGACAAGATCCAGAATCAGAGCATCCGGCTGTTCCTCTTCTACCAGCTTCAGCCCATCTTCAGCCTGGTTGGCAATTCCTGCCAAAGAAAATTTACTATGATTAGCAAAAAATTCCTCCATTATCTCACAAAATTCTTTGTCATCATCAATTACAGCAAGTTCAATCTCTTCTCTCACTTTTTCTCCGCCCCCTCAAATTAATTATTTTTGTCTCAAAAAAGCCAGGATCTCTTTAGAGGAAACCCAGTGGATGTTTTATTATATATTATTAATTGATTGATTAAATAAAATTAAATTATATAAATAAGATTAAAAAATATTCTGAACTTCTAAATTTCTATCTAACTCCGGAAAATTATCTTTATCTAACAACGTCAAATTATCCCGGTATTTTTCAGTACACCCGTTATTATTAAATATTCTGTATCATTTATGTAATTCCTGCAGATTTCACATTTTTAATTTGATTTTTTCAGCCCGGGACAGCATTTCATCGGCATGTTTTAAACCCGCTGCGGTCTTATTATCACCTCCGACCATCCTGGCAATTTCCTGCTTGCGCTCCTCTTCTGAAAGCCGGGTTATTCTGGTTTGAACTTCATTTTCTCCGGGAATAATTTTTTCAATATAAAAATGCCTGTCAGCCATGCTGGCAATCTGGGGAAGGTGAGTTATGCAGAGAACCTGGCGCTGGATGCTGATTTTAAAAAGTCGATTGGCCATCTGCAGCGCTGTCTCTCCCCCCACTCCTGAGTCTACCTCGTCAAAAATAAGAGTCTGCACCCGGTCAAATCCAGCAATAATGGTCTTAAAGGCCAGCATTATTCGGGAAACTTCTCCTCCGGAAGCTATTCGCCTCAGCTTTTTCAGTTCCATTCCGGGATTGGTAGAAAAGAGAAATTCTACCCGGTCCTGCCCCCGGGAGGTAAGCTTTTTTTCCTCTGAAAAATCTACCTGAAAGCGGGCTTCGCTCATGGCCAGTTCCTTTAGCTCCTGAATCAGCTTATTTTCCAGCCACCGGGCAGTTTCTTTCCGGTATTCAGTCAGCCGGTCGGCAATTTCCTGACATTCTTTCAGGGTTTTTTGATAGTCTGCTTCCACCTTTGCCAGCCTATCTTCCAGTCCTTCCAGTTCTTCCTTCTCCTGACGTATTTCCTGCTGATAAGATAATATCTCAGCTATACACTCACCGTATTTCCGCCGCAAATTATTGATAAGATCCAGCCTCTGACGCAGCTGCTCGGCTCGACTTTGATCAAAATCCTGATTTTCATAATAACTGCGCAGCCGGAATCCAAGATCCTGCAAAGAGGAGAATATCTCATCGGCCAGTTTCGTCATTTCCTTGAGATCTTCATCATAATCTGCCACCGACTGCAGGTCATCCTTAATCCTGCCCAGCTGATTCAGGAGGGAGTTTTCATTATAATCATCCCCATTGATGAGGTCACTGGCCCGGCCCGCAGCAGCAGAGATTTCTTCCAGGTTATCAAGCTTTTTCAGCTCACGGGTTAACTCTTCCAGCTCCCCGGGTTGAGGGTCGGCTTCAGAAATTTCTTTAAGCTGGTAATCTATAATGTCCAGCCGGCGGGCTCTTTCACCCTTTTTCTTTTCCAGCTCTGCTTTCTGCTGCTGGAGCTTTTCCAGTTTTGCATAGCCAGCCTCCATTCTGGTAAGTAACTCCCGTCCTTCTTCCGGCAGGAGCTCATCCAGAATGTCTAAATGATAGGAACTTTTGAGTAAATTTTGATATTCATGCTGTCCATGGATATCAACAAGATAGCCTGCAATCTCTCTGATTAATTTCAGGGGTACCAGCTGGCCGTTAACCCGGCAGCGATTTCTGCCGCTTCTTCTAATTTCCCGGGCCAGAATTAAAGATTCAGGATCTGATTCTATCCCGGCCTGCTGCAAAATTTTATCTATATCCCCGGATTGGGAGAGAAAATAACTGGCCTCGATATAGGCAGCTTCCTTGCCATCCTTGATAACTTCCCGGGAGGCCCGGGAGCCAAAGAGCATCTCCAGGGCTCCAATAATAATTGATTTTCCTGCTCCGGTTTCACCGGTCAGGATGTTCAAACCCTGAGAAAAGGAAAGGGATAATTTATCTATAATGGCGAAATTCTTTACCTGCAAATCTCCCAGCATTGCCTTACCCCCTGGTTTTGCAAAGATTGTTAATTTTTTTACATTCGAACCAGCCTGATTTTGGCTTGAATGTTCCTCAGTTTACAGGTTCTAAAAAATTCAACTTAATGGTTCTTGATTTAACAGCTCTTAATTTAACAGCTCCTTGAAACCCTGGAAAACCTCCTCCACCCTGTCAGAGGGCTTTACAACCACCATTACTGTGTTATCACCGGCTATTGTGCCCAGCACATTATTCCAGCTGTAATTATCCAGGGTAGCGGCAACCCCTCCTGCTGTACCCTGTACGGTTTTAATCACAATAATATTCTGGCTGTAATCCATGTCTGTAACAAAATCCTGAAACATCTTCTGCAGCCAGCCCTCCACATCAGACTGACTTCGGCGGCTGGGTAAAGAGTACTTATACTCTCCCTCCCCATCAGGGACTTTAATCAGGCCCAGATTCTTAATATCACGGGAAATGGTGGCCTGGGTAACTTCAATCCCTTCTTCATGTAGACGGGCTACCAGCTCCTCCTGGGTGGCTATATCCTCATTTTTTATCAAACTTAAAATCTTTAAATGACGCTTGCTTTTCATAGACTTACCTCCTGAATTTTAAGGCTGAAGTAACTATAACATATCAACCTTCATCTTCTCCCGCAGGATCTGATAGAAATCTCGCCCGGGGAAGCGGACCAGAGAAACTTCCTGGCTGGATTTTCTGATCTTAATCTGGTCTCCATTCTGCAGCTCCAGTATGGACCTTCCATCAGTAGAAAGGTGCATTTTCTTGCCGGGTATTTTCAGGCTCACCCTTACCTCATCTTCATCACCAATAACCATGGGACGCATGAAAAGATTGTGAGGACAGATGGGGGTAATCAGCATAACTTTCAGTCTGGGATGAACAATGGGGCCTCCAGCAGAAAGAGAATAGGCCGTTGAGCCGGTGGGTGTTGCCACCAGCAGGCCATCGCCCTCATAATTGCTGATAAATTCACCATTGATATAGAGTTCTATGCCAATTAGTTTAAAACTTGCTCCCCGGCTGATGACCACATCATTCAGGCCATAGCTTTTATAAACCTGCTCCCCGGAGCGATAGACCTCAGTTGTCAGCATCATCCGGTTCTCAACTTCATAATCACCGGCCAGCAGATTATCGACGGCCTGTTTGAAGCAGTCTTTTTCAATAACAGTCATAAAGCCCAGGCTGCCTACATTGATACCCAGCAGGGGAATATCGGTTCCGCAGAAATGGCTGGCAGTATGAAGCATGGTACCATCACCGCCAAAAAGTATGATAAAATCGACTCTTTCCTGCAATTCTGCTATTTCGGCCGACCGGCTGGTTTTAGAAATTACTCTGGCAGAACCGCTCTCCAGCAGATAGGGGATGGATTTGCTGTCTAAATATTCCAGCAGTTCTTCGGCCAGTTCCCGGGCTTTTTCCTTTTGTGTATTTATAACCACGCCTATGGTAGGAATTTAAATCAACCCCTCTCAAGCCTGTCCCGGGCTGTTATAACAGTATTCCTGATCTCCTGCTGCCAGTTTTTTAGTTCTTTTTGTTTTTCAGACCGGGTAAATTTTTTCCGGGGTCGATAGATTCCATGCAGGAGAAATTCTCTGTTTCCAGAGGATGCCCCGGTTATGGGAGAATAATCAAAATTTTTGGGACTGATATTAAGCTCCAGCAGTTTTTTAAAAATCTTTTCGATAACCATTATCTGAATCTCAGGGTCTTTAACAACTCCACCCTTACCCACCCGCTCGGGACCTGCTTCAAACTGGGGCTTGATAAGGACAATCAAATCCGCTTCCGGGTTCATGAAATTTACCGCAACCGGCAGTATCAGTGTCAGAGAAATAAAGGAGACATCTATGGTTACCACTTCAAAATTATCGGGAAGATCACCTGGTTTTAAATCATGAAATTTAGTCTGTTCCAGAACTTTGACCCTCTCATCCTTTCGCAGTTTCCAGGCCAGCTGATTGGTACCGCTGTCCACTGCATAGACCTGTCTGGCTCCCGACTGAAGCAAGCAGTCGGTAAACCCGCCGGTGGAAGAGCCAACATCCAGGGCCAGCCTGTTACTGACATTTATGCCAAAGCACTCCAGAGCTTTCTTAAGCTTTTTCCCTCCCCGGCTGACAAAGGGAGGTTTTTCTTTGATTTCAATCTCAGCATCCTGCTTTATTTTTGTTCCGGCCTTGTCAATGATTTCACCATCAACCCTGACTTCACCTGCCATTATGGCCCTTTTAGCCTGGCTCCGACTGCGATAAAAACCTCTTTCAGCTAGAACCAGATCCAGCCTTTCATTGCGATCTTTTTCAGCCATCTGCTCCAGGCTCCTCTGTTGAACCGCTCCGGATAAAATTAAGAATACTTGTTTTAATACCCCTGCTGTCCAGACCGTAATGGCTGCGCATTTTTTCCTGACCCCCGTGGGNCACAAATTCATCGGGGACGGCCAGATTTAACACCGGTCTGTTCAACCGGTGGTTACTAAATAATTCCAGCACAGCACTGCCAAAACCCCCGGAGAGGACATTTTCTTCTACTGTTATAATATAATCATGGCTGCGGGCCAGTTCTATTATTTCTCCGGGCAGCGGTTTGATAAAACGGGGATTATAAACTGTCACGGAAATACCTTCCTTTTTCAGTTCCTCTGCTGCTCTCACTGCCGGATAAACCCGTGAGCCAGCAGCCAGAACCAAGGCTTCCCGGCCTTTAAGAAGTATCTCTCCCTCGCCAGTTTTAAGAGGCTCAGGATCCCAGTTAACTTTAACACCCTCTCCTTCGCCCCGGGGATATCTAACTGCCACTGGATGCTCAAGCTGATAGGCGGTATGCAGCATCTGCACCAATTCATTTTCATCCTTGGGGGCCATTAAAGTCAGATTGGGAACCGCCCGTAAGAAGCTGAGATCAAAAAGACCCTGATGGGTCTCGCCATCACTGCCCACAATTCCAGCTCTATCAATGGCGATTGTCACCGGTAAATCCTGGAGACAGATATCATGGATTACCTGATCATACCCCCGCTGAAGAAAGGTGGAATAAAGCGCCACCACCGGACGCAGTCCGCCCCGGGCCAGTCCTGCTGCCAGGGTCAAAGCATGCTGCTCGGCGATACCAGTATCATAAAACCTCTCGGGGAATTTCTCCTGAAAAATATCAAAACCGGTCCCGGCCGGCATGGCTGCGGTAATTCCTGCCAGCCTTATGTCCTTCCGCCCCATTTTTACCATAGCTTCTCCAAAAACCTGGCTGTAAGTCGGATTATTCCTGGTTTTTTCTGACTCTCCATTTTCAATTTTAAAGGGCCCAACTCCATGATAATCCCGGGGACAGCTTTCAGCCGGATGATAACCCCTGCCCTTAATGGTATTAACATGGATTAAAACCGGTCCCTCTAGCTGATCTGCCTGCTGAAAAACTTCCTGGAGGGTGGTTAGATCATGTCCCGGGATAGGTCCTAAATAAGTGAATCCCAGCTCTTCAAACAAAATACCCGGCACCAGAATATATTTCAGGCTGTCCTTGGCTTTATCAAAAGTTTTAAACATGCCGGACCCAATACCGGGGATGGAATTCAACAGACCTGCCATATCACTGGAAATCTTTCTTAAACCGGGGTCGGTTCGCAAACGGGTAAGATATCCGGAGAGTGCACCAACATTTCGGGAAATTGACATCTCGTTATCATTGAGAATAACCTTAAAGCTGGTGCCCAGATCTCCGGCATGATTTAAAGCTTCAAAGGCCATGCCGCCCGTAATGGCTCCATCACCTATAACACAGTAAACTCTCTCGCTGCCTCCCCTTCTATCCCGGGCTTCAGCAAGTCCCAGCGCCGAGGAGATGGAGGTGCCGCTGTGTCCGGTGTTTATAATATCGTGCTCGCTTTCCTGATATTTGGGATACCCGCTTAAACCTTGATAACAGCGAATTGACGGCATTTGTTCCCGCCGGCCGGTAACGATTTTGTGAGTATAACACTGATGACCTACATCCCAGACAATTTTGTCTTCGGGACTTTCCAGATGACGGTGTAGGGCCAGGGTTAATTCTACTACACCCAGATTTGAGGCCAGATGTCCCCCTGTTTCTGCAACAGTACAGATTAAAAACTCCCGGATTTCTTCAGCCAGCTGCTCCAACTGCTCCGTACTCAACTCAGATAGTTCCCGGGGTGAATCAATTTTCTCCAGAAGTTCCGTCATATTTTTCGCCACCTCGTTTTTGCTTCAGCCTTCTTCTCTATCTAAATATATCAGAAATATAATGATTAGCAAAGCTGATAAAAATTCTGATATACCATTATTTTTCTTGATTATTATATCATACTATCACAGGCCCTGCAATCAGCCTGGCAATCAGCTGCTCCGCTCCAGAACAAAGTCTACCAGCTCTCTCAAACTGCCGGCCCGTTCAGCAAAAATATCCAGAGACCCTCTGGCCTGAGAGGCTGCCTTTTCTGCCCGGCGCCGAGATTCCTCCAGGCCAAACAGGGCAGGATAGGTTGCTTTACCCCTTCTGATATCCTGACCAACCTCTTTACCCAGCTCAATGCTGTCTCCGACTACATCGAGCAGGTCATCGACTATTTGAAAGGTCAACCCCAGCTTTTCTGCATAGGTTTCCAGAGCCTGCCATTCTTCTTGGGAATAATCAGAACAGAGAGCCCCGGAAAGAATTGCTGCCCGGAACAGGGCCCCGGTTTTCTTCCGGTGAATCTGCTGAAGTTCTTCCAGTTCAACCTCCCTGTTTTCAG
>SL_4KL_010_BRINEDRAFT_10001926_pt1 | contig 11632 bp, 7 predicted proteins | sample SodLak_010_BRINE_2_FD_10664 | JGI IMG/M metagenome (IMG submission 10664) | reverse complement strand
GGCGTCGGTACCTACGCCCGCGGTGAGATGTCTGATGAGGAACTCGATGATCTCGAACGGCATGCCTGTCCCGGTGCAGGCTCCTGTGGCGGGATGTTTACGGCCAATACGATGGCTTCGATTAGCGAGGCGCTCGGGATGGCCCCACTCGGCAGCGCCTCCGCACCAGCCGAGGATGAGTCGCGCTACGAAATCGCCCGCGAAGCTGGCGAACTCGTGCTTGACTGTATCGAGAACGACCGGCGGCCCTCCGACATTCTCTCGCGAAAATCCTTCGAGAACGCCATCGCGCTGCAGACGGCTATCGGCGGCTCAACGAACGGCGTGCTCCACCTGCTCGCGCTCGCGGCCGAAGCCGGCGTCGACCTCACAATTGAGGACTTCGACGAGATTTCGCGGCGGACGCCGAAAATCGCCGACCTCCAGCCCGGCGGCGCGCGTGTCATGAACGATCTGCACGAAATCGGTGGCGTCCCGATCGTCATCCGCCGACTCCTCGACGCCGGCTTGTTCCACGGTGACGCCATGACTGTCACGGGCCGAACCATCGCGGAGGAACTCGACACGCTCGATCTGCCCGCAGACGACGAAATCGAGGCGGACTTCCTCTATACGGTCGAGGAGCCAAAAACCGAAGAGGGCGCAATCAAAATCCTCTCGGGGAACCTCGCACCCGACGGCTCGGTGCTGAAGGTCACTGGTGACGACGCGTTCCATCACGAGGGGCCTGCCCGCATCTTCGAGGACGAGGAGGCAGCCATGCGCTATGTCCAAGAGGGTCACATCGAATCTGGCGACGTGATCGTTATCCGAAACGAGGGGCCGAAAGGCGGCCCCGGCATGCGTGAGATGCTCGGCGTCACGGCTGCGGTCGTCGGCGCAGGCCACGAAGAGGACGTGGCCCTGCTGACCGATGGCCGGTTCTCCGGTGGCACCCGCGGACCGATGATCGGCCACGTTGCCCCCGAGGCAAGCGAAGGTGGCCCGATCGGACTGATCGAAGACGGCGACACGATCACGGTTGACATTCCAAGCCGCGAACTCTCGGTGGAGCTCACCGACGAGGAGCTCACCGCCCGCCGCGCCGAGTGGGAGCCACCGGAGCCGCCGTACACGCACGGCGTGCTGGCGAAATACGCCCGCGATTTCGGCTCAGCCGCACAGGGTGCGGTGACGAATCCCGGACTGCTTGAGGACGAGTAAGACCGCTGTTTGAGTTTTGACCTCTATTTTATTCACTGTCGCGATGATAGCACGACAAGCAGTAGTCCAATGAGTGACAACGGCCCTGCGAGCAACAACAGGACGAACTGTTCGCCGCTGAGCAAATAGAAAAGCGGTCCCGTTGCCAACATAAACAGACCGAGGCCAGCGAAAATGAGCCGATCAGTTCGGCTGGCTCGTGCCGGTGGCCCACGCCTCTCGATAATCGAGTGCAGCGCCCGTTCAATGGCGTCTGCCCGCGTGTGTGGGACAACTAACAGCTGCGGGGCGTCGTACCACTGTTTTCCGCGGTTTGATAGGAAAAGCACGGCCACGCTGCCGACGTCAACCCGACGGACGTCGACGAGCCACTCGAGACTTTGGCTCCACGTTCGGTCGATGTACTCGGACGAACCTTCGACTGTTCGTGTTTCTGGGACGAGCCGGTACGTTGTTCGGCCGATGAAAGACACAACAAACAGTCCACAGAATCCGCTTGCCAAGAGTATTCTTCCGGGGAGCACATCCAATCCCAGCCACAGCAGTGCTGGCGCTGCGAGTAATCCACAGCCAAACCAGAGCGGTCGGAGCCACGACCACTCAGAGAGGCTCGGACGGAGAGCATCAGCAATCCACTGCTTTTGTGTTCTTGTCGACCCTTCGTAGGCAATCGCCAAATAGAGCAGTGAGAACGGCCCACCGACAAGCAAAAGAACACCGATAAAAACCAGTCGCTCTCCCGACTGGAGCACCAAACCTGACAGTATGAGCACTCCGAGAACAAACACTGCACCGAGCGCAGTTATCGCTCCCGCGGCTACCGAGCGGAGTCGACGGTACCGAACCGGCCCCCACGAAAGTGACTCAGGTGGAGGAAAATGAGGGTTACGGGCGGGTGTCGTCCCCGTGTTCGCGTCGGGCATACGGCACCGTAGTTGTGACAATCGGATAATAATTCGCTTCGAGCGGCTGGATCAGCCAACGCGGATCGGATACTCCTCGACGCCGTAAATAAACGAACTCCGGATCGGCTGTAGGTCAGCGTCGACCTGTTCAATCGTCTCGAACCGCTCGAACAGCGCCGAGAGCGCGACTTTCGATTCGAGCCGGGCGAGCGGTGCGCCAAGACAGTAGTGGGTGCCATAGCCGAACGAGAGGTGCTGGTTGGGCTGGCGGTCGGCAACAAACTCGTCGGCCCGTTCAAACACCTGTTCGTCGCGGTTGGCCGAGCCGAGCCAGGCGACAACGCCCGATTCAGCCGGGATTTCCTCGCCGCCAAGCACAACGGGCTCGGTCGTCACCCGAAACAGCGCCTGTACAGGCGAGCGGTAGCGCAAGGCCTCTTCGATGGCCGTCGACAGGGTCTGTGTTCCGTCTCGGAGAGCATCGAGTAGTTCCGGCCGGCTCGTGAAACACCGCATCGCGTTCGTAATCAAGTTCGTGGTGGTGATATTGCCAGCGACCAACAAAAGGGTACAGAAGCCAACCAACTCCCGTTCTGAAAGCTGTTGGCCGTCGACCTCGGCGTTAATGAGTGCAGTGATGAGATCCTCTTTTGGCGCTCGTCGACGTTCGTCAATCAACCTCGAAAAGTACTCACTCATTTCCTGTTGGACTTCCTGTTGGCGCTCTTGAAACGCTTTCAGCGCAGCCTCAGTTGTTGCTGTCGGCCGCTTGATGAGCGTATCGGACCACCGCTTGAACTGTGCGCGATCAGTAGTCGGCACACCGAGCATGGTGGCGATGACGTCGACGGGCATAGGATAGGCTAGTTCGGAGACGAGATCGAACGGGCCCTCGTCGGTGTCGGCTTCGCTGAGGTACGTTTCGGTGAGTGCGTCGATCTTCTCGGCCATAGCGTGAATCGCTCGGGGCCGAAAGAACGCCTCGACGACGCCGCGGAGTCGGCTGTGTTCGGGTGGATCAGCAAACAGCATGGTATCAAAAACCGGCGGTGGCTGTTGGTCTTGCTGTTGTATTTCCGCTTCGAAGTCGGGCATGGTCAGTGGATCTGAGGAAAAGACCGTGTCATCGTCGAGGACGCGTTTTACATCAGCATACCGAAACACGTCATAGAGGTCGCGCTCGGCGTCGTACCGCACCGGCGACTCGGCTCGCATCTCGCGGTACCAGTCAAACGGTTCGAGCCAGCGCTCACGACTCGATAACGCCGCCGGAAAACTGACTGCCGGACGCCGAGGATTGGTTGCACTCATGACTAGTCGTATCGGCTCACGGATGGTAATTATTGGCAGCTGTCGGCCCCGCTGACTGTCAGCAAATCCGCTCTACGCAACCCAACCGAAGCGCGGGCTTTTCGCAACAACGAGCGAACCGGACGGTGATGACTGTCCCCACAACAGGCCACCTCCTCGATTCGTTTCCGTATATTCGCGTCGGCGCGGGTGAAAAGCCGCTGGTCGTAATTCCGGGCTTCGGTGATTCGATGTTCAGCGGCCGGTATCCTTCGATCGCCGCGCGACTGGTCAGTAGTTACTTTCACCGCTTTACCGACGACTATACCATCTACGTGATCAGCCGGCCACGAGGCATTCCCGAAAACTATCAAATCGATGATGCCACCGAACAGTACGGCCAAATTCTCGATGAGATTCCGACGCCAGCGGATGTCCTTGGGATTTCGATGGGCGGGCTCATCGGCCAAGAACTCGCCGCGCGGTATCCCGAACTCGTCGACCGACTGGTCATTGCGGTCTCGGGCTACCGAGTTGCTGACGGCGGTCGCAACATCGTGAGCCGCTGGCAGCAGTATGCAGCACGACACCGGTGGGTCAGACTTCGGTCGGAACTTTCGCGCGAACTCTACAGTCTCAGTGACTGGCGGCGCTACTCGGCTCCGTCCACGATTCAGACCGTCGGCCGGTTATGTCTCCCCCGTCCAGCGGTCCCAAGCGATGTCACCCGGTCGCTGGCGGCGATCAATCGGTATGACGCCGAAACCAGGCTCGCAGATATCGAGTCGTCGACGCTCGTTGTCGGTGGTAGCGACGATCCGTTCTTTCCGGAGTCCGTACTCCGTGAGACGGCCGACCGGATCCCAGACGCAAAAGCCGTTCCGATTGACGGCACGAAACACGGCGCATTCGACGAACGGAAGCGGCAGTTCGATACCCGGGTGAAAGCGTTCCTGTCGGAGACACAGTCAACCACAACCAACTGATTCTCGGTCGTAAAAATTCACGAATATCGTCAAAACAAGCGATACAGTCCTGCTATCGTATGAATAGCGGCCCGCAACGTTTTGTCGGTGGCGACGTGATTTGAAGCGATGTCCGAATCAGATCCAGATCCAGAGCCAGAACTCGAAGCAGACCCCGGCGTCGAATCCGATCGTGATGCCGATATGTCGGCACCAGCAGCTGACACCGGGTCACCGCTTGACCTCCCAGATCCCGAATTGGGGCGAGCAACGATCGTCTTCGATGATCCCGACGGCGAGAAAGAAAGTAGAAACGTCGACAACGAACATATTGTCTATTTTCAGGACCACTGGCAGCTCAAAACCGGAACCGACGACCAGGGCAATGACGTGATCCGACGAATTCCTCGTCAGCGAGTCCATTACGTCGAGCGGTCAGTCGAGGAGTTCGAAGACCGGATTGACGCACTCATTGGCGAAGCGAAACAGCGGCTACCCTTCTGAGGCGATCCGAGCGATGTGCCCGCCGGTCATCTCGCTTTTGGGCATCTCTGGTACGTATTTGTTGGGGCCTATTCGAGAACGACCTCAAAGTAGGTTGCCCAGCTACCGATGTCGCGGCCCTGTGGGTTTTCTCGCTGATTGATTCGCGCGCCGAAGCCCCACGCGCTCTCGGTGCGTCGGTCGGTTGGCTGTTCCTCTGTATCATTGCCTTCCGTTTCCGCGGTGTCATCGCCGGATTCGTCACCAGGCAGTTCGTCTTCGGGGACGTCGGTTTGCACCGTCGCCTGTGCGGCAACGGTGAGTAGGGCCGGCAGGTTGCTCCCATCGACATGGTGCGTGTAGCGTTCGACAGCCGGGTCATGTTCGGATTGGTGAGTGAACTGGCCAACTTGTGGGTTGCCACCGGGGTTCGTCGGGATTTCTTCGCCAACGAAGAGATTTGTCTCGACCAGTTCCCAGTCGTCATCAGTGATCTCGTACGTCACTGTTAGCTGTTCGCCTTGGGCGGATTGGGCGACTGCAACGGTGCCAACCTGAATCGTTCGGGCAGCGAAAAGCGGGACTCGGACCGCAGTCTCGGCGGTAGCAACACCGGTGGCTCCAAGCAGTGCCAGCCCACTGACGCCGACTCCAACTGACCGAATGAGTGTGCGCCGTCCAACACTATCGACTACTGACTGTTGTTCAGACATTGTCGACTGTCCGTCGAGTGTGAATAGACATAAAGTTTAAGAAATTTAACATATCAAATGAGATGTTTTTCTCGTTTTGTGGATTACATACGTGGCAATTGTATCAGCACAAGAAACTAAACTGTACACGATTGAAAGATAGTGATATCTGAGCCGACAGAGAGTCAGGAAGTATGAAACATTGTCCGGCGTGCAGCCGTCGAATCCGACGCAGTAGTCCCGAAAATGCCGAATACGGTGTACCGGCCGTAGATGGCCGGCAGTATCCTGAGTGGTGTCCATACTGTGAATCACCACTGTCGTAGTTTCAGACGCTTCAGTAGAAAAAAAGCGGGAATTGGCCGATATATTTGAGGTTGCCCCACAGTCCGAATGGACGGCCGTCAGCGGTGACGCCGGCGATATCAACCTACCACTCGGCGAAGGGCGTTGCCTGTCGACACCGTCGGTTGTAGTCGGTCTGCATCGCGGCAATCGCCTCTGAAAGCGATGCGCCTGCAGCCAGTTGGTCGCGAACACGGGCTTTTTTCCATTGGCTTGGCGTCTCACGACGCTCCCACCGACGCTTCAGTGGCGCGAGCAACCCTGCGGCTTGCTGTTCGGTGTGCCCTTGGACAACGAGCCCCTGGTGAGCGATAGCGAACAGTTCGGGATAGATGACAGCCGGGTCACCGGTTGGCTCACCGTCAGCTGTCAGCCACGCGAGGTCTGCCGCGAGGCCGTTTTCAACCGCGTTATAGAAGCTCTCGTGGGCGTCGCTCCATGACAGTTCGGCTAGCGGATGGTCGGTCGCGACAAGCCCGCGGAGCAGTCCGACGGTCAGCCAGTGAAGACTCAGTGTGTCTTCGACTGTCGGCTGGGTCGGCAACGGCCGATACTCGATCCGAAGCGAGCCGCCGGGGTCCGTATCTGTGTCAGTGCCAGCGACGGCGTCGCCGCCGATAATTCCCCGTATCCACCGCCAGTACGTACCGTATTTCTGACAGAACTCCAAGTATGGGTCGACTGCAGCGGCAACACCCGAGTCGCGCTGTTCGAACTCGCGTAACATCGGCGCGCACGTCCAGTCTTCGACAACCCGGTCGACGATGTCTGTCGGCGAGTCGATATCGCGTGGACAGCAGGCTTTGCGGTGGCCACTACTGTTGACTGTCTGTTCGAAAATGGGGATACGAAGCTCGTGGGGCGTGTCTTCGACTAGCTGGTGTGGATCGTCAACCCTGTTGTAGAGGTCCCCAGGGAGGAACGGCGAGTTGGTTGCAAGTGCTAACAGTGGCCCCAGGGTCCGGATGGCGTTGTTGAAGTACGCCGAAAATAACGAGGAATCGGGAATTTGGAGATGTGGCTGAATTGACGTCGTGAGTGATTCAACCAAAATCGTCGGGAATCGGTGGGTCGCCCCGGGAACTGAAATCGAAATCTCGCCATCAGCATGATCGACCAGCACCGAATCCATCGCCGTATACCGTGGTGCCCGATGCATGTTTTCAGCAACCGTGATACCGTCACCGCGCTCGACAGCACTGAGGTACGGGTTGCTTCCGCTCTGCGGTGGGATTGTCCACATTGCATCGAAACAGAGCGTTGACTCAGTTGGTTCGAGTGCCTGCTGTGCCATGGTGACCGTCTCGTGAAGTTCGGCCGTCTGTGCGGCGACACCGGCTGGATCGAACGGCTGGGGCGAGCCGTTGAATTCGACGTTGTGCCGACCNATTTCGCGCGCCCACGCGGAATCAACAAAAANNGAATCNGGAAGCGGTGCGAGTCGTTCCTCGGNGTCGACAGCGTANACTTCGAGTTCNAGCCCGACCGCAAATCCACTGCTGTCGAANGCACCAGCGGCGAGTGCCGCCCGAAGCCGGTCGGCTTGCTCGGCGACACGGTGGTCGAATGTCTGCCGGGTCGTCTCGGCGCGAATCCGGCTGACGGCGGCACGGGCATCGTCCATACTCCTTGTCTAGAGGCCGGTGTGTTAGCTGTTTGGTGCATTCAAACCCCGTTGCGCTGTCGGGCCGCTGAAGCCAATTCTGATGGGGAGGCGGCCACAGAAGTGTCTGTTCACACGCGCTCAAAGAGCGCCCCGCTATGGATCGAAGCTGCAAGCTGTTCGACATCGAGACTGTCAAGCGTACCACAAAAAACAACTGGCGGAGCGATATCCTCGCGGTCACCCAGCGCAATTTTCGGATATGGTGCGTCGTGGAATCCCTCGATACAGATAAAATCGTACCCCTCTCCGTGGAGACGATCAACCGTTGATTCGAGCAGTTCGGATTCGCTTTCGGCCGCCCGCTTGCCGCCGGGGGTTAGCTGAAACGACAACGTCGGTGTCAGACCGACGACTGTGTCGGCCCCGGCAGTCCGGTGGCGGTAGGTGTCTTTTCCGGGCGTGTCGATCTCGATATCATGATGAATTGATTTGATCGTTCCCACACGCCCATACGTGCTGAGTTCGGCAACAAGCGATTCAATGAGTGTTGTTTTACCGCTGTCACTGGGTCCAACAACACAGAATGGAGTCGACATACCGCCTTTTTCGACCCGACAGAGAAAACGACTGCGTCCGTTGTGAACGCTTGTTTCGGCTCGCTTACGCGATGGCTACACGCAGTGATAATTTGACACAGAGGTTTAATTGGCTCGTCTTCCTATACTAAAAAAGTACGATATGACGGATTGGGACCCCGCGACGAATGGATCCACACTACGGGTTGTGACATATGATCGATCACAGCCCGGAGCCGAACACGTCGCAGACCGACTGACCACAACTGAACGAACGCGTGCAACGCAGGTATCAACGCCGTTTGAGTTGGTTGCTGCTGGCAGCCCCGACACGACAGACTGTCTTGTCTGCTGGTACGACGACGGAGAGACAGCGCCCGTAATCGAAGCGCTCTACGAACTGCTTGCGACAAGCCAGCCAGTACCGCTGGTTCTCTACTGCCGGGACCCCGCGTCGCTTCCGGCCGCACGCAAACTGGGTGCGACAGCAGTCCACCTCGCTCGCGAGCGCCATGATGAAGCCGCCCTAGATGACCGGATTGTAGCCGCAATCGTTCGCCACACCGCACGAGCCAAACAACAGACCACTGTGACAGCGACTCCAACGCTGTATGTCGCTGAGCTCGACGAAGTGGGAATCGTCACACAGATTGCCAGCACTTCAGCCGACGACAGGTTCGACCCCGCCGACACCGGTCGGCCGCTGTGGAGGTATCCGTGGGCGCCAAATGAGGAGGCGGTCAGACAGCAACAGCAGTTGGCAGCGAAATCGGCCACAGCCAACGAGTCGGCGGGGCCAACACGGACGGCGGGGCCGGAAGACGCTGACAGCTCACTCGTCATTGTTACCGCAACCGACGAGGACGTGGAAACACCGTTTCTTGCGCTCGGAACGATCACCCCGACAACCGAACACGTGGCCGGTGAAACAGACGAACTGAACACCGAATCAGCCGAGACTGAGCCGGATGCGGGCCAACAGAGCAACGAGACCAACGAGTCGGCCAGCGGGTCGACCGACGAATCCGACATTGAACGGACGACAGTCACCGCACAGTCAGCACGGCCAATCGAGAGCGACATTCTCAGCGAACTTCACCGGACGCTGACCGAGGCGAGCGGCTCGTTTACCGATAAAGTCGAGACGCTACTGGCGGTTGGACAGTCGTACCTCAATATGGAAGCCGGGCTCGTTGCGGCGGTTGACGGCGACACCTACGAGGTAGAGATTATCCAGAGCGATGACGAGCGCCTCGAAAGTGTACCCGCAGGCATGACGATTTCGCTCTCCGAGACCATTTGTGAACGGACGCTCGCACGCAACGAAACCTATGCAGTCGATGATATTGTCACCGAAGCGCCTGAGCTGACCGACCGAGCAGCAGTCACTGAATTCGGTGGCGCACGGTATATTGGCACACCGATTCAGATTGCGAATAAAACCTACGGCACGCTCTGTTTTTACGGAACCGAAACCAGTCCAACGGAGCTAACCGACCGTGATCAACTCATCGTCGAGTTTATCGCGCAGCTCGTTACCTACGAACTCGAACACCATCTTCAGCAACAAGAGCTCAAGGCGGCAACAAGCGAGCTCGAATCGTTGTTCGACCGAGTCGATGACGCGTTCTTTTCGCTCAATGCTGACTGGGAATTCGTGTATATTAACGATCGAGCGAGGACGCTACTTGGTGTCGAGAACGCTGAGCTGATCGGCGAAAACATCTGGGAACAGTTCGAAAACGCCCGCGAGAGTGTCTTTTATCAACAGTATGTCAAGGCCATCGAAAGCCAAGAAACGGTCTCGTTTGAGGCACCGTATGAACCACTCGATAGCTGGCTTGAGGTAACTGCATACCCCGCCGACGGTGGGCTCTCGGTGTATTTCCGCGATATTACGGAGCGAAAGCAGCGTCGAACAGATCTCGAACGGTACGAACAGACACTCGAAACCGTCTCCGATGGTGTGTACGCACTCGACGGAGACGAGCGTTTTACCTATGTCAACGAAGGGCTTGCTGAACTCACCGGCTTTGCTCGCTCGGAACTCATCGGGGCCCACATTGGCATGTTTAAAAGTGGACAGACCATTCAAGCGGCCCGCAACGCCGTCAACACGGAGATTCAACGCATCCGCCATGGCAACGGAACAGGTGAGATCTCAATCGAACTTGATGTCGAAACTGCAGACGGTCGAACTGTTCGGTGCCAAGATCATATTGCCCTGCTTCCGTTCGACAAGCGGTTCCGCGGGAGCGTCGGGACGATCCGAGATATCAGCAAGCAGGTCGAGCGCGAGCGGGCGCTCAACGGACTGCTCGAAATGACACGTGCGCTTATGACCGCCGAAACGCCCTCGAACGTCGCCGAAACAATCGTCGAAACGGTTGTCTCGGCGATCGGGTTCGAGCGGGCAGTTATCCGACTCCATGACGACGAAACGGAACAGTTGGTTCCGACGGCGGTCTCTGAAACGGTGAGCAGTGAACTCGGGGATCTCTCCAAGATTTCAGTCGGCAGTGGACTGGTCGGCTCGGCATTCGCCGACCGAGAGCCAGTCGTCTGCGAACCGGTTGCACCGTTCGAGACCGACGCGGGTTCGGGAACGGCCCTCTCAGCAGTCCCAATCGGCGACGCTGGCATCCTCTGTATCGGCATTGCCGACAAGGAAAACTGCTCACAACAGAGCCAACAGCTCATTCAGTTGCTGACTGCTAACGCCGAAGCCGCGTTCAAGCGGACTGACCGCCAGCAGGTACTCCGGCGGTACGAGTCGATCGTCGAGACCGTCCAAGAGATGCTCTGTGTTATCGACAGCAGTGGCCGATTCCGGCTGGTTACCGAGCCGCTGGCCACTCGGCTTGGCGAGAGCTGTGAGACGCTGCTCGAAACACGCGCGATTGACTACATCTCCGAAAGCCACAGAGAGGTCGTGATGGGGATGTTTGAGGCGCTCTGGAAGGAAACGGATCAAACAGAGGCAACCACCGAAGCGGAGTTGCGTACGAAAAGTGGGACAACCGTTCCAATCCGAATCGAGGCCGCACGGCTTCCGCAACTCGGCGGCGAGGGCGAAATCATCGTCTCTGTGCAAGACCTTTCGGAGCTTATGTCGGCAAAGCAGGCTGCTGCCGCCGAACGAGAGCGGTTTAGCTACCTATTCGAAAACCTTACTGATCCAGTTAATGAGGTCGAAATCACTACCGAAGGCCCGCAGGTCCGAACCATCAACAGTGCGTTCAGACGCCTCTTCGGCGAGCAAGCAATCGAGATGGACGCGGCCACCCGCTTCGGCGGTCCCGAGCCACTGGCGCTCGACGAACAACGGATTGTTGAGACGGATCATCCAGAGAGACCGGCAGCCGATGCCGACCGAGAACTCAAACTCCAGACCGTCGGGGGTATCAAATACTTCCTCTACCGGAATATTCCGTACGAACTCGATGAGACAACGAGAGGCTTCGAAATCTACACTGATGTGACCGCGCTCAAACAACGTGAAATTCAACTCCAAGTGCTCCACCGACTGCTTCGACACAACCTTCGAAACGACCTCAACGTCATCGCA
>SL_4KL_010_BRINEDRAFT_10001923_pt1 | contig 11633 bp, 7 predicted proteins | sample SodLak_010_BRINE_2_FD_10664 | JGI IMG/M metagenome (IMG submission 10664) | reverse complement strand
CGAAAGTCTTCAACGTCGAACTCATGGTGGGGCTTGTACGTATAGTTGATCGCCCCCTCGATATGCCACGACTCGAAGCTCTCTGCTGGACGGGTATCGACGAGCGCGTACGACTCTCCCCGGTCCTGTAGATCGCGAAATTCCTCCGCAGTGAGTGATGCAGCCATACCCTCCCTTCGGGGTCGGTCTGTAAAAGGCTGGTCGGGGACCGAATCGTCCTGCACGCTGGTGGGGAACTATCGACTGCAGACGACGCCAGTCCAGAAGTTATTAATACAACCATCTAATTTAATAACAGTAAATGAGCGAGCGAGCGACGCGAGGGCGCGTCCAATCGGATGTACAGAGCGGCCGGAGCGTGACGATCATCGGCGGCGGCGTCCACGGCGTCCATCTCGCGATCCGGCTGCTCGACGCGGATGTCGTCGAGCACGAGGGGCTGCGAATCGTCGAACCCGACGGGCTGCTCGGTGGGTTTCGCCGGAAGTGTCGTCAGTGTGGCGTCGAGACGCTCAGGTCACCGTTCGTCCACCACGTCGCTCGCGATCCGTTTTCGCTGCGAGACTTCGCCCGTGGGCAGGGACGTAGCGACGAATTGCATCCGAGCACGGTAGGCGGTGACCGGCCGACGACCGACCTCTTTTTCGATCACGCCGCGTGGATCGTCGACCGGTACGATCTCGATTCGTCCGTCGTCGAGGGGAGGGCGACCGGGATCAGAGAGCGGCGTGGAGGGGTCGACGTTGAGACGACCACGGGGCGGATCGAATCCGACTGGTGTCTCCTGGCGATCGGATACGGCGGTGCGACGTCGCTCCCGGACTGGGCCGCCACGCTTCCGGAGGACGCCCCGGCCACACACGTCTGGGACCCATCGTTCGACCGGGAAGAGATCGGCGAGAGCGAACACGTCGGCATCGTTGGCGGTGGCATCACGGCTGCACAACTGGCGGCGACAGTTGCGCGTCCGTCCCGAACCGTGACGCTGTTCGCGCGCAGTCCGTTCCGCGTCGAGTCACTGGAAGCGAGCACCGAGTGGATGCACTTTTCCAGCGTCGTCGAGGAACTCCACGACCTGCCTCCCGCCTCGCAGGAACGCCAGCAGCGCGTCGAGCAGGCTCGAAACGACGGCGCAATCCCGCCATACGCCTTCGACCGATTGCGCGAGACAGTACAGGGGGACGGCGTTTCCCTCGAACGATCGGAGATCACGGTCGCCAACGAGGCGGGCGGGACCGTCGTCGTCACCTGCGAGGACGGGACTGCCCTGTGTTTCGACCGGATGATCTGTTCGACCGGCTTTGGGAGTCCCTACAGTAGCAGCCTATGTCGCTCACTCAGCAAGACGTCACTGGCGGCTGGCTATCGGGGCGCACCCGTTCTCGACGACGAGACGCTGTGCTGGCGATGCGAGGACGGGAACCCCTCGCGGGTACTCGTCTCCGGAGCCGCTACGGAGCAGGTGCTGGGCCCTTTCGCTCGCAACGTAATCGGCGCGCGCCGGGCGGGTGACTTGATCCTCGACCACCTGACCGCCCAGAAGGAAGCAATGGTGCCAGCGTAGAGTGGGCTATCCCGGAGCGTTCAGGGCCCCATCGCTGCGAGGTCAGCACGCTCCAGTTGAGTCGCTATCGCCGGAACGATCCGGTCTGCTGCCCGTCGTGCGCCCGGAATGTTCGGCGCGTACGGGCCCACGGTTCCGAGGGCCAGTGCGCCTGTCACGAACAGGTTCGATGGCCCGCCCGATTCCTGTCGCCACGCGAGCGTCTCGTCGTCGAGCAGGGGCATACCGGCGTATCCGCGTGCGAGCGAACACTCCTGAGCGATCCGGTCGACGAACGGGTGGTCGAACACCGGCTCGAAGCCTGTCGCGAGGACTACCCGGTCGCCGACAAGATCCCTGCCGTGGCGGATCGACAGAGCAATCTCGTCGCCTTGACGTTCAGCCGTCTCGATATCGCCGCTCTCGATGACGAGCGCCCCATCGTCGATTCGTTCGTCCAGTTTCGCGTACAGATATGGCGGCATCGACGCGTCGTTGCGCGCGTCCCTCGCTCCCACCAGTCGCGGTTTCGATCCCGGCGGATGCGTGTGCAGCTCCGATTCGATCCGTGACCAGTTGATCCACGGCGGCGCGGCTTCGGAGACCTGCCAGTCGAGCGCGTGTCTGCTGACCAGCCCTGCCGTTTCCGACTCGCTCAGCGTGCAGGCGAGCTGGCCGGCGGTGATCCCGCCACCGACGATCAGCGTCCGGTCGACGGTCCTCGCGGGATCGAACTCGCCCCAGACGTGGACCACGTCGTCGAGCCCCTGTGCCCAGTTCGGCCGGGTGTGGCGACCCCCGTGTCCCATCGCGAGGACGCAGGTGTCGGCGACGGCGGTCCCGTCCACTGTCTCCAGTGTGAGACGATCCATATCGGTCGGATGGATCGCATCGACGTGTGTCCGGCGGTGGCAGGTATCGAGACCGCTGGTTGCGATAACCTCGTCGGCGTAGTCCAGAAACAGGGCGAGTGAGGGCCGGGGCGGATAATCGATCGTCGAGACGAGTTCGTCCGTGCGATCGTATTCCTCGGCGAACCGTTCGAGGCCGAACGCTTCCGTTCCGACGTGATGGACGAACGTGGATCGAAGTGTCTCCATCCCGCACCGCCGGGCCTTCCGACGGAACGATTCCAGCAGTTGCTCGTGGGGGTCGAAGATGACGATGTCCGCTGGGCCAAACTGGGTGTCCTCTACCAGCCGGTTCGCGAGATACGTCCCGTGAATCCCGCCACCGATGATAGCGCACCCGAACCGCTCTGGACTCTGTGTATCGTTGCTCACGAGTGATCGGTACCGGGATCGACGGCCCGATGATTAATAAGATCTACGACTAAGATAATAACTTATATTACAATCAATCCCTATGTTGCTAATGAATGAGCGAAGAGACGATTCCCGTGACGGTACTGTCCGGTATGCTCGGTGCCGGGAAGACCACCACGCTAAACCATATCCTCGCGGAGAGCGGTGACCGCGATCTGGCGGTCCTCGTCAACGACATGGGCGAGGTTAACGTCGACGCCGACCTGGTCGCCGAGTCCTCCGATATCTCCGACGAGGACGAGGAGTTAGTCGAACTGGACGACGGCTGTATCTGCTGTGAGCTCCGTGGCGACCTGCTCGAAGCGGTCGACGGGCTGACGCAGGCGGGCGAGTTCGACGCCATCGTCGTCGAGTCGACCGGCGTCGCGGAGCCGCTGCCCGTCGCACAGACACTGACGATGGGCTTTGACCAGTCCGACCTCGATCCGACCGATTTCTACGAGGAGACCGGCATCGAGCCGCTGTCGGGCTGTCACCTCGATACGACGGTCACCGTCGTCGACGCCCACCAGTTCCACGAGGCGATGCAATCCGACGAGGTCCTTGACGACGACGGCACCGAGAAACACCTCGGCGACCTGCTCGTCGAACAGGTCGAGTTCTGTGACGTCCTCCTGCTGAACAAGTGCGATCTGGTGGACGAGGCGACACTCGACGAGATCGAATCGACGCTCGAAGTCCTACAGCCCCGCGCCGAGATCGTACGGACCACACACGGCCGGGTCGACGTCGACGACATCGTCGAGACCGGTCGGTTCGACTTCGAGGAGGCGCGTTCCTCGGCTGGCTGGATGCAGGAGCTCCAGCAGCCCCACGAGTCCGCGGAGGAAGAACACGGCGTCACCTCCTTCGTCTTCGAGGCCGACCGACCGTTCCACCCCGGACGCTTTGCCGAACTGCTGGACTCGTTCCCGGACGAGGTCGTCCGGTCGAAGGGTCACTTCTGGCTCGCCGGGCGGGAGGATAACGCGATCATGCTTCACGTCGCTGGCCAGTCGATCCGGGTCGCGCCAGCCGGTCGGTGGGTGGCGAGTCTCCCACCGGAAGAGCAGGAAGCGCAGTTCGAGGCCCATCCCGGCCTCGAAGAGGAATGGGACGACCAGTGGGGCGATCGTGGCACCCGGCTGGTACTGATCGGCGTCGAGATGGATCACGAGGCACTCCGGACGTATCTGGAGCACAGCCTGCTCACCGACGAGGAGATGGCGGCCGACTGGGACGCCTTCGAGGATCGCTTCCCGACCTTCGAGGCATCCCACCCCGAGGAATCGGACGAGACCGCCGACCCAGCGGAATCAGAGGAGTCCGCTGACACAGACGACTCGAACGGAACAACCGACGCCGACGGTGGCGAAGAGATCGGCATTGCAGACTAACACAGATGTCTACTGAATTTCAAACGGCAGTCAAGCGGAACGTATCGCACACGCGGCGACGCAGAGCGATCGACAGACTCGTCGAACAGCGCGACGCGACGAACCTCGGCGTGCTGGTCCGGACCGGCGGCCTCGTCGGCGAGCTCCGCCGACACGCCCTCGAAGGGCTCGGGCGCTGTTCGGCGACCGAAGAGCTCGAATCGATCGCCGGGGATCGAACCGTGGAATCGTCACTCCGGGACCGGGCTGCCGAACTCGCCTGAAAACAACGGCCCATCCCGATGCCGAGACGGGACCACAACCGATCACGCCAGCCAGTCGTCGGGTTTCGTGTCGTAATCCACGTCGCTCGCGGCGATATCCTCGACGTCCTCCCACGGGAGCGATCGTTCGTCGAATGTCTCGCCGTCGTACCGGATCAGGGTCCCCTGCTCTGTCGGCTCGGGCTCCTCGTTGCGCCGGCGCGCAACCTCGCGGTCGTGATCGTCGATCCGTTTGACGATCGTCACGAGGTTGACTGGGCGTCCCCACAGCTCAAAGACACGTTCAAGCGTTCGTTTTGCCTGCTCGATGTCGAGCATGACGCCGTTGTACCGGTGGGCAAGCAGTAGCTCGTTTCGGTTGTTGTAGTTGCCGTCCCTGACGACGATCGTGGGCTTCCCGAAGTTCGTAAAGCGGAGCAGGAGCTTCTTTTTGACGTCCGCTGCTTCCCTGCTGGCAACGCGTGGCTGGCCCGTCGCGTGGGAGTGTTCGTAGGTGAAATACTCGCCCTCCTCGACGAACTCCGTCGTGAGGAACTCGTCGAGGAACGTTACGTCGTTGTGGCTCTCGCGAATCTCGCGCATCCGGTCCCAGCCAGCGGTGTAGTCGACATCTTCGAGGGCCTCCTCCACGCTGTCGTAGATCGCGTCGTCGAACAGGTATCGACCGAGGCGTTCGAGTTCGGACTGGCTCACGTTTGGGAGGAATCGCCGGTTGTGGGGCTTGATCAACGAGAAGTGTCGACGCGCCAGTCCCTCGTACGTCAGCAGTTTCCAGGGGTAGCGATCGACGTCGATCTCGTCCGCCCGAGCACGGTCGAGGATCTCGTGGTCGATATATTCGTCGGGCAGCTCGGCGACCTCGTCGAGCCGGTCGCTCGTCATCAGCTTCAGCGCTGACGGTGGTTCGAGCGTGTCCAGTACGGCGTCGAAGTCGACGGAATCGGTCAGGTTCCGCCACGAGATTCCATCGACGCGCAAGAGCTTGTCCAGCACCTCCCGGCGGTTGGCCGTGTTCTCGGCGTACTGCCAGAGTTCGAGGCCCAGCTTGTAGGGGTTCAGGCCGGGCGAGCCGAGCACGCGCGCCATGTGGTCGGCGTAGGTGAGGAACTCGTCTGCTTCGGCGAAGTTTTCCCCAGCCATCATGACGGATTCCCAGTAACTGGCCCAGCCCTCGTTCATCACCTTCGTCATCTTCTGGCCCGCGAAGTAGTACGACTCGGTGCGCAGCATCTCCAGGACGTCCCGCTGCCAGGGCTCGTACTCGCGGGCTTTCCCGGCGTCGGCATCGAACTGCTTGCCGTGCTCGCCGAGGAACGCGATGACGTCCTTCTCGGGCGTCGTGGGGTCGGTCACGTCCTCGTCGTCGACCTGCCCTTCGAGCCACTCCTCGGAGAACACCTCCTCGCGAACCTCGTCGCTCAGATCCAGTTCGGCGAGCTGTTCGGCGAGGTCGGCTTCGAGGTCGTCCGTGTCGACCTCCGGCTCGCCCGGTCGCGTCGCCGAGAACGCCTGATGCTGGTCGATAGTGTCTTCCAGGGTCAGAACGTGGTCGATCCAGCGCTCGACATCGCCCCGGTCTATCTCGGGATCCTCCATGTACTCGCGGATCTGTCGTGCGTGGCGCTCCAGCATGGCCGCCGCCTCGACGGTGTCGTCGCTCCGGCCGTCGGTGAAGAGCCCGAACCACTGGTTGTTGGCGAAGAAGTCGGCGTGGGCCTCGACGTGGGTGATCACCGCCTTCTGATCCGCCAGCTCGTTCGACTCCTGCAGGAAGGCATGGGAGGGATTGTCGTTGTTGACGATCTCGAAGGCCTTCCCGCCCATGTACTGTCCCTGCTTTTGCTGGCGGTCGTACTGCATCCCCCAGCGCCAGTGCGGATAGCGTTGCTGGAAGCCCCCGTAGGCGATCAGCTCGTTCATTTCGTCGTAATCGACGATCCAGTAGTTGACGGGGTAGGGTTCGAGGCCGAGCCGTTCGGCCAGCTTGCGGGCTTCCTCGACTGGTTCCTGTAGCTTCTCTGCCTCGCGCTGTGCGCTGTATCGATCGAAGTTCATGATTCGCTCTCCGTGCTGAGGATCTCCTCGATGGCGTCGACGATATCGTCCTGCCCGGAGACATAGGCCACCGCCACGTCGTCCTCCTCGCCGAAGTGGCTCTCCAGTTCCTTGGCGTGGGTCGCGTTGACCGCGTTGCCGCTTGGCTGGGTCTCGACGTATGCGTGGAGGTTCGCCGGGATCGATTCCATGAGCGGGATCACGCCGGACTCGGTGTCGTTCGAGGAGTTCTCGCTATCGCCCGCGGCGAAGACGTANCGGTTCCACTCGTGCCAGGGNTACTCCTCNAGNAGNNCTTCGGCNAGTTCGTACGCCGAGGANATCTTCGTCCCGCCGCCCGAGCGGATGCCGAAGAACTCGTCGCGGTCGACCTCCCAGGCCTCGGCGTCGTGGGCGATGTAGACGAACTCGGCGTTGTCGTACTTGCCCTGGAGATACCAGTCCAGCGGCGTGAACGTCCGCTCGACCAGTTCGCGTTTGTTCTGGCGCATCGAGCCGGAGACGTCGCGGATGTTCACCACGACCACGTTCTTTTCCTTTTCCTCGATGATCTCGGGGTGGCGATACCGCTCGTCCTCGCGGCGAAACGGGACGTGTTTGAGTCCCTCTCGTCGGATCTTCTGCTGGACTGGCTCGCGCTCGACGTTCGCGTCGAGTTCCTCGAAGCTCTCCCACGTGCCGAGTTCGTCGCTCGGAAGCTCGCTGTAGGCCTCCTCGATCCACGGCTTCGAGACGGGGATGTTCTCGCCGCGCGCCCACTCGAAGACACGCTGTGGGCCCCAGCCGTCGATTTTTAGCACCTCGCGCAGGAACTCCTCGTCGAAGTCCATCGCGAGCTTTCGCTTGAGCCCCTCCTTGAACATCCGCTCGAAATCGAGCGTCGAGTCGGGACCGCTTCTGGTGAGATCGGTAAATGGCCCTTCCTTTTCCTCAACCACTTTCTTGCCCTTCGGTTCGAGATCCAGCCCGAGCCGTTCGTCGAGCTTTTCGGCGAACTCTTCGGGATCCATCTCGTAGTACTCGTGCTCGCCGCTCTCCTCGCCGGGGTCGCCATCCTCGTCACCATCGCCCGGCTGTGGCTGTGGCGGGCCGACGGGATCGCCGACCTCGCCCTGTCCTTTTCCGACGCCGCCCTGATCCCGCTGATCGTACTCGAAGGAGGGCAGGTCGACGATCTTGATCGGGATCTTCACTTCGTCCCGGCCGCTCCCGCTCAGATCGCCGTACTGGATGAACTCCGCGAGGTCTTCGCGGCGCTGTTCGCCCACTTCCCTGAACCGGTCGAGGTCGTCCTGTAGTCCCATTATTGCCACTTGTACGCGACCTGTCCCACGACGTGGCGGCTCGTCAGCTCGGCCGATGCCGCCGTGTAGTCGAACAGGTCGATCATGTTCTCGATCGTCTGTCGTTTCACGGTCTCGGTCTCGGTGTTCGCCGGTGGATCCGACCACTGGCTTGGATCGAAGTCCTCGTAGATCCGTTCGACGTCGTCCCAGTCGTAGCTCTCCAGGAGACTCCGGACGATCGGGATCGACGTCAGGTCGACATCGGACACCGAGAAGTCCTCGTCGCGGTGTTCCCACGCGTGGCGGTTCAGCGACGTGATGATCTTGCTCCGGCGGAACTCGGCGACGGCTGTCGAGGGCTCGTTGCCCTCGTAGTCGCGTTCGGCGAACCGCCCCATCTGCTCGATCTCGAACAGCTTCATCTTCAGCGGGTCCGGCTCGATCCGCTCACCCCGGTCGTTGGTAATCCGCTCGTCGGTCGCCCAGGCGTAGACGTGTTCGACGTACTCGCCGACAGTCTCCTCGTCGACCCGGTTGTCGTGGAGCATGGCCTCGAGGACGTCCGCTTCCTGCTGGCTAAACAGGTAGTTCTTGACGGGGACGACACGGTTCTCGAACTCCGCGCTCTCGCCCGCCGAAAACATCGGTGCTTCCGACAGCCCCTCCGCCATCGCGTTCAACACGTCGCGGGGCATGACGACTGACTCGACCGGGAGCTCCGGATGATACCGGTCAGTCTCCATCTGCAGGAGTTCGGCCAGCACGTCCCGTGTAAACGTCACCGGGATTCCCTGCTTGCCGCTTCCGACGTCGTCGAACGCGAACTCGTCTTTCTCGCGGCGCTCGTCGCCGTCCTCCAGATAGCCCCGGTCGTAGAGGATCGCCTTGTCGACGAGATCGATCCCCGCGGGTAGATCCCCATCGTCAAGCCGCGTCACGACTGCGTACATCGCTGCAGCCTGGATGGCATGGGGGGCGAGTTCGCGTTCGCGGATCTCACCGTCAGCTCCACGCAGGTCCATCGTGACTGGCTCACGGATCTTCGCTTCTAGCGCTTCGTACTCGGCGGTCTCCCAGACCGACGTCTCACCGGTTAGCTCCCGGCGGATAAGCTCGGCCTCCAGCGAGACGTTCGTCAGGTAGGCGAACTCGTGTTTGTCGAGCCTGCGCTTGAGCGCCTTCAGCGGGTCCGTCCCGTTGCGGTCGGCGTGCTGGTTGAGCTGATCCTCTAGATCCGGGTTCGAGATGATCAACAGCTGTGTGTCGAGATCCATCCCGATCCCCTTGTCGAGTTTGACCGTCCGCTCGTCGGGGACGTTCAGCAGCTTCTGCAGCAGGTCGGCGTGCTGGGCGGCGTCCTCGACGATCGTGAGAAGCCCGTTGCCCTGGGAGAGCACGCCATCGTAGCTGAACGCCTGCGGGTTCTTTCGTCCACGGGAGTCCAGCTCCTGTAACATTCCCTGCATCCACGAGCCGACGAGCCGCTGCTTGGGATGGCCCTCGTCTTCGGAGTGGAGGACGCCGATCCCTTGCCCGACGTCGACGATGTAGTTTTTCACCCTGAGGTGGTCGGGGTCCGTGATCGCCGAGAACAGCTCCCCGGACTCGCCCGCCCGCCGGTACTGCTCTTCGAGGTACTCGTAGGCTTCCCGCGAGAACGGGTCAAGGCGCGTGTCGACGTGCAGGTCGACGTGATCGTCCGACGCCTTGTTGATCTCGGCCAGCAGTTCTGACCGTACCTCCTCCGGGAACACTGACAGCGGATGAGCCTGCACGGGGCTCTCGTACCAGTCGTCCTCGTCGGAGCGTCGTTCACTCCCGTAGCTCAGCCCGCGCGTGTCGACCGCCCCCTCGACGTTCCACTCGATGGTGTAGCGACGCCCTTCTTCGGTCTTCGAGTACTCGCGCAATCCGTTGATCAGACAGCGTTTGAGTTCGGATTTCCCGGTCGCCGTCGGCCCGTCGAACCAGATGATCTTCTCGCCTTTCCCGCGTTCGGCAGCGATCGTCCGCAGGTCGTCGACGAAGGCGTTGAGCACCTCCGTATTGCCGAGAATCGCGTGTTCACCGTCGTTATGGGGATCGTCGAAGAAACGATAGCGCTCCTTCTCTTCGCCTTCCTCGATCACCGTTCTGGAGCCCTGCGATTCGATCGCCTCGACGAGATACTTGGTCGCATGGGAGGCGATCCGCGGGCGCTCGAAGACGTGATCGACGTACTCCGCCAGCGCCTTCGGCTCCTCGTAGGCCCCTTCGAGGGCGGCGTCAGCCTCGCTGACGAACTCGGTTCCTCGGGACATTACTCTTCGAGTTCGGATTTGGCGACCTCGGCACCGGCGAACTCCAGCACTTCGCGCGCCCCGTCCTCGCTGTATCCCTGCTTGATCAGCGCGTCGATCCACGCCGAACGCTCGTCGTCGTCGAACTCGTTCGCGCTGACCAGCGCCGAGAAGTTGATGTTGTGTTTCTTGTCCTCCCAGAGTTTGCGTTCGAGGGCACGGCGCAGGCGCTCGTTGTCCTGCGGGTTGAACGCCTCGCCCTCGCGAGCCCTGCGGGATACCCAGTTCGAGACCTCCTGTCTGAAGTCGTCTTTTCGGTCCTCAGGAATGTCGAGTTTCTCTTCGACAGACCGGAGGAACGTTTCGTCTGGCTCCTGTTCGCGGCCCGTGATCTCGTCCTCGACGGTGTCGTCGTCGATGTAGGCCATCACGTGATCCATGTACTTTTCGCCCTGACGACGGATCTCGTCGACGTCATAGGCCAGTGCGTGGCGGACGTCCTCGATGGCGCGTTCACGGTACTCCTCCCGGACGCGTTCGAGGTAGCGGTAGTAGGTGTCGAACCGATCCTCGGCGATCGAGCCGTGGTGTTCCAGGTTCTCCTCGAAGAAGTTGAAGACGATCAGCGGCGAGAGGAAGTCCCGGCCGCGGTGTTTGCTGTCCATGATCGCCTCGGCGATTTCGTCGCCAATGAATCGCGGCGAGATACCCTCCATCCCCTCGCCGATCTCGGCCTTCGTGGCGGCTTCCTCACGAAGCTTTTTCAGGTCGACGTCGTCGGTCTCGTCGTCTTCCCCGTTGTAGGCTTTCGCCTTCTGGAGGAGATCGACCGTCTCCGTATCGGGCTCTTCGATCCGCGTCAGGACGCTGAATAGCCCTGCCATCTCCAGGGTGTGGGGTTCGACGTGGATGTCGGGGACGTCCGCGTTCCCCAGCAGTTTCCAGTAGATCTCGGCCTCGTCCTCGTAGGAGAGGACGTAGGGGAAATCGATCCGCTTGGTGCGGTCGTTGAAGGCCTCCATCTTCTCGTCGCCTTTCTTGTCCTTGTACTCGGGCATGTTCGTCCGTCCGACGATCACCTGATCGATGTCGATCCGCGGGTTGTTCTTGGGCTTGATCGTCTGTTCCTGGCTGGCGTGCAGGAAGTCATAGAGGAACTCCCGCTGGAGTTTCAGTAGCTCTTCGCCGGAGAAGACGCCACGGTTCGCGTTACAGAAGGCACCGGAGTAATCGAATGCGCGGGGATCGGACTCACCGTAGACGGCGATCTTCGAGTAGTTGACGTCCCCGGTGAGTTCGGTCTCGTCCTGGTTTTTCTTGTCTTTTTTTGGCTCGAACGTTTCCAGAGCCTGCCGTTTGTTCTCGTCGGCGGTGAGCCGGATGATCTCGACGTGGTTTGCGAGCACCTTCTGGAGGTCGTCGTCGTAGTGAGCCAGCAGCCGATCCATGTAGAACTCGCTTTCGGGATCCAGGCTCTGCTCGTTGCGGATCGTGTATGGAGCGTCC
>SL_4KL_010_BRINEDRAFT_10001922_pt1 | contig 11635 bp, 8 predicted proteins | sample SodLak_010_BRINE_2_FD_10664 | JGI IMG/M metagenome (IMG submission 10664) | reverse complement strand
GGTGTCGTGGAGCAGGGCTGGATCGGCAGCTGCTGGGGAGGCAGAGGTGTCGTGGAGCAGGGCTGGATCAGCGGTTGCTGTGGAGGCAGAGGTGTCATGGAGCAGGGCTGGATCAGCGGGTGCTGTGCTGTGAGCGGGTGCCTGGCTGCCGCTCGTTCATGTGTGCGGCAGCTGTGGCTGTGTGAGGGAATGGGGCAGGACTGAGAGTGCCAGAGTGTACATAGAATTGCACCCAGAGCCTGTGCACCCGCGCGCCTTGCGAAAGGAGTGCCGCGCTTTGTTGAGGGAGGGGTGCTCCAGGGCTCGCCCGCGCTTGTTGGAGGCGCTCTGCCCACACCTGCTCTTATCGGTTGCTACATCTCCTTTATATGCACTGTGAGCTTAGTTAGAGTGTGCAGATGGATGAGGCTAACCCTGCTCCGACCACAAAGTGGGCGTTTCTTGTGCTACAAGGCATGGCATGGCCTGTGTACATATTTAGCAACCTGAACATCTGAGACTCTCCCTCAGAGAAAGATTAATATTGCAACCTGGAGGTCTGTGAGGGAGATTAAAATCATATCTTCTAAGTATAATAAGGACGTGTCTTTTGTATCCCTTTTCGTGCTTCATGTAGCTCAGCGGGAAACGAGGTATTTGTTCAATAGAAGAACATATGGTGTCTGAAAAGAAGACTGGCGCGCCAAAACGAGCTCCAAAATGAGAAAGATTTTTGTGATGTCATGCCACCAGACATTGTCAGGTCTGGATGATACTGGGATGATGAAGAAGATTTTTGCAAAGCTTGAACGCGTTCAATGTCACTCAACAAGGCACATCTTTAGGCACTTGAGGGTTAGCTAAGTTGCCCTCGTCCGGCACTGCAGGTACAGGTATGTAACTTACCTCAGGTGAGGCTCACCCAAGTTCAGCTCAAGGGGAAAACTTGGGACCTGTGATAAATACCTGTTTGGGGCCAAGGCATGCTACGCTTGCCTCACAATAAGCTTTGAAGATTGAGCTCTCGGTGTGGCGTCAGGGATCTGGCAACGATCAACTTGCAGCATGCTGCACTTGGCAATTCTCGGTATTCACTGGAAATGGCTGTACTGGCCTGGTAGGCTTCAGCTGAGCTGATCAGGCTTTGCAGGTACCTTTTCGCTGATAGCCTATACTGTAGGCTACAGCTGAGCTGTTAAGCATGCTGTAACCTTATCTTCTATCAACAGTCACTGACATGGCATGCCACCGTGGCATTGTGAGTGACACCGTGTCTTCTAGCAATAGTCATGCCACTGTGCCACCGTGAGTGACTTTGTGTCTACCAAATCATGGTCACCGTAATTTGCGGGTAGTTTTGTGGTTGATGTCTGTGACTGGATCTCTCTCCTCCCCCTGGACTTCAGAGTCCTCGAAGATTTGTCAGTGCGAGTCCTCGGAGATTTGTCAGTGCTTTGAGAGGCTACCCTGAACGAGCGTAACAGTCTCTTCTCGTGGCATGCAAATCATCCACTTAAAGATTTTGATTCGACAACATACTCTATATTGAGTACCGTGACATTTCCTGTACAGCCTGATCCAGGGCTACAAGCCACTAACCTCTTGACAGGCTTGACTTGGCCACCGTCAAACTTGAAGATGTCCTAGAAGGCTCAATGAGGCGCCAAAGGACTCACTTTGTTCGTGCATGAATACCTTTCCTGCTGTGCCACGCGTATTGTGCACCTGCTATTTAAAGTCAGTTTGTTGCGGGCCTGAGTGGCTTCTTGTGTCCCGTAGGTATCCCTCCAGGATGAAGGCATGCAATGCATCTCACATCAAACATCATGATTACGGATTACTTAAAGACTGGTGATGAACTACGACAAAGCAATCAGCCTTACAACCAGCCTGCCGGGCTTACCCTAAACAAGTAAACTATCTTGCCTTAAGGGCAAAGCCTACACTGTAGGCTACAGGGCCTTTAAGCAAGGCCCACAGGCTTTGCCCTTGCTCACTCTACTAATGTGTGCTAGTAGCTGGACCAGAAAGGAGGGAAAGGCAGCAGCCCAAAATATTTTACATCAAGCCAAGCCTGGTTGCACAAAATATTGACACACCCTTAGCACCAGTGGTTTGTCAACTTGACATGAGTTGAACCAAGTCTCAGGTTGGCATGCTTGTCTAACCCACAGTGGCGCTGTAAGTGCCAAATTAGCAACGTTGCTGGCTGAGCAGAAGCCCGGAAATCTTGAGCACATGTCACTTCATTATGCAAACAGTGCCAGCCACATTTGTCATAGATAATCAGCTTGTTCGGCAAACTTGAGCTTGCATACTGCAGGAATCCAGTCCCTCACAACGCCACACCTGCTTCATTAGTCCGGTCTACCACCACAAAACATTGGTGACTGATTCACGTCATAGAGCGCAGATCCAAGAAGGCTATGAGAGCTTCAGAAAGCCTAGGTGGCCATTTCCTGACCGTGGTGAGCCACACACGGTCTTTATACCTCGGATCATCCACGCGCTCCCTGGAAAAAAAGGGGAAAGGGAAAAAACAGCAGCTCAGGTGCTCAAGCAAGTGCAGACAATGCCAGGACCTCAAGGGCCATGCGTCCATTTGCCCAGACCAATGTCCCTGTGATACAAACAATGCGTGTATTTGACAGCAAATGGTCCGTATTAAGGGATCATTTTTGAGGGTAGAGGTTGGTGGGTCGGGAGGGCCCCAAACTGTCCCCCCAGAAGCCTGTTACCACCCCAACACATTCTTACACGCACACATAATCTAAATGCCAAGAGACATGGGATAGGAATGAGATGATGTCAACACCAATGAGCTGAAAGACAAGTCGCACCAGCACAAGGTGGAATGCAATAATGCAGTTTGTGGGGCAGGAAAGTGCACAGCAGATGAAGCAGTCCGGGAGGCTGTCCAAGATGAGATGAGAACTTGTAGATGCTCAGTAAGGCAGTAGCAGCAGCAGCAGCAGCAGCAGCAGCAGCGCAGCGTCAGCGTGACAGAAGTACAACAGCTTCTGCGAGCAACGCTTTGGCACTGCCAAGGAGTGCAGGGGAGTAGTAAGCAAGTCTAAGCAGGAGCACGGGAAACACCAGGGGGGGGGGAATTCAAATTGGACGCATTGGGGTGATTAATGCACAAATATTAGACATCTCTAGCAATGCGTAAATTGCAATAACAATCGCATGACCCAGCCCTGGCCTATTTGAAGAGTGCATTGGAGGCAATACAGATGCATGAGGTACAAAACAAATAACAAGGAAAGCAGCAAAGCCTGCTGTTGTTCTTGTCCTTCACTCTGCATGGGGTTGGTCTCCACTCAACATACACACTGGACTCAGCAGGGACAAACAAATACGCACCACTGTGACTCAGCTTGCCCTTCCAGCCCCTCTGCCCAAAGCGCAGCAGCCAACCCGGCCCGCATGTCTGTAAATGTGGGGTAGCGCCGCAGTAGTGCCCTCATCTCCTTCAGGGCCCTGCTGGTTTGGCCAATCTACAGGCAGCATTTCAAGGCAGAAGGGTCTCCCTGCCTCATATTGTATCAAAGTCAACTGTGTAGGCTCAAGAACACACAAAGTGTGTCCATGTGCTTTAAATTGCCATCTTTCTTTCCCTTATTTTTCCTGCCAGAAATTGGACTGCAAGCCACTCAGAGGAGCAAAAACACGCCCTCAACATTAAACTTATAAGCAATGACAGTAAAGATGTTAAGCAATGGCAAAGTGGGGATTTTAAGCAACAGCTGCCTGCCCAAGGCTAGACAACACAGCCTGATCAGCACAAGGGCCTGATCAGCCAAACAAATCTTGCTTCTGATCTGCTTTAGAGCGGAGTAGTTTCCCCCGTATGAGGTTCTGTGAGGAGCAGCAACAGCCACTAGATAGGTTTTACAGCCCTGGTGGGCGACAGATCAGTATATATGCTCATGCCAGCATGTTCCCACAAGATAGCAGGCCAAGATGAAGTGGGTGTACTTAATTTCAAAGCACAGCAGCGCTGCATTGGCAGGCCAGGCACCGCAGTAGCCATGGCTAACCAGGGCTATCTGAGCAGCAGCACCGGCAGGATTTGCCTGTGGCTGCCCTCTGCACAACACTACGCCCACACGATCGTATGACACCAGCACCCAACATCTATGCTTTAAAGCACCTTGCTAGTAAGCAGAGGCCGACACACGAGCACACGCTTTGTGCCAAAACAGGTTCACCACACGTCTAGCGCACAGCATCCAACCTACACCCTCTGTATTTAAACGACAGCTGACCCTTGTTGGGGGCAGCAAAAGGAAGGCCAGGGAAGTCCTTACCTGATACAAACCTAGTGCCTCGTTAGCAGCAGCAAAGGAGAAGCCAGGGGCCAACTGGGCTGCCTTGGCATAGTACGTCACAGCCTCTTCCCAATTGCCCATGCCAGCTACCTGTCCGACATCACAGGGGCATGCACGGTCACGCTGTACGTCAGCATTGTCACACATTATATCAATGCAAGCTGTTCACCAACGCAAAGGGCATGTGCAATCATGCCATGCATCATAGACAGGTAACACTGACAGCTTCCTGTCCCCCAGCGCAGATGGCAGGTGCAATCACACAGTGCATCAGCGCTGTCCACCCATGCACAGGGCACGCGCATTCCATAGGGTGTGCTTGTGCTGTCTATGTGCGCAGAAGGCTTAAGTTGCTCCAGGGCATGCTATATTCTAGGCGTGAACATGATTTGCGATCTTGCATCTGCGCATGCACTACACATGGACACGCAGGCTGTTCCAAGTGCCGGCCTTGGCTTCTCCATCGAACAAATCAGATCGAAGTCCCCCAGGCATCACCATTTCATGCAAGAAGACGGAAATAAGAATGCAAGAAGCAGTTACAATCTTTGCACATGAAATGGCGCTCTGGCCTCCGCCACAATCCTGCCAACGTCACTTCCTTGCTACCTGTCATGCAAGATGCACAGCAGCAGAGGCGCCAGGCCCTCTATTATGCTCCTGCACGGAGGAAGGCACACAGAGACTTGCAGCACCCACCGAATTTCCCAAGTTGTTCCATCCTGCGGGGTCGTTTTCATCCACAGCAATGACAGCTTTGTACTGTTCAGCTGCGTCCTCATATCTACCAAGCGCCTCGTATGCAATGCCCCTGCGGTGGTATGGCCACCGGTATTTAGTGCACAGATGATCTTCTGACCTCCAACCTGGGGCTCCTTTTTTACGGAGAGGATGAATGCTTCAGTGTCAGGTTCAGCCTGGGATTTGGCTCAGCCTCAGCCTGGGATCTGGCTCAGCCTCAGCCTGGGATCTGGCTCAGCCTCAGCCTTGGGATCTGGCTCAGCCTCAGCCTGGGATCTGGCTCAGCCTCAGCCTGGGATCTGGCTCAGCCTCAGCCTGGGATCTGGCTCAGCCTCAGCCTGGGATCTAGCTCATGATTCCAGCTAGGCTTCATCATCACCAATCACGACCAGGCAAGTGAGGTCCATTTATGGCCACAGCTAGTTGAATCTTGTTGTGTCCTGCAGCAGGAACTTCATTACCAGCAAGGCACAGATTGGCAAGGAACAGGGCAATAACATTTCCCGTTAAAAATTGAACACAATCACTGCCAACTAGTCCTGTAACTAAATATTCAGCACCTTTGACGGGCTGCAGCCGAAGTTACCCTCCACACTTTCCTTCTGGGCGCGGGTGGAACCATTCAAAACCCTTTCAGTGTGGAGCGTTTCAAGACTCTTTGTCTTCATCCTTAGAAAGCCACCATGCTTGCTGTGAAGCTTCATGCTCATCCTGTTGTCAATATGCTTATAAATAGGGATCGGCATATAGCGCTATATGAGGCAATTTTATAGCGCTATATAGCGATACTATATTTTGCTATATTCCAGCTGCTATATTTGCCAGAACTCCACCTAGCACTTCTAATTTCGGCATCAGAATTGGGAGGGAGGTTCAGCACCCTGTATAATGCCCTTTTACAAAAAATGAAAGCAAAAAAATAATTCTGCTGGGGCTGGGGGCTTCTAGCAACCAGATATAGTGCTATATCTGGCACTAGGGTTACGTAACACTCCTACTCATGTGCCTTAGTACCCCTTGGCCCCTTATTCCTCAATTCCCTTTACACTAATGCCAGCTCTATATGTCCCCTTAAAATGCTGCCTGGAAAATACAATGTTGACAGGTTGGCCCTTCAGGTCACGTGCATCGTGATCTGAAGAAAGAACATGCTTGTGTTCCAAGGCACTCCCTACCTTTCCACTCTCAAGTGCTGATTGCTGCCCAACCTTAATTGCTCTCTTCTACTGTCTGCTCTTCAAAATCTTCTGCTGGTGCCGGTGCTGGTGCTAATGCTACTACTGCTCGCTGCGTGGCTGCTTGCATGGACTCAACTCACTCGAGCGCAGGGCACTCCAGCTTGATGAAGAGGACCTCATAATTGATGAAATGAATGGCCATGAGACAATGGAACTGCTTGTGCTGTGTGGGAACCATTGAGAAGGACTTGATATGCTGCTTCCTGGCTTTCCAACACAGTCTACCTCGAGGCTCCTCCTCACCTCGTCCTCCTCCTCCTCCCTGGCATGCTCCTTGGGGATTTTGCAACCCTTTTCTGCTTCCAGTGCTTGCTGCATGCAGTTGTGATGCTGCATTGTCCTGGGGTTCGTGGGGCTGAGATTGGCTTGCAACATTTGCACTCTATCACACAGCCTTGCTCTGGCTAAATCTTCATTGTAAACCTGTCAGACCACTTCCTTAGGGGACCTGCTGTCGTCCTCTTGAAGGTCTGCAGGGGTGCCACTGCCCTGGACATGGGGCTGAATGCCATCCATCCCCAGATTTATTTTTGGCTCAGCCCCATTATGTTTTTCTGCCAACTGATTCGCATAATTGTATTCTTAATTCTTAGGGCCAGAGGAATCATCCAGTTCAATTTCAAAATTTTTTTAGCGCTATTTAGCGCTATTAGCAAACGCCGATCACTACTTATAAATGTGTGAGCACCAGACGTGCATCTGAAAAAAAATATGCCACTTCTCATCATGAAGGCCAGGAGTAGGGAACTGCTAGTCCCCGTCCTGATCCCAGCAGCTTCTCTCTCTTCTATGGTGGAGGGATTATGCGGCGCTTAGGCCCAGGGTGGCCCCTTTTCCTCAACTGATGTCAGGGGTATTTTCACCGGCTTAAATTTTTTGTCTCTTTCCCATATCTATCTGTAATTTGTGAGGTCAATTCAACCTATGCAACTGACTTTCTCTCACCTGTTTAGCACAGGATTCGGAGACCAGGGCGACAACCGAATAGCCTCATTGTAATCCGCAAGTGCCTCCTCTATCCTTCCTGTTAAAAGAGAAAACCAGGGGCTTTGTTTTTGTTGTGCATTCTAGCACACACAAGGCCTTGCACATGTCAAGGGAGCAGCATCAACTATGCAAAACCATTGAACAGACAACTGCCTGCCATAAGCTCATTGCAAGGCCAGCATAGGATATGGAAAATGAGCTTTTGGCATGCGAAGTGAGTTGTCTAACTTGACATGCATTTGCCATCCAATTGTAACGACGAATACATTCATTGATAAGCAGGATTTTAAGTTTCTACAGGTATCACATGACTTAACCTCATGTCTCATTGTAACGATGTACTAGTACATAGCATCGTCAACAATCCCTTCTCTTACTTTTAGGTCAAGCCCTGCCCATAATAATGCAATTTTTTGGTTAGGAGTTGTCAATGCTGTGACCTTGACACAGCCCATGTCATGCATACACAGCGCACTTGTTAAGGATCGCCATACTAATTGTGCCCAACGAAGCTTTGTCCTCTTCACGCTTCTGTGTGGTTAAGCCATACAGATTCATTTCTATGCATGGTGGCACTCATCAGCCACAAACCTCCATTTGGACAGACATCAAGAGACTCACCTTGGCGAGTGCGAGCATTGCCCCGATTGCCGTATGCCCTGCCCACCTGGACACCTCATGGACAGAGTAAAACGTTCCTTGAAAATCACCAGTCTTGCATGTCAAAAGAGGCTCTAGGATGAATGTGTGTGTGTCATAAAGGCAGGCAGGCAAAGAGCAATGCATGTGCTTGAGACCAGAGCCAGCTACCTTGCCGCAATGCTGCTTGATCTCCTCTCCAGCATCCTAACAAACTTTTTCATCCGAGGCCTGAAGACTTATGGATAGGCTGGCAGTGATCTGTCCAACGATCAGGGTGACGGACAACTCTACACAAGCAAACTCATTGCATCCTTGACACAGCCCTCTTTGATGAAGACGCTTGATGCTGCTATTAAGACTGTTTTCTTCAAAGTGCGCATGGCTCTGTCTGTCACGTAACCTAGCTGCAGTTGCAAGGTCATGAGGAACATGCTCTTTGATAAGATGCACACATCCTTTGACAAACCCCTGCTCCAGTGATGCTCCACACATGCTTACCATGGACAAGTCCCCGCTATCACAACCTCTATCACAAACCAAAAAACATCATATTTATGTGCATCAAAAATCCATCCATCCCCTCTCACAATGTCAGCAGTCCACTCGCGGTCAAAGTCTTTATACTTGTTGATGATGCTTGTCCACACGGCTTCCTCAGACTTGACATCAGCAGCATTCAGACCGTCCTGCAAATTGTCTAGATTGCACAGTTTCAACCGATCCTCCCACAAATTTTTTGCGTAAGATGGTAGAAAGAAAAGATGGTAGAAACAAAGGAGCAGGGGTGAAGGGAATGAAGTTGGCATGCGGGCTGTTCTCACCACGCTTTTTACAGGTGATAATGCTCAATTTTACTGTTTTAGGGGTACATGAAAGTCCAGAGACGTCTATATGCAAAGAACAAGTCGCTGGTGGTGCAAATTAATGCAACCTGAAGTTTTTTTGCTCATGCTTGCCTTAAGATTACATGTAGCCTTGGAAAAAATGGTCAGCATGTTTCTGTGCATCCATATTTCAGGGTAAAGGGTAAACTGTTTTCCAGCTTCCCTCAAGATCAAAGCAGCTCTCTATCTAAAGGGTAGGTGGCGGGACTGTGTGCAGCTTCAACAAAACCTCCACCATCCATAAAGGAGCGGGTATCCAGCAGGATATTGGGTGATGTCCACTCTACATCCAAAGCATGTGCTCAGGCAGTTCATCGGAAGTTAGCTGCTCTTGCAGAAAAGGCACTGAATGGGGATTAGCAGAACATGGGACTTGCATAGTTCTGCAGATCAGCGTACATGAGGACCTTTTGGGTGGAGAATCAAGTTCCTTTACTCTTCAGTCACCTGCATCATCAGAGCTGCATTCACTAGGTCTTGGTCAGTTGGATCATAGAGAGACTGGTTGGGTGTGAGCTCTGTCTGCACAATCACAGGCTCTGCAGGTGACATAAAGCATACAAACACCATGAGCCATGAATGAGTCTGGACTGACTTGCAGCAGCAAAACTTTTGACATGTCCCTCTGCATGCAGGCATCCTTTTTGAATTGTGTCCAAGAAAAGACTGCGACAGAGTTCCTTGCATCTGTGCACATGAGCAGCGCAGCTCACCTAAGATAGAAGCAATGGCTTACCTGCAGCAATACCAACATGAGAAAGTGAAAGGGAGAGGCATGTCGAAACAGCAGAGGCCAGCAAAGCTCGCCTGCTTCCTTTCGGATCAAGGACGACATCACCTGAAGGGAAGACAAAGCGGACAACCGGTAAAGCAGGCCAAATAGGTGGTATATAAGTATGGGCACTTGATCAAGGTATTGGAAAAGGGCAAGCAGGCACGTTTAGTGCTTTTCGTCTACAGCCAGTCAGCATGTTGCCTAGAACATGTGGTGGGTCACAACTAGCTCAGGTTTCTGAGTGATCATCAATATTGATAGCAATGTATTTCATTCACCTGCTGCATCTGGGACACCTTGGGCTTGCACACGCAAGCGCCTTGGGTACCCGGTACTGCGAACAGCTTGCCCCGGATAGCATGCCTGACTCCCACAAAATCCTGGACACAATTTACTTCTTATCATTTTAAAGACTTGCCGGATCGATTGGATTTGGGGAGTGGTTATCGATCGTTTTCAACGATTAATTAAATGACACGTCTTGCCCTATGATAGGCGCAAGCACTGGAAAAACACGACCCAACCTTTTGCAAGTAAAGACTTATGGAGAGCGGCCGGGCAGGCCCAGCACCCTGCCGGTGAGGGCTGCTGCCGGAGGGTCTGGTTGGAAGGCATCAGTGAGTGAAGCAGCCCTACACTTGCCCTTCACAGCTCAAAGTGGACCCTTAGCAAGTTCACATCCAGCAAGGCGTAACCTTGTTGCTAAAGCTACAGGCCAAGGTGAGCCGCATTTGTGCTGTGCTGCTGCAGCTGTACAGCATGCACAGCCATTTAAGCTGCGTGCTTGCCAAAACATTCATTTGCAGAGGCAGTGGATCTGGGAGGCATGGCTGAGAGCAAGGTCCAGTTTCTGAACACCACTCGGCACCAGCTGTCAGGTATCTTCACGGATGCAAAGTCTGATAAGGTGGCTATCCTGTGCCATGGCTATGCCAGTAGCAAGGACGGGTTTGTGTACCCAAAGATGGCCAAGGCGCTCGCCGCCAAGAAGATAAGCTCACTCAGATTTGACTTCACCGGGAACGGAGAAAGTGATGGAGCTTTCGAGTTCGGGAATTATCTGCAAGAGGTGGGCTCAAGGAATGCAGAGCTAAGCATGCATTGGCTGCAAGCAGCTCACCTTGAACCTAATGACATGCCTCCTCACATCCCCTCACTGCCCGCACATGTCCAGCTTGTTAGTGCTTTTATGCAACCTGCCTGCCGTCTGTTAGGACAATAACGTAAGAGAGTCTGATTTATTTCCTCTTTAGCCTGTTTTTCATAAGCAGGTTGACAGGGTGCTTGGGATCAAGCCCGCCCCTTATATGTCATCTCCCAGCCCAATTGTTGGACGTGTTGTCCATGGTTCTGTATTTGGGTTCCAGGCGAATCTGGCATTGACCTCATGAACTGTGGGAACTGTGGGGATTGTGGGAACTTTTGGGTTGGCTGTGTGGGAAGGTGGTTGGACTCGTCCCCAAGCAGGTCCCTTCGCAACAAGCAGATCCATGCAAATCCTGGATGTGCACATACGTGCAGGTTGCTGATCTTAGATGTGCAGTGCAGTACGTGAGGGAGACGCTGCACAAGACGCCTGTAGCTCTTGTTGGTAGGTTATGGGGGTATGGGCACGAGTCGAGGCTGCAAATAAAACATTTAAATGCATGATGTGCATTACATAACAGTTAGACCATGTGTACTGTGTACCATATGCATTACAGTTAGACCTTGTGTACTGTCCATGGTGACATTTGCCAATGTGCTGATCAAAGTCATGGGTTGCACCTTCCAGGAATATGGCTAGGGTCTGCAAAGTCAGGCTTTGCCGGCCCTGTCGACATAGCTGCCCCATCCACTCCTCAAGCCCACTGTGCTCTCTCCCTCCTGTGCGCTCCTGTGCAGGGCACAGTAAAGGCGCAAACGTGGTGCTGCTGTACGCAGCACAGTACGATGATGTGCCCCTGGTCATCAACATTGCGGCACGGTTTGACATGAAACGCGGAATCAAGGTGCTCACCGGGCTTGGACACATGTACACGCGCACACTTGAGGATAGCGGGCTAGGAAGGGGGG
>SL_4KL_010_BRINEDRAFT_10001920_pt1 | contig 11642 bp, 10 predicted proteins | sample SodLak_010_BRINE_2_FD_10664 | JGI IMG/M metagenome (IMG submission 10664) | reverse complement strand
AGGACGACCGATTTGTGGTCGAGATCGCCGAAAACGCGGACGAAGCGCGCGACCGAATTGCTGACGGTGATATCGACTGTGTGGTTTCGGACTACGATATGCCCGGCGGCAACGGCATCGACCTGCTCGAAACCGTCCGCAAAACGTATCCACGACTCCCATTTATTCTCTACACGGGCAAGGGAAGCGAGGAAATCGCCAGCGAGGCCATCTCCGCAGGCGTCACCGACTATCTCCAGAAAGGCGGTGGCCCCAGCCAGTACGCGGTGCTTGCGAACCGCATCACCAACGCGGTCGAAAGGCATCAGGCCGAACGCGAACTGGCCGACAGAGAACAGCGATTCTCGTTGTTTTTTGAGCAGTCACCGCTTGGCGTCATCGAGTGGGACGAGACGTTCAGGCTCGTTCGGATGAACACGGCTGCCACGAACATTCTCGGGTACACAGAAGATGACCTTGTGGGAGAGACATGGCAACAGATTGTTCCTGAAGCCGATCAGAAACGGGTCGATACGGTCGTCTCTCGGCTGCTCACAAATAAGAGCGGCTTTCAGAGTACAAACGAAAACGTGCGGAAAGACGGCGAGCGGATCCGCTGTGAGTGGCACAACCGTGTTGTTACCGATGAGACGGGCACCGTGGTGGCGGTGTTTTCGCAGTTTCAAGATATCACCGATCGCATCGACCGGCAAGCCCGTCTCGAAAAAACGACTGCCAGATTGGAGGTGCTGTTCGAAAACTCACCGGACATGATCAATGTCCACGATGACGACGGGAATATTCTCGATCCAAACCCGCGGCTTTGTGAGGAAACGGGCTACACCGAAGACGAACTCGTCGGGATGAAAGTGTGGGAGCTCGACAGCGAAATCAGTCCACGCACGGCCGAAACGCTCTGGTCGGGAATGACGACGGGTGAACGGCGAAAACTCGAGGGAACCTATCGGCGCAAAGACGGCTCAACGTTCCCGGTTGAGATCCATGTGAGACGGCTTGATCTCGAAAACACATCACAGTTCGTCGCCATCAGCCGCGATATCACCGAGCGGAACGCACGCGAAAAGGAACAAAAAGCAACGATCGAGTTCATTCAAGAGCTCTATGATGTGGCGACCGAACCGGCAGTAAGCGCCGACGAAAAAATCACACAGGTGTTGGCCCGTGGACAACACAGACTCGGAGTCAACGGTGGCTGTCTAACGCGAATCGATGCGACTGACGACGAGGAGCGAGGACGAACAGTCGTCGAAGCGAGTGGCAATCACACCGATCTCGAACCGGGTACAACGTGGCCACTCTCGAAAACCTACTGTCGACAAACGATCGCTCAGGACGGCCTGCTGGAGATTCACGACGCACTGGCGGCGGGGTGGGGTGATGATCCCGCCTACACCACCTCCGAGATTGGCTGTTACATTGGAACGCCGATTACGGTCGCAACCGAGCTGTACGGAACCGTGTTTTTTGCTGCGGACGACCCACGTCATAAACCGTTCACCGATGCGGATCGGACGTTCGTTCGGCTCATGGCTCAGTTGGTGAGTTACGAACTCGAACGCAGACAGGCAACCACCGCCTTAGAACGGCAAAATATCCGGCTGGCCGAGTTTGCCAGCGTGGTCTCACACGACCTGCGAAACCCCTTGGCGGTGGCGAAAGGCAACATCGAACTGGCTCGCGAGGAACACGACAGTGAACACCTCGAAACCGCAGCCCGAGCACATGAGCGAATGGATGCGCTGATTGCTGATCTCTTGGCGCTGGCCCGACACGGTGAGGCGGCAACAGACATCATTCCGGTCGATCTGGAGAAGGTAATACAGCAATGCTGGCAAAACGTGGCGATCGGCGACGCGACACTCGTTGCGCACAGTGACCGACGAATTCACGCCGATGAGAGTCGGCTGCAACAGCTACTTGAGAATCTCGTCCGGAACGCCATTGAGCATGGAGGCGACGATATGGCGATCACGATCGGCCTGCTCGAAGACGGATTCTACGTCGAAGACGATGGGCCGGGCATTCCGGAACAAAAGCGCGAATCGGTGTTTGAGGCAGGCCATTCGAGCGTCGAGAACGGCACCGGGTTCGGACTCAACATCGCACAACAGGTGGCAACGGCTCATGGCTGGGAGATTCGACTCACCGAGAGCGATACGGGCGGCGCACGGTTCGAACTCACCGGTGTCGAGTTCGTCGACGAGTAGCGTTCGCGCAACGAACACGCATCAGCAACCGTCGGTCGGTAGAAAACAGCGTCCGACTTATTCGCCGGCTTTCGACTGCCACTCGTAGCTCCGGCGTTTGGCCGATTTGCCGAAGCCACACGAGGAACAGACCTTCTTTCGCGAGTGGTAGGATTTCTCGCCACAGCGGCGACATTTGACGTGCGTTGTTTTGTTTTTCTTGCCCTGCGAGGGAGTACCAGATCCGGTCATACAGTTATCGAGACGACGTTATCGCCGCGTATAATGGTTGTGTCTTCGATCGACTCGACGGCCAACTCGTCCGCGTCGCCGGGGGCCGATTCGGCGTCGAGGACGATGTTCATGTGTTGGTCATATCCCGCGAGGAGACCGGTGACTGCGGTTCCATCTTTGAGCGACACGGTCACCGGTTCGTCCAGGGAGTCCTCGAGCACGTCGAGAGGTCGTCCACTCATACCATCACCGCGTCGGGTTCGACTATTAAACGTACCGGAACCCCACGCTTTCAGGGCCTTCAGCCCGTGGCTCACCGCCACTGGACATCCGACAGCGTTCGCTGGACGGCTTCCTCACCAACGGCCGCCGCCAACGACTCGAAACCGGCGCGTTCGGCGCGGTCAGTCGCGTTGGCAACGAGTCGAGAGACGATAAACTCCGGCGTCGACTTGCCGACCGTTCCGAAGCGCGGCTGATAGTCGACCCGTAGTTCGAGGTCGGGCGTCAATCCCTCGGCAAAAATGCCGTCGATGCGGGCGGTTTCGGGCAGCGGACTCAGGTCGTCTGCGAGATGGGTCACGTAGACGCCGAGCGCCGACTGCTCGACCGTCAGCGACACCAACCCATTGAGCAGGTCGGCCGCGCGGCCCGGTTCGGTGATCGCTTCGAACTCGTCGACGAGCATCAGCGTTCGCCCGCCGGTCGTCAGCGGCGGCACGATCGATTTGAGCGTCGATTCGAGCACGCCCGCGTTGAACGAGGCGTGACGGCGATGAAACACGATCGTATCGAACAGCCCGACTTCGCTCCGTTCGGCGGGCGCCGGCAGTCCCATCGCCGTCAGCAACGCCACCTGACTCAGCGTTTCGAGCAAGGTCGTTTTCCCGCCGGAGTTCGCGCCGGTCAGCACGGTTACCCGGTCGCCAGACGGCGGCGAGAGCGCACGTTCCGTGTCGGTCAGGCCATGGCTGCCGACGCCGTACGTAATCGGCTGAACGTCGCCGTCGAGAAACAGGTTCCGTGCGCCGACGACCGCGAGGCCGTCGTCGACGAGCGTCGGCCGCTGAAGGTCATACGCGGCAGCAAACCGTCCCAACGAGAGCAGGAGGGCGATGTCGCTCACGGCGTCGACCGCGCCCGCAACGTCGTCCGCGGCGGCGTCGATCCGGTCGCGACGGTCGGCCAGCACCGTCTCGTTTCGGCCGTCGACCGCGCGGTCGAGCGCAGACACGAGCGCTCGGAGCGTGCTCCCGACGAAGTCGGCGGCATCGACCGCCTCGTCGGGGGTCGCCTCGCGAACCACCGCGTACTCGACACCGGTTTCGGCGGCGATATGGTCGAGAACGTCGCGCTGAAAATCATCCATGTCGCGAACGCCCGTCGAGCGAACGGATTCGATGATATCGAATGCGCCGGCTTGGAGGGTGCTCGCCGCCTCGCGTTGCTCGCGAAGCCGGTCGAGTTCCGCATCGGCTCCCTCGGCGACAACCGGCCCGTCGTTCGTGTCGCGAACGGTGCCGAGGACGCCCGCGGCCTCGGTGAGCGCAGCCGTATCGATTTCGGTAAGTTGCGCGAACGTCGATCCTGCGAGTCCGAGGTCGTCGAGGGCGAGCGCCGCGTCGACGGCGGCACGGTCGGTTTCGCCGGCGGCGTCGTAGGCGGCAAATATCTCGTCGATTCGCTCGTGGTCGGCCTCACTCAGTTCCTGCCAGGCGGTTTTCGCCGCAAGCACGTCGTCGAGGCGGTCGGCGATGGCGTCGCGGTCGGTCAGCGGTGTCATCACGCGGATTCGGTCGGCGGCGTGCTCGGAAACCGCGTAGCTGCTGGCGAGCGTCAACAGGTCGTCGTAGACGCTTCGGCTGTCGCTCGTTCCGAGCACGTCGATGCCGGCTTTCCCGTTGGCTCGCCGGAGGATTCTGACGACGCGGCCGCGCTGGAGGCCCGCTTCGGTGAGCGTCCGGATGTCCGCAGACTCGATGGCTTCGATGGCGTGTTGTTCGCCAATCGAGTCGCGAAGCACCGCCGCGGTCTTCGGGCCGACGCCCCAGTAGCCCTCAAGTCGCATGTTTGTGGCTCTGTCGCCATCGGCTTAGCCCTTGTCCTCGGCCGATTCGACGCGGGTGAGTGGTGAAACGTCGAGCCGACTCGCTCAGTCCGCCGGCTGTGTCGCCGCCGTCCCCGCACGCACCTCGCGAAGGTATCCCTGCAGATACGCGCCGACGAACATGCCGGCGACACCGTACAGAATCACGACGTTGCCAATGCCGAGGCTGGCGTACGCCGCACCGGGACAGATGCCGGAGAGCCCCCAGCCAACACCGAAGATGCCGCCGCCGACCATCACATCACGGTCCATCGATTTGAGCCGCCGTGTATAGCGCCGCCCCGACAGCGGGGCCGACCGGCCGGACGCACTGGCGACGAAGAAGATGCCGCTGACGACGGCGGCAGCCCCGCCCATGACGAAAATCAGGCCGAAGTCGGTGAACTGCAAAAAGGAAAGCACGACCTCCGGGCGCGCCATCTGACTGAGCGCGAGCCCAATGCCGAAAATGAAGCCGCCAACGAAGACCAGTGGAAGAAACCACGGGCTCTGGTCGTGGTCTTCGGGGGCTTTTTTCGTCGCAGTCGAACCCGTCGTCGCTGTCGAGTTGCTCATGGCGTCACCCCCAGTGCCATTACGAGTTGGGCAACGCCGATGGCGACGAGCATGAAGATGGCGACGTTGAATATCGAGGTTTTCGAGCCCGACCCGACGCCACAGACGCCATGGCCCGAGGTACAGCCCTTGCCGAGCCGCGTCCCGATGCCGATCAGAATGCCGCCGACGAACAGCCGACTCGGCTGCACTTCGGTCGTCCAGCCGAAGTCGCCAAGCGTGATCGAGTACGCCGCCGCGCCGGCGATGATGCCCGCGGTGAACACGACACGCCAGTCCCGGGAGGCGATAAACTTCGGTTGTTGGAAGCGCGAAAGCTTCGAGGCGTACGAGAGCGTCGATTCGAGAAATGTGCTTGCGCCGGCGTGAATCCCCGTGCCGAGGTAGATAATGGCGGTGCCGACCCCGATGAGGATGCCACCGAGCAGGTAGTGACTGATTCCGTTGGGAAACAGCGTCTCGATGAGCAAGACGGTTGTGAGTGTCATTATGCCGTAGTAGGGGTCTTGTCCGCTGAAAACGTTGTCTCTCACGCGTGCGTTGCCGCTACCGCCGACACGCGACCGTCGGTGACGTCGAGGGCGACGTATTTGTCGCCCGAGCGAGTAGCCATCGTATGCAGCCGGATTTCAGCGCACTCGACGCCCATCTCGAAACGCTCGGCGTCGACGCCTACCTCCTCGATTTCGCCAGTAGCGAGCCAAACCAGCGGTATCTCTCGGGCTTCGACGCACCCGATCCGTTTGTGAGTTGCTACCGACCCGATGGGTTGGCGCTGCTCGTTTCGGGGCTCGAATTCGGCCGGGCGAAACGCGAGAGTCACGCCGACTGGGTGGCCCGGCCTGCAGACTACGACAAACACGACCTAATCGAGGAGTACGGCTCACAGGAGGCCACAACACGCGTGATCGCGCGGTTTCTGGCCGACTGCGACGTGCACAGCGTGGCCGTGCCCGACCGGTTTCCCGTCGGGACGGCCGACGGCCTCCGAACGTTCGACATCGACGTCGTCGTCGACACCGAGGACGCGCTCATGACTGCCAGAGCAACCAAAACTGCCGCCGAACGCGATTACATTCGGGAAACCCAGCAGGCCAACGAGCGGGCGATGGCGGCCGCCGAGTCGTTGCTGGCGGCCGCAACGCCCGACGAGAATGGCGTGCTCGTCGTCGACGGCGACCCGCTCACGAGCGAGCGCATCAAAGCCGAAATCGAAGGAACGCTGCTCACCCACGGCTGTGGTCTCGACGACACCATCGTCGCGGGTGGCCGACAGGCGGCCGACCCCCACGACCGCGGCAGCGGGCCGCTTCGGGCGGGTGAATCGATCATCATCGACATTTTTCCGCGCAACAAGTCGACGCGCTACCATTCGGATATGACCCGGACGTTCTGTGTGGGCGAGCCAACCGACACACTCCGTGAGTGGTACGACCTGACCGAAACCGCGCTGGCGGCTGCACTTGACGCCGTCGAACCGGGGGCAACCGGTCGCGACGTCCATGCGGCCGCCTGCGACGTGTACGAGAATGCGGGCCTGCCGACGCTCAGAAGCGACCCCGAAACCGAGGTCGGATTCATCCACAGCACGGGCCACGGCGTCGGCCTTGCGGTTCACGAGTTGCCCCGACTGAGCCCCGCAGGCGGCGAACTCGAACAGGGCCACGTCATCACCGTCGAACCGGGGGTGTACGATCCCGACGAAGGTGGCATCCGAATCGAGGATATCGTTATTGTCACCGAGGACGGCTACGAGAACATCACCGACTACCCGATCGAGTTCGTTGTCGACTAAGTCGTCGTCGCACCAGTGGGCGCATCAGCGTCGGCACCGCGTACGCTTTCAACTACGTCGTCGACAGCACCGCCGTGTCGACACCGCGTTCCGGCGTTGGTTCGCCAACGTGCCACGCAACCGAAACCCACAGGCCGGAGGCGACACGAGAGAAGTCATGACCAGCGATAGCGATACAGCCGACCGAACGGCCACGACGGTTCGCGTGGTGGTCGCATCCGCTCCCGAAGGCATCCAGAAGTACACCGCCCGCGTCGCGTGTGGCGACGACACCGAAATCGAAGCCGTCGACGCCGGTGTGCTCTCGCGGTTTTTCGAGGTCGCCGAAGGCGGCGTTGGCTCGGGGTTCGTCAGAGCGCGCGCGGTCGACATGACCGGCGAGGCGCGGCGAATCGAGAAACCGACCGCGTTGTTCACGATATCGTTTACCGAACCCGTGCCGGCGAACGCGATTCGGCTCCACGTCGAAACCGTCCTCGGTCATGATGGCGAAACGGTCTCGAACGAGCAGATTCGGTTTGAAGTCGTGGAGTAAGCCGCACCGCCGAACCACCCGCATCGAACGCCTTTTGAGACGAGACCCGAATACCGTGGTATGAAGCTACTCGTCGTCGGCGCGGGCGAAATGGGTCGGTGGCTCGCCGACACCGTCGCTGCCGCCGATGAGCCGACCGCCGAAACGGCATTTCTCGATGCCGACCCGTCGGTCGCCGCGGACGCCGCCGCCAACCGCGACGCCAGACAGGTCGACGCCAAGACGACCGAGCGGTTCGAGTGCGTCTGTCTGGCCGTGCCGATGTCGGCGGTCGAACCTGCCATCGAGCAGTACGCCCCACTCGCCGACCGGGCAATTTTCGATCTCTCGGGCGTGATGGATCGCCCGCTTGCAGCGTTGCATACCCACGCACCGGACTGCGAGCGCGCGAGTTTTCATCCCCTGTTCGCCCCGCCACGCGTTCCGGGCAACGTCGCCGTCGTCACCGCGAGCAACGGGCCGGTTCTGACTGCCATCCGCAACGCCATGGCCGCCGCCGGCAACACGGTGTTCGAGACGACCGCCGAGGAACACGATCGGGCGATGGAAACGGTCCAAGCGGGTGCCCACACCGCCATTCTGGCCTACGCGCTCGTCGCCGATGACGTTCGCGAGGCGTTCGCCACGCCGGTCTCGACCAAACTCACCGAGATTGCAACGACCGTTACCGAGGGCTCGCCCGAGGTGTACGCCGAGATTCAGTCGACGTTCGACGGTGCGGACGCCGTTGCCGACGCCGCGGCCGCCATCGCCGCGGCCGACGACGAGGCGTTCGCCGACCTCTACGAAACCGCCAAAGAACACGTCGGCGGCGAACGCCGGGAGCGACACGGGTGATCGACCGCGAGGCGGTTCGCTCGAACGCCAAATACCTCCGGCAGATCCGGCCGATCGATCCCGAGGAGATCAGCGACTACATTCCGGATCAACCCCATCCGGCCGTCGTCAGACAGGTGCTCCGCGAGGAAGCACGTGCGCTGGGATTGGTCGAAACCGACGACGGCACCTTCGTTCCCGTCGGCGACGACCCGATTCCGCACCGCAACTGGGAACCGCGCGCATTTCCAGAACCGTATGCCATCGCGCTGGAGGATCTGCTTGGTGCCCGCTACGGGCCGGAGTGGCACCGCGGCGAGTCGGGCGCGGCGCTCCGGTCGACGATCCGCGACCTCAAGATCGATTACTTTGCAGGCGACGCGGTTTCGTACGATGACCGAGTTGCCGCTGCGTACGCCATCTACCACCTGCCGGACTACTACGCCGCGATGGGCTCCGTGCTCGACACACTCGCCGAACGGGGATTGGTCGGTCGCAAACTCCGTGTGCTCGATGTCGGCGCGGGAACTGGCGGGCCCGCACTCGGCTTGCACGACTACTGTTTCGGCGTTGGCGACGCGGCCGATCCGTGTTCGGCCGTCATCGACTACCACGCGGTCGAGCCGAGCGCAGCAAGCGACGTCCTCGACCACCTGCTCGCCGAAACAACGCGGAACTTCCGAACGACGATTCACGAGACGACGATCGAGTCGTTCGAGCCACCACGCGGCGAGGAAGAGGCGGCCGACGAGTCGACAGCGTTCGATCTCATCTGTTTCGGCAACGTCCTCAACGAACTGGCCGAGCCGGTGTCGGTCGTCGACCGCGCGCTCGACTGGCTGGCCGACGATGGCACGTTGCTCGCGCTCGAACCCGCAGACAGAGAGGCCGCAACCGGATTGCGAGAAATCGAGCGGGCGGTCATCGGCCGCGCGGGCGGCCAGGGAAACCGTGTAGGCGACCCGAACGACCGCTCGGTCACGATTTACGCCCCAACCCTGCAGCTCTGGTCGGACAGAGAACCCTCGGATCGTTGCTGGTCATTTGACGTTCGGCCCGACCTGGAAGTTCCGAACTTTCAACAAAAACTCGACGACGCCCAGCGCGAGGATCCCGGCGAGACCGACCCGGATGCGTTCGTCAACGTCGACCTCCAGTTCGCCTACAGCCTGCTGCGAACCGACGGCGAGCGGCGGTTTCCGTTCCACGCCAGCCGGAAGCGACACGCGCCGATGGCGACGATGGACGAACACGTCACCCAGCGAATCAATCTGTTGGCGGTCAAACTCAGCCACAATCTCAGCGACGGCGGCAACCCGCTGTTTCTCGTTGGCGACGGCAGCCAGCAGGTCGACCACTACGCCGTCTTGACGCGCGAATCGGGGCTCAATCGTGAGTTGCGCGAAGCGCCGTACGGAGCCGTCGTCGAGTTCGAAAACGTGCTGGTGCTCTGGAACGACGACGAGGCGGCGTACAACCTCGTTGTCGACGCGGAGACGGTCGTCGAATCGATGTCGGGCTACTGACCCGGGCGTCACTGCTTAACCGCTCGGCCCCGTAGGAGGGCGTATGACACGTCCAACCGAGGTGGCAACGTTTGGTGGCGGCTGTTTTTGGTGTGTTGAGGCCCCGTTCAAAGAACTCGCCGGCGTCGAATCCGTGACATCGGGATACGCCGGTGGCGACACACCCGAGCCGAGTTACCGAGCGGTCTGTTCGGGAAACACGGGTCACGCCGAAGTCGTCCAGATCGAGTACAATCCCGACGTGGTCAGCTACGTCGACCTCCTGGAAGTCTTTTTCACCGTCCACGATCCGACCCAACGAAACCGCCAGGGACCGGATGTGGGCAGCCAGTATCGCTCAATTATTCTGACCCACAGCGACGAGCAGGCCGACAAGGCCGAGACATTTGTCGAGGAACTCGACGCTGAGGGCGTCTATGACGACGAAATCGTCACCGAACTCGAACCGCTGGGAACGTTTTACGAGGCCGAAGCCAACCACCAGGACTACTACGAAAAGAACCCGAAGCAGGCGTACTGTTCGTTCCATATTCCGCCCAAACTCGACAAGGTTCGTGAAAAGTTCGCCGACCGACTCAAAGACCAGCCAGTTCACTAATTAGAAATCAGCTCTGCCTGTCGACTTGCTCTGTCCGTATCACACTGTATGACCGTACTCCATGGTTGTGTCCGTCGTCGGACAACGCAACCAGGAGTGTATGCCTTACTGCTCGTAGCGAACCTCCCGCGCCATCCCGGTTTCCATATGATACAGGTGGTGGCAGTGGAAGAACCACATCCCCGGGTTTTCTGCAACGAAATCAATCGTAATCTGTCCCATGTGACCGGGGACGACGACCGTATCTTTGAGTACGTCACCGATCAAAAAGTGGTGTCCATGAAGATGCATCGGATGCCGCATTGGGCTGTGATTTACCATCTGGAACCGGACGTGTTCGCCAGGCTCGATACGGATCGGTTCACTGTCCGGATACGCCTGACCGTTTATTGTCCACTCGTCTCGGCTGCCGTGCATCTGTCCACCAGCGAGCGTTAGATCGACTGTTCGATCCGGAGAGCCCTCGACAGCGTCGGCCGAGTCGACCGCGCTCAGATCCGAGAGGCAGAGTCGTCGAGACCCAACTTCCCCCTCGCTAACAGTGCCGTCGGACTGTTGGTAGTCGAGCAGTGCGCGGCCTGCGGGTGCAGACGCATCGACCGGAGCAGCGCGGATCGGCCACGTTCCGGGCGAGTCGGCCTCGACAACAACGTCATATCGCTCTCCCATGCCGATGTCGAGCGTATCGACCGCCACGGGCTCGACCGCTGGGCCGTCCGTGTGGGTGACCAGCAGTTCGTGGTTGTCGATTCCGAACCGGTAGGTCGTCGCTGCCGCGGCGTTGATAAGGCGGAGTCTGATCCGATCGCCCGCTTCAATCTCGACGGTTGCCGGTTCGGCTGGGAGCAGTCCGTTGATTAGCGTCCCTTCGGCTGGCGGCGCGTCGGGGAACTCACCACTCATGCCACCCATTCCGCCCATACCACCACCCCCACCCTCGCTTGCGGACACGACCCGTGGTTCACCCGGGAGATGTTCATCGAGAACGAGCGTGGCTTCGGTGTCGTACTCCACGTGTGGCTCTCGTTCTTCGATGATGAGCGGTCCGAGCAGTTCTCGATCAAGTTGGAGGCCGACGTGGCTGTGATACCAGTGGGTGCCAGCCGGTTCTGCGTCGAACTCGTAGACAAACGCTGCTCCGGGTTCGATTGCAGCCTGGGTGACGCCCGGAACTCCGTCCATCGCGTTGTCACCGTCGAGAACCATCCCGTGCCAGTGAATCGTTGTTTCTTCCGGGAGGTCGTTTTCGAGGGTCACACGGACGCGTTCTCCTTCGACCGCGCGGATTTC
>SL_4KL_010_BRINEDRAFT_10001919_pt1 | contig 11642 bp, 19 predicted proteins | sample SodLak_010_BRINE_2_FD_10664 | JGI IMG/M metagenome (IMG submission 10664) | reverse complement strand
TGTATTATCATAAGCTCCTTGTAAAAACTTTTCTACGTCATTAGACATTCCAATAGCTGAAGCTTGTATTTTTATCCAATCATCAATATTAATTTTTGCTTTTTCAACAGTGTATTTATTAGTGGAAGATGTTATACCATAGTATCCGGCATTATATGGCAAATCCCAATCATGATTTGAACAAGATGTTAAATTATAAGATATATTATTTATAGGATGATTTTCTTTTATCACTTTTTTAAGAACATCATTTTTAATATTTCCTATTTTATCTNTACTATATTCAATTCTAATCATAACTTATTCTTCATAAAACAATCCCATAAGTTTAATTATTCATATTCAATTTTTTGTTCAAGTAAATCTTCTACTTTATTTTCAAATTCAAGTTCTGTAATTTCATTATTTGCATAACTTTCTTTTAATTCTTTAAGTTTAGATTCATAATATGAATTAATATCTTTATGTTGAATCAACTCATCAATATTAAAATTTTCTACATTAACAAACATACCAACCATATCTTCAGCCGATTTTTTAGAAATTTCTGTTTTCAAAGGTTCTTTTGTTTTAACAGAATTCTTTAATTCACGGCGAAATTCAGAGGGTTCATTTTCTTGACTTTCTAATAGTGTTTCCGCCGCTTCCGGTTGAATAATCAAGTTCATATCAGATTATCTATTGCATATGTATATAGTATTTTTGATTTACGCTCAAATATAATGGATACTTTTATTATAAACAAATTATACATTTAATACAATGAATATAGAAATACCCATTACAAAACATCCAGATTTACCAGATGGTGTACCTTTAGTTGCAAGTTTTAATGATGATAGAAATAGATTAAGTTATTATTACCCTATTCTTAATGAAATTGAAGGTGTGCGCGTACCAATAACTAAATTTATTCCTGTTCATGGTTCATATGATACGTATCCTGATATTGAATATAGAGAAATTACAAAATTTATGCAAAATATTCAAGCTAATGAAATATTTGTTCGCGGAGATTATTCATCAGCAAAATTTGACGGTAAATCAGGTAGTTATATAAATTCACAAGACCCATATGATATTGAAACCACAGTATTAGAATTATTGCGCCAATTAGGAAGAAGTAAAAGACATTTAGGTGGGCGTATCGCTGTTAGAGAATGGATTCCACATGATAGAGAAGTAAGATATTATATTAATAAAGGAAATATTCAATATAGGGCTTCAACAGATGAAGGTGAAGAATATCCAGATGATATGGCAGAAAAAGTTTCTAACGTATTACAAACATTTTCATGGTCTTGTGATTTTATACGACATAAAAAAACAAATAAATGGTACTGTATTGATATGGGATTAAATGGATTATATTATAATGGAAAAACATGGATTTCTCATTCAGAACACATTGATAAATCTAAAAGTCCAGAACAATTTATCAATGAAATGCCACACCCAGAAAAACTTAAAAGATAATTAATTTATTTTTGTTATTCGTTCGCCATTTGATTTCGAAACTTTCGGATATGCTGTAGAACCTCTCCATTTAACTTTTGAGTTTTTAGACATAAACTCTAATGCTTTAATTTCAGCCATTTTTTTATTATGCAGAGATTTATTATTATGCATTACAGATTCACATTCTCCAATATCTTTACCAATTCCAACTTTAACTTTCCATTCATTTGGTATCGTTTCTACAATGAACACTCTAACATTAGAATCAAATTCATTATTAGCAATATAATGAGCATCATTACCACCAGAAAAATCTCTACTTCTATTTTCTACCCATCCAGAAATATCATTAATATCCATATTTTATTGTTTATATGAAACCCATAATAATCTTTTTATTTATAGACAAATCCAAATCATAGTGCTTAAGTTAGTTCAAACCGTATATTATAATATGTCTGGTAGTGCCACAATGACACAGATGGAAAAGAACGTATCCAAAAAACACCCTTCATCCCCCATGATTAATACATGGATTAATATCGATGGTTCTAACCCGCACACATATAAATCAAGTAATCTACGTTCATTTAGATGGTCAAAAGACTCCCAATACACTTATGGAAAACTTATCGTTCGATTCCAAGGTTCTGGTTCATACGTGTATGATTTGCCAAAAGAAGTATTTGATGAAATGGCAAAAAGAGCATTTAATCCAAATGAATATAACATGTCAACAGGCGAATGGTATTCGAATAAATTCTTTAACCATGCAAAGAAAATTTATGGGTTAAAAGAAACATATTATATCAAGAAAATAGATATTTAGATTTTTGTAATATATTTTGCAGGAACCTTTGAAACAGTATATACAGAACCGCCACTTGGATTATTAATTTCATAACCATTTTTAGATAATTCGTTCACATCAATTGATAGCAATACAATATCATTCGTATGTCTTTTCCCGACTTGTTTCGCTTCATTAATAGAATCCGTTAAATGAACTTTTTGTCTACTTTGTGGTTGTAAACCTTCTTTCATAATTGAATCGATATTATATTTAGGCGTACCATGATATAATTTTTCAGGAATATTATCTGTATTATTTTTATCTATTTCTACATTAATAGAATGTCCATATATTGCTCTAATTTTATCATCTTTTAATTCATATCTTCCTTTTGAATCTTTATTAACAATGTTCACAATATCAGATTCAGAAATATTTTTATCTTTATTATTTTTTATACAGAGTACAACTTCATCTAATGCAAACCAACCATTATCATCATATTCTAAATTATAATCTTCAGGAAAATGACGAAGTAAACCTGACATAAATTTTGATATTTTAATTTTATTCATAAAAAATATTTTACCTTAGCACAATATAATAGTTACGATTTAAAAATAAAGCATAATTATTTATTCTATCAATATGTAGTACAACATATGGTTGATATTGATTTCAAATTAGAACAAAAAATGAAAATGATGGATATAGAATATGACTATGATGACAATGTTTTTAAAATAGATGGTTTAAATATTAATAAAATAAACATTAAAAAATATGAAAATTTATTACAACTTATATATGAGTTTTGTATTGAAAAAGAAATACAATGGTTAGATGTGTACGTAATTAAATCTCAAAAAAATATAGATGTAAAGCAATTATTAAAAAAACATGATTTTGTAACATTAATTGATAATCAAAATTCTATTTGTATGCGAAAACAAATAAAATAATTAAAGGTAAATTTATATTTATTAAAATAAAGAATATATTATGCGCATTTCAAATTGTATCGAATGTAATGAATATAAATATCTAGAAGAAAATGGAAAATGCAGAAACTGTATAAATCATAATAAAATACATATTGGTAAAAGTTCAAAAAAAGTATTTATTAACAAATCAAATATTTATAATAATATAAATATAATAGGAATGGTTGGGTCAGGTAAAACAACATTACAAAAACATCTTATTAATGAAATTATAAATAAAAAATATGGTTTATTTTATTTCGACATTCATTCAGAAATACAAAAAGATGACTTTAAAAATATTTCAAAAATTAATGTTGATAAAAATACAATTAACTTATTTATTCCTGAAAGAAATAAAAATCACAACAAATATATTGAAGAAGTAAATTTGATGACAAAATCAATACTAAAAACCATACAACAATATTCAAAAAACATATTTAATCAAAAAATTAAAAAAGATGTACTTAATACTTTAAAAAACATAATTAAACTTGTAATTGATTCTGATTATATGTATAAATTTGAACATATATTTAAATGTTTAATAGCTAAATCAATCCGAAAATCAACAATAAATAAAAAACATAAAAACCTTAAAATAGATAATAATATTAAAAATATAAATAAGAAAAAACATTATTTTATGCTTAACGTCATTAGAGAACTATCTTCATCTCTTGATTATACTTTTGTTAATGATAATTCAAAAATAAATATCAAAAATATGATTTCAAATTCTGAAAAAATAATTTTTGATTTATCTGATTCAAAAAACAATACATCAATAAAATCATTATTTATGACTCAAAAAATATATAATGAAATAAAATTACAAAATAATGATAAATATATTTTTGGATTAAATAATGTAAATTCTTTATATAATTCATTAACACAAGAATTTCAGAAAGCAAAAAATTATAATATCTGTTTTATAAATATTACTCAAGAGCCTGATAAAATACAACAAATTATAAATAAATCAGATATAAACATATATTTCTCATTACCTAATATGTCAAAAATAAGTAAATTAAATATATCTGCAAGTAAAATATCTTTATTAAACCAACATGAATTCATACTAAAAACACCTAATAAAACAATATATCCTGTTAAATTACAAATATAATTTTATTCACCAAATTTTTCTTCATATTGGTCATAATTAGTTAAAAATTTATCCATATATTCGACACTATCTAAAGACTCTAAAAATATAACTAACTGATGAAAGTCTCTTTCATGTGCTGCTGATTGAACAGCTTTTTTATCCATCATATTAAAATTATATTCATCTGAATTTTGTATTTCTTTATACTGTTTAAATATTGTTTCTGTTACTTCCATACTTAAATAAATTAATAAATACCCTATATATATTATGATAACAAAAATATTTTTCAAATAATAATTAAGTTAATTAAAAGTTAGAAACATATTTATAGTTATACGTAATATATTATAATATGTCAGATGATTATGATGAAGTGATAAATATTAATCAAACCTTAGATTTAACGTATTTAATAGAAGAAAAAGAAAAAAATTATTTTGAAACTGATATAACATTCAATAAAGATTTTGACGAAAAAGATAATTATAAATTGTACTCTACAAATGGACTACTTTTCGAACCAGAAGAAACAGGAGAATATGAAATAAAAATTAATAATGAACAAGAACTATCAATACAAGTAACTGATAGACCCGACAGCCTTATCGAGCGAGACGATGATAACAACGACACAACACAAAGCGATAAACAAGGCACTTTAATCAGTCTCGAATCTGTTTGGGCTGATTTCCAATCTGAAATATCTAATAATTCGGACCAGTTCACGACCGTAGAAATCTATGAATGGAATGGGGGAGACGGGAACGAAGAATTGCTCAAATCTGTCGATGTATCGAGCAAAGAATCTGGGGATGTTGTGACTTTTGAATCAGTCAATCTTGAACCAGAGACAGATTATGCAATCACACTTGATAACGAGGATGGAGATGTTGTTGCAGGATATAACGACAACGAAGGGACTCCTCAAAACAGTGCTGACGACGAGATAACCGTTAAAACGAGCGTTCAGGGAGGAGATGAAAACACAAATGTTTGGCTTTGTTGGACAAAACTCGGCAATATTGATCTGAGTTAATCGGTGTCTAGGTATATCACATAATTAATTAGACATTAATACATTGCTATTGATTTTATAAATTTTTTAGCTTTGTTTCCATTAAGTAATACGCCAAAGTAGATATTTCTTTTAGTCGTTGTTTCTATGATTTCGTCATTAATCATACACCATGAATGTTGTCTCCATAATCCGTCATCTGATAAACACCATCCGGTACCAATATGTGTTATTTCTTCATTTTGTTCGTATAAGATAACACTATTTTGATGACATTTACTTGGTCGTCCACCATCTATTTTCGTAATATTAGAATAATTAATTATTTTTCCTTTATTTAATAACATTTCTAAATGAATCTCTTCCATTGGTACAACTTCTTTACCGTCAATTTGTAATAATTTTGTTCTTAATGGTAAAAGGTTTTCATGATTTTCATTTATCCATCTGTTTTTTAATTTTTCAGACCCGTTAAAAGATGGTTCAAAATTCATATTTGTTAATTAATTATATTATGTTAATAGTTTTATTATTAATNCGNTAAATTGATATATGTAGAATATTAATAGATAATTATGGTTGATAAAGAACAAAATATATTTGTTATGTCAAATAACACTATTCAAAACCTTGGTTCTGGTTTTAGTTCTAAAAAGGAAATTGAAGAAGAAATTGAAAATCGTTTTGACATGCATCCACCGGGTGAATATACATATGGATTATTTGATGAGATAGATTCTGTATTTGTTGAAGATAAATATCCGATTAAAAAAGAATATACGACAGCAGATTATGAAAAATTTAAAAATATTGAACAAAATGCAGATAAAAATAGTAAAGTTATTAATTATTTCGAACATCGTTCTATTGGAAAATATCCTATCACAGCATCAATATATAGACAAAATATAAGATATNATGATGGTGAAGTAGATTTCTCTCTTAAATTAGATAATAATTTGTTTGATAATGTTCCTATATCAACATTAGATACAAATGTAGAAAATAAGATAAAATGTATTTTTAAAGAAGTTGTAGGGAATAATGGTATTTATTTAGGTTATAAAAGTAGTTATGCTTCAAGGGGTGGTAGAGACCCTTATGTTAGAATATATGGTCGTTTAAAACGTGATTCTGATAAAGATAAAGAATTGAGAAAATTATATTCTTTAGATTATATTAAGGGTATTTTTTGGACGACAGAAAATATTACGCCAATACCAATTTATAAACCACATGATAATAGTACAGATGGAAGAGATGTAGATGTTATTGCTGTAACAAAATATGTTGATTCTGAAGATGATTCATATGATAGAATATCCAATGATATTTTAGATAATGTTAAAGAACATTGTGATTATATTGAACAAAATTATAATTTAAGAATCACGGAAATTGGAAAAACAGCATATAATAAAGAATTTATGACGGTATATATTGGCGTAAAATTTGCAGAATAATTTATCTATAAATATTTGATATTTTTTTATTATAAATAATGGTAAACATAAATATAATTATTCCGGTTATAAATCCGATTAAATGTACTTCTGCAGATATAACGGTATAATTTTCGCTTAATTCACTCCAAATTATATTTGTAATATTAAACCCGTATATATTAGATAATCCTAGAATCATAGATATATCTATTATTACTTGTCTAAACATAGTTATCGTTATTAATAAATATATTAGTATTCCGTAGAAATATGAGGAATTGTTATTTATTTTTTTGAGAGTGTATAAACAGAGTAGAAAAGCTGTTGAGTGTAATGAACTGGTAACGAAACTAAATCCTGCTCCTGAAGGATAATTTGTTAATATAATAGTACTAATTACTATGTATATTATAAGTTGTGCGACGTAGTATTTTGTTTTTTGAATAAATAAAAGTATTATAGATAACAATATAAAAGACATAATATTGTTATATAAGTGTGTTGTTGAATTATGAGAAATTGTTCTATAAAAACTATTTTCTAATTGACCGATTATTGTATTTTGCATAAATAAACTTTGATTATTTATTATAAATTCATATCCAATCAATCGTGTTGTATAAAACCATATTATTAAAAAAATAGAAAATAATATTGGTATTGTAAGTAATTTTATAGTATATTTTAATTTATACTTTAAACTATTCATTTATACAATTTTATTTTTATATTTATATAAGTTTAATCCTTTATTTAACTAATTTATCTGAATGAGAATGATATATTTTAACTAATTCAATAGATTTATATTTCACAGATTTTTTCATATACTAAAATATATATTTACAATTAATAAATCTTTTTAATTGAATCTATTTATAGAAAAAGGCTTAATATTATATTTTGTCTGTTTTTGTTCACACATATTGCTTAATATTTTTCCTATAATATTTGATAACTTAAAACCATGTCCAGATAATCCTACACCAACAAATATGTTATTCTCTATTTCATCAATAATGAAATCTCCATCTGGTGTGTTAGTTAATGGACATGTGTTAATATTCTGAACAGATTTTATTTTTGAATTTGTATATTTTTTGTAAAATTTAATTAAATTTTGTTTTTCTTTATAAGATACGCTCCTATTATAATTTTTCATTGTTTTAATAGTTTCTTTATATGTTGTTTCTCCAATCTTTGTTCCTTCATTTTTATGATTGGGCAATCCATAATATTTTTTATTTCCTGTATCTAATATCCAAACAGGAAAATTAGATTTTTCAAATAAATTATGTTTCATTTTAAATTGTCCATATACATGTTTTTCTATTGATAAAATATTTTTTAATTTACTATTATTTTTTGCCCATGGACCTGAAGCTATAACAATTTTATCAGTATAATATTTATTTTTATTTGTTTTTACAATTATTTTATTTTTATATTTTCTCCATGATAAAACGCGTTCATAAGTATTAATTTTAATTCCATTTTTGATAGATTGTTTTAATTGTGTTTTCATGCATTCTTTATTATCGATTAATCCGCCTTGTTTTTGAAATAATGTTTTATAATTATTTGGTAAATTCCATGCCGGATATACATTTGATATATCATTATAAATTTTATAATCTAAATTAAATTTATCACACGATTTTTTCGAATTCTTAAATTTCTGTGCATTTATAGGACCCATAACTAGAGAACCAGTTTGATAAAATAATTTTTTAGGACTATATTTTTCCAATTTTTGCCACATATTCATTGAATCATATAACATTGGAATATATTTTTCACCTTCATGATATGCTAAACGAAATATTCGACTTGAACCATGAGAAGAACCATGATTGTTAGGAACGTTATATTGTTCCAATCCTAATACATTCATATTTGTTTTTGATAATTGATAACAAGTTGATACGCCAACGCAACCTATTCCAATTATAATAACATCATACATAAATATAGTATTATTAATTAAAGAATATATACTTTATTAAAAATGAAAACATTTATATTTATATAATACAATATAATTTTATGACAGATTTTATCAAAAATCCCCCCATCCCTGTAAATAAAAATGGCGTAAAATGTGGTTATCCAAATAGATATAACAAAGAAACAGATGAAGTTGAATATATATTAGCAGGACCTATGATAAAAATATCAAGTGTTTCTGTTAAAGTTTCAGAATATCCTGATAATGCTTTAATTTACTTATATCGTTTTATTAAAAAGACAAATAACAAAATTATTAAAGATGGTGGTGAACCAAAAAATAAAGAATTAATTAATAGATTAGTTAAAGAATTTGATATTAGGAATATTAAAGTTCCTAATACAGATTTAGATACAAAAGTTATTATGAATAAATCTCAAGCAATGAGTGTTTCTGATGAAAAGGTTCCATCAATTATTAAAATAGGTCAAGCTGCTGAAGAATATGAATTAGGAACGACAGCAGAAAATATTAAATGGGAAGTATTAACAACAGATGAGGAAGCAGAATATATTAATAATAATTTTGATAATATTAGTATTAAAAAATTATAATAACAATCTTTGAGTTGATATATCTATAATTATAATAATTAATATATTTAATATAAACATAATCCAAATAGATAAGTAAAATGCAACCATATCTCTTTCAAACATTATATTTTTAATATTATTTTTTGATATGTTTTTAATTTTGATATTTTTAAAAATAAAAATATTTGATTTGATAAATAACAAAGAAGAACTCAATAGTAAATAAAAACCCCAACCAAAATAGATAAGACTAGGAGATATACTGTTATATAATATAGATAGTATTATAAAAGAAAAAATCAAACTATTTATTATATATAGATATGATTTGTTATAAGATATAGAATATATAATAAATATAATATTTATAATAAGGAATAATAACATGCTAAATTCAATTAGTGAATGGAACCATCCTTCTATACTTGATGCGTAAATATAAAAAATATTAGCTTCCCTATATTGTTCTAATAAATAAATACTACCTCCACTAAAATTTGTGTTTTGTACAATTTTAAATGGTAATGAAATAAAAAAAATAAATATAGATATTATTCCTATTATTTGCCAATTATTAAAATTCATAATTATTATATAAAGTTATTCTTTCTTCTTTAGAATTACTTATTACACCATAATCAAATGAAATTGTTGTGTTATCACTTTTAATAATTTGCCACTGATTTTCACTTTCGTCTGTTAGACTCAAAATAACATCTCCATTATCAAGTTCATGTTTCATATTTGAATATAGAATTCACTTTAAATAAATATTTTGATTTAATATAATAAAATATATAACCTTTTTCTTTTTATTAGTTTATATGACAGATGATTCTAAAGAACTATCTGGTCTTGCTACAGTTTTATTTACAAATTTTGAAAATGTTGCGGATATAAGATATACGGACGAAAATGATATTAAAATTATTCCCAAAGACGAATTTGATAAAGATTTTGTAATACAAGAAATTAAAAGAAGAGTAAATGAGTTAGAAAAAGATTCAGCATATAATTATGGCACAGAAATTAAATCAGATATATTACACGTATATATAGAAACTTAAGCTAATGAAATACTAATTAATATTACTCCTATAACCATTACGATAGTAGCAATTATTCTTTGAAAGGTATATGGTTCATCAAATTTATAAGAACCATATACAACACTTATTATTATACCACATCTTTTAACGGCAATTACATAAACAACGAGAGTATATGTTAAAGCAATCATTTGTAATAATGATGCTAACCCAGATAACACACCAACGGCAGATACCCATTTAATATCTTTTTTAATTTTTGGGATTGTTTCATATCCATTTTTATAAAACATTATTGGCGTCAAACCTATTACTAAACCCACATGTAATGATAATGTGTACATTATTGGTGAAGATGCTTCAACACCGATTTTATCAACAGGAGCAGATATACTATATAGTATAACAACCATTAAAATATATTTTGCACCGGGGTTATTATATAAAGCTCTAAATGGTTCTAGTATATTTGACGCGCTTGCTTCATTTAATTTTAATATATAGACACCTGATGTTGCAATCATTACCCCAATTAATCCAAGTATAGAAGGAACTTCATTAACTATCAAGGGTGTAGTTATTAATAATAATAGTGGTGACAATCCATTTATTGGAGATATAATGGATATGTCTGCTGCATTTAATGCTTTCATATATAGTATTGTTGCTGATATGCCTATTGGGATAGTAATTGCTAAAGAATAATAGAATGAATTTTTAATTTCTGGTATTCCTCCATATAAAAATAACGTTATAATTAAAAATGGCAATGCAAAAAATCTTAACGCCCATGAATTTACATATACATCAACATCATCTAAAAAATTTCTTTTTGATAATATTTCAGAAAATGATTTTGAAATTGCTCCGAGAAAAGCAATAAAAACACCAATTAAAGAACTCATATTTAGTATAATACAAAACAACAAATATAAACTTTACCTTTATTTTAATTTATATCAAAAAATATATGGTATATAAATTTAACTATTTATTTATGAAAATAATAGCACGGTCAAACGATAACTTATCATTTGAAAAAGGAGTAGAATTTGCATCAGATGCTTATTTATCTGTTACATTTTATAAAAAATGTTCACAAGAATTTGTTGATGCAGTAGATGAAACTTATAATAATGGGATAGAACTAATCTTCAGAGGAAGTTACGACGTTACAATACAAGAAACATAATTTAATTAATTTTTTTCTTTAATGAATTATATTCATTACA
>SL_4KL_010_BRINEDRAFT_10001914_pt1 | contig 11659 bp, 10 predicted proteins | sample SodLak_010_BRINE_2_FD_10664 | JGI IMG/M metagenome (IMG submission 10664) | reverse complement strand
GGGTGATTACGATTGGTACCAATCTTTTTCAAAACCCCGTGGTGCCCTATCACGATTATACGGCTGCAAAAGCTGCGCTTATGTCGCTAACCCGCACAGCCGCCAAAGAGCTTGGCCCAGCGGGCGTTACGGTTAACATGGTGGCCGGCGGATTGCTGAGGACAACTGATGCCAGTGCGGCAACGCCTGAGTTTGTGTTTGATCTGATTGCCGAGCAAACCCCACTTGGCCATGTCACAACGCCCGCCGAACTTGCCGATGCGGTATTGTTCTTCGCTTCCCCATGGGCACGTGCGGTAACCGGCCAGACGTTAGTGGTGGATGGCGGGCTGGTCTGCGACTAGTCGAACGACAGCCCCACTTCGGTTACCTGATCATGGGAATCGACTGCTCTGACGATGAGCTCCACTGAGCCAAGTCGCAGTCGATCACCCGGCTCTGGGCGTTGAAGCCTGTCTTTGAGGTAGCCACCCACCGTTGAGCTTGCCGCCCGATCGCCGTGCTGATCGAGTGTTGCTCCATACACATCGACTAAGGCCCGAATGGGCGCATCAGGCGCAATCGCAAAGTCACCAAAAAAGGCGCGCCGCTCTGCCTCTTGAACCGAGTCTCCGGCAAACAAATGATCCAGTGCAGAGGCATATTGCGGGGCCATAAAGATGTAAAGATAATCATCGGGCTGCAAGTGCCCGGCTTTGCGAAAATGCATTGAGCGACCATCCCGCAGCACCAGCGCAGGCCTTGCCCAACGCGGCAGTCGAGCGCCCCCAACAATCGGGCTACCCGGCATAACGTGGTACACCACCAGCTCATGATGGGCCGTACCCGGCAGCTCCAGCTCAATTTTTTCAACTGGCCCTAAGCGTTCAGGAACAATCAGCCCCAGGCGCCGTGCAACGGGCTTGATGGTCCAGCCTTGCACTAACAGTGAGGTCAGCACCATGATAAAGGCCACGTTAAAAAACGCCTGAGCTGAGTCAAGGCCACCTAAAAACGGCAAAATGGCCAGCAAAATCGATACCGCACCGCGTAAGCCAACCCAACCAATAAACGTGACTTCCTTGGCAGAAAAGCCAAATGGCAACAGGCAGATCCCCACCGCCAGCGGGCGTGCGAAAAACATCAAAAATAAGGCTAAGCCGATCGCCGGTAGGAGCACGGCAGGAAATTCAGACGGTGTGGCCAGCAGCCCCAACACCAAAAACATCAAAATCTGCGCAAGCCAGGTCATTCCATCTTGAAGACGTCGCAGGGCTGTAACATGCGGCACAGGCCGGTTGCCTGCGATTAGACCTGCCACGTACACGGCAATAAACCCGCTACCGCCAAATTGACTTGTTACCGCGAACAACAGCAACGCAGCGGCAATCACCAAAATAGGATAAAGCGCCGCCTCTAGCTCAATGGCATTGAGCAAGCGCACCAGCAGAAACCCACCCGCAACACCGAGTGCTATGCCCAGCCCCATTTGCAAAGCAAAGCCGAGCAGTAACTGTTGCGTGAATCCCTCGAATCCTGACTGTAAGCTAATTAACTCAACCAGCGCGGCCACAAGGAATATCGCGATCGGGTCATTTGAGCCCGACTCAACGCCGAGCGTGGCTCGAACCCGCTCCCGCAGCGTAATACCCCCAACTCGCAATAAATAGAACACGGCGGCAGCATCAGTGGAGCTGATAATCGCACCTAATAAAAAGGCATAAGGCCAGGGAATATCGAATAAAAAATAGGCCGCCAAACCGACCAAACCTGTCGTTAATACCACCCCAAGCGTAGCTAACGTGATCGCCGGCGCTGCTGCCTTTCTAAAATAACGCGCCTTTGTGCCAAATCCGGCATCAAATAAAATAATGGCAAGGGCAATGCTGCCGATCAGATAAGCCCCACTCCAGTCGTTATAGACAATGCCCAGTCCGTCTTCACCCGCCACTAACCCAATCGCCAGAAAGAACAGCAGCAATGGCGCCCCGATGCGAAACGCTAACAAACTGGTAAGCACTGAAACGACCACCAAAGCGGCGCCAATCAAAACTAATGGAGGCAGCCAATCAAGCATAAATGTGAACTCTCACTTTTCATTTACCCTCGCGGGGCATAGGCTTTGAGAATACCTCCAGCCAAAGAACAAACAAACCAATGCGTCAACTTAATACCGAACAAACCACCGCCCTGCTCGACTATCAAGCCATTGCTGATGCGTGTGCAGAGCTCCTTTTGCTCTCACGCGCAGGGCAAACGAATTGCCCACCGCGCAGCGCGATGCCCCTAGCCAATGATGGCACTTTGTTATTGATGCCTGCCACGGATCATACAATTGCTATGACTAAGTTAGTCACAGTGCACCCATTCAATGGAGATGCCGCATTGCCCACCATCCAAGGCGAAATGGTGATCGTGGATGCAATGAATGGCCAACGGTTATTACTCGTGGACGGGGCCGCGGTGTCTGCGCGTCGCACTGCTGCGGTTTCGCTGCTGGCCGCCCAGCGGCTGGGTACACAACGCGACAGCCCGGTTTTGGTCTATGGCGCCGGCACTCAGGCCCAAGTCCACTTAGAGGCATTTCAAGCGGGCTTGGGCACAACGCACGCCTATCTTTACTCACGCAGTCGCCCTCGGGCCGAGGCTTTGGCTGAAAAAATGCGGCAACAAGGCCTAATAATCAGCGTGATTAACGACCCAAGCATGGTCCTAGATGAAACCAAGATCATTGTCACGGCCACCACCTCACAAACGCCGGTGCTACCCGAGCGCTTATCTGACGACACCTTTGTTGCTGCCGTGGGGGCTTTCCGCCCGCAAATGGCCGAGATTCCGCCATTGTTAGCCGGCAACAGTCAGGTTTTTATCGATACTGAGGAAGGCGCCAAAGACGAAGCGGGAGATTTAATTCAAGCCGCCGAGCAGGGGCATTTTAACTGGGCAGATGCCGTTACTCTCGAGCAAGTGATCTGCGATCAGGTCAAACCGCGCACGACGGGTCCAATCATTTTCAAAAGTGTTGGACAGTCTCTTTGGGACCTCGCTGCAGCGCGCGTACTGCTTGCCGCTACGGGCCAAGCTCTTTAATCGCTCCCATAGCGACAAACGTGCTGGTTGAGGCCACATAGGGCAGACTTGAAATTGACTCAGCCAACACACGTCGATAGGCGGTTATATCCTCGGTTCTGACTTTAAGCAGATAATCAAACCCACCAGCAATCAGATGACATTCCTCAATCTCTGGCACCTGCCGTGCGGCGTCATTAAAAGCATCTAAGGCGGTTTCTCGGGTATCTAGCAACTTGACTTCTATAAAAGCCACATGCGCAACGCCGAGGGCGATTGGATCGAGCGTAGCCCGATACCCTCTAATCACGCCGGTTTCTTCAAGCCGACGCAAACGTGCCTGAGTTGGTGTTTTTGAGCGCCCAACCCGACGGGCAAGCTCCGCTACGCTAATACGACCGTCTACAGACAGCACTCGTAATATCGCGTGATCCAAACGATCAAGCTTGCCGCGCTTAGGTGGGTTTGCTGCCATTACTCAATGGTATATTCAATCATCATGGCGTTGGGGACCTCTGCGTTCAGATACAGCTCAAACTCATGATTCATGATATACGTGAAGTCCTCAGCAATCACCTCACGGGTGTCATCGTTATACACGGTTAAATCCAACCGACCCTCTCGACAGGTTGTTGTGCCTTCGATAAAGAGCCGACCCATGTCTTCACCAAAGCTCCACTCTTCTATCTCACAGCCAACCACGTCGGGAGTAACGGCCTGAGCCGCCACCCCCCCTGTGTATACCAAAAACCCCATGAGGGTAAAAATGGCCCAACGCATTAGTCCATCAACTCCCGAATGCGATTCGCCAAATCCAGATCTTCAGCGGCAGCCTCGGCAATCGCGCTATATTCCGCTACGCTGATACCCGTATCTTCAACGGCACTCACCATCAACTGGCTTGCCTCTTGCTCAAGCGCCATCGCTTCATCGCGATCTTCGGCCTGCTCAAGCAGAGCAACGTACTCATCGCGAATCTCCATAACCTCGGCCTGCGCCTCAACAAATAATTCTATCTCACTATCGGAGAAGCTTTGCGCCAATGCCGGCTGAGAAAAAGCCATCAGTACTAACGCGGCCGAGAAAATCATCGCTTTAAGTCGTAACATCATCAATTTCATCCTTCTTTCATGTGTGTCGGCCTGTAACTTGCAAAAGTCCTGCCAACAACGAGAAATAGGAACAACACGACCGATGAGTAGTCCTAACACCTATTCCGAGTGTGCCAATTTGACTCAGCGAGTGTCAGTATGACCCAATTCATGCCATCCAATCCACCACGGCTCCTTACGCTATTAATTGCTGCCGTTGTTATCCCAATTACCCTTAGCTTGGGGGTGATCGGCTACTTAGGTATTGATTGGCTCGAGCGGCAAACTGAGCAGAGAATGCGTGAGGATATCGAGCTGATCTCTCGCTCTTTAAAAGAGCCACTCAATCAGGCCATACGCACCAATCAACCCGAACTTATCCAGCAGTCGCTGAACTCGGCGTTTGCTTTCGGGCGCATCTACGGCGCGCACATTTATGGCCGCAACGGCGAGCTACTGGCTGGATCCGGTGCTGGTGTTCGACGATTCAGCGAGCAGCGCGGCGAGGCGCTCGCCACGCTTGATGCAGACGGCGATGGCTACGCCACACTCGGTAGCGAACCCGTCCATGTCTATTTCATGCCATTAACGACAGCAGGTGGGCGGTTTGCTGGGCTTTTGCAACTCACTCGCCACCCAGATGAATTCCGCGATACCCTTAGCTCCATACGAATCACCGGTGCGGCTATGCTCGGTGGCATCGCGCTCTGGCTGGGCCTAATTGTCATGCTGGGGCATCGCATCGCCATTGGCGGCCCGTTACGGCGGCTCGAGCGCAGTATGCAGTCGGCCGCGGAGCAGGAGCTGGGGTATCGGGTCAGCGGTGGCGGGCCAAGGGAGATTGCTAATTTAACGCATGGCATTAATAAGATGCTCAGCCAAATCGAATCGTCGCGAAAACTCGCAGCAGTGGGTGAGTTGTCTGCCGGGATTGCTCATCAGCTGGGGACTCCACTCAGTGTGCTGGATGGTCGCGCACAACAACTGCTCAGACAACCAGATCTTAACCATCAGCAACGGAGCAATCTTGAGGCCGTGCGCGCAGAAACCCGGCGTATTGCTGAAATTGTGCAACGATTAATGGCCTTCTCACGCAGTATGCCCTTACAACCGACACTGACAAAGCTCTCAACGGTGGTCACGCATTCCATTGAACGAATGGCTCATGCACCTGAGGCGGAAGATGTGGTGCTTGTTCAGCGTCTCAATAAGGATGACCCGCCAATAATGATTGATGCCGAGCGTCTGGAAGAGGCCATCTGCAACTTAATGCTGAATGCATTCCAAGCCGCGCCGNTNGGCAAAGTCTGCATTACCTCCGCGATAACGGATCAGAGCGTTACCCTGCGCATCGAAGATGATGGCCCTGGCATCGCCAAAGAGGATGAAGGAAAGATCTTCTCACCTTTTTTTACCCGCAAACCGGTTGGTATTGGCACCGGGCTTGGACTTGCCGTTGCCTACGGCACCGTGCGCGCGCATGGCGGACAAATCAGGCTAGCGCAAGGCGAACTGCCGGGGGCTTGCTTTGAGCTCTCGTTGCCCGTACGAGCCCAGGAGGTATCTCAATGAACGACAAGCCAGCAATTTTGGTTGTCGAGGATGATAACAACCTGCGCGCCCTACTCGATGAGGAATTACAACGCCAAGGGTATCGGACAACCCTGAGCGCAAACGTGACAGCCGCACTGGCCGCAATGGAGAAAGAACTCTTCGCAATGGTTATCAGTGACCTCAAGCTGCCTGATCAAACCGGGATGCAACTGCTTGAATATGTTCGTACTAACCCCGCCCTTGCGTCGATTGGATTTATCGTTATCACCGGATTTGGCAGCATTGAACAAGCCGTTGCTGCGCTGAAAGCCGGTGCTGATGACTTTTTAACCAAACCCCTAGACCTAGATCACTTTGCTGTGAGTGTTGAGCGCGTGCTTGCCAACTCCCAATTGCGGCAAAAACTGCATGACTATGAGAGCCTGATTGGCAATGATGCGGAAAGCTGGCAGGGCATGCTTGGTCGTAGCGCGCCGATGCAAACGCTACGCCGGCAAATTGAGCAAGTGGCAAAAAGTGAGGGGACGGTTTTAATCACTGGCGAAAGTGGAACCGGCAAAGAACGCGTCGCCCAGGCGATCCATGCCTGCAGCCCCCGCCATACCCAGCCCTTCGTTGCAATCAACTGTGCCGGGATACCTGCTGATCTGCTCGAAAGCGAGCTCTTTGGGCATGTCAAAGGGGCATTTAGCGGTGCTCATAGTCAGCGCCCAGGATTGGTGGCAAGCGCCGATGGCGGCACCTTGTTTTTAGATGAAATCGCAGAAATGCCACTGCTCATGCAGGCAAAACTCCTGCGCTTCTTGGAAAGCGGCGAAATACGCCCTGTTGGCGCGGATGCCGATCAACGGGTGAATGTGCGCGTGCTGGCAGCAACGCATCGAGGGCTTGAGGCGGCGATAAAGGCAAACACTTTCCGTGAAGACTTGATGTACCGTCTCGACGCTTTGAAAATCCAAGTCCCACCGCTTCGTGATCGCGGTGAAGACATTCTACAGTTAGCAGCTTATTTCATCGCAGTCAGTTCGAGGCAGCTCGGGAGCCATACCCCTCGCCTCGCCGCTTGTGCGGTCAGTGCAATTCAGCAACACCCATGGCCGGGCAACGTTCGGGAGCTTGCCAATGCAATGGAATACGCAGTGACCTTTTGTCAGAGGGAACAAATAAAAGCAGAGGATCTGCCCGATCGGGTTCGCAACAAAACCGCGGCGGAGGAAACTACGCTGGCAACGCTGGCCGAGGTTGAAGACCGGCATATACGCCGGATCCTAGAGGCGGTTGACGGCAATCGGAGCCGCGCTGCAGAGATTTTAGGAATTGGGCGAAAAACCCTATATCGAAAAATAGGGCTGGCCCCAGAACAGGACCAGCCCCCCGGTGCTTAGTCGACCAGATCAAACCGGTCAGCATTCATCACCTTAGCCCACGCAGCCACAAAATCATTAACGAACTTCTTCTCGTTATCATCTTGTGCGTAGACCTCAGCATAGGCCCGAAGGATGGAATTAGAACCAAACACGAGATCAACTCGCGTTGCAGTCCCCTTTACCTCACCACTTGAACGGTCTTTAACCTCATACTCATTAGTACCCGTTGGCACCCAAGTATTCGCCATATCCAGAAGATTGACGAAGAAGTCATTCGAAAGCTGGCCTTCACGCTCGGTCCAAACACCATGACGCGTGCCGCCATAGTTGGTACCTAGCACCCGCATTCCGCCAACTAGAACCGTCATCTCAGGCGCAGTCAGCCCCATGAGTTGCGTCCGGTCTAACATCATCTCCTCAGGACTCACCACGTAGTCTTTCTTGAGCCAGTTACGGAAACCATCATGCAATGGCTCTAGCACTTCGAAGGATTCCACATCGGTCATCTCTTGGGTGGCATCGCCACGACCTGGCGAGAACGGCACAGTGACGTCGTGACCCGCGGCCTTGGCCGCCTTTTCGATGCCCACGTTGCCACCAAGCACGATTACATCTGCGATGCTTGCACCAGTTTCTGCGGCGATTGGCTCGAGTACGGAAAGGACTTTTGCCAAGCGGGCCGGCTCGTTACCTTCCCAATCCTTCTGCGGTGCAAGACGAACCCGTGCGCCATTGGCACCACCGCGCATGTCAGAGCCACGGAAAGTGCGTGCGCTATCCCAAGCGGTTGTTACCAGCTCAGCAATCGTCAAGTCAGTGGCCGCAATTTTGGCCTTGACCGACGCCACGTCGTAGTTACGATTACCAGCGGGCACCGGATCCTGCCAAATGAGCTCTTCCGCGGGTACTTCAGGCCCGATGTAGCGGACTTTTGGACCCATATCACGATGGGTCAGCTTGAACCAAGCGCGAGCAAATACCTCAGAGAAGTACTCAGGGTCGTTGTAAAAACGCTCGGAGATCTTGCGATATTCCGGGTCCATCTTCATTGCCATATCTGCATCGGTCATGATGGGATTTAGACGAATGGATGGGTCTTCTACATCAACCGGCTTGTCTTCTTCTTTAATGTCGATGGGCTCCCACTGCCAGGCACCCGCGGGGCTTTTCTTTAACTCCCACTCGTAGTTCAGCAGAAGATGGAAGTAGCCGTTGTCCCACTGCGTTGGATGGGTGGTCCAGGCACCTTCAATCCCACTGGAAACGGTATGCCGCCCTACGCCTGATGCGTTGGGATTGCTCCAACCGAGCCCCTGCTCTTCGACATTCGCCGCTTCTGGATCTGGGCCAAGTGCGGTGGCATCGCCATTACCATGACATTTACCCACCGTATGACCACCCGCCGTTAGCGCAGCCGTCTCTTCATCATTCATTGCCATGCGGGCAAAGGTCGTCCGAACATCCTGAGCCGTTTTGAGCGGATCTGGCTGCCCGTTCACACCCTCAGGATTCACATAGATGAGCCCCATCTGAACAGCGGCCAACGGATTCTCCAAGGATTCGCTGGAGCGATCTTCGGCATAACGCTCAGAATCCAACCATTCTTTTTCAGAGCCCCAGTAAATATCGATCTCGGGATGCCACACATCCGCACGACCGAAACCAAATCCGAAGGTTTTCAGCCCCATGGACTCATAAGCAGCGTTGCCAGCTAGGATCATCAAATCTGCCCAGCTGAGTTTGTTGCCGTATTTTTTCTTGATTGGCCACAACAACCGACGCGCCTTGTCCAAATTGACGTTATCGGGCCAGGAGTTGAGCGGTGCGAAGCGCTGGTTACCCGTGCCGGCGCCACCACGCCCATCGGCAGTACGGTAAGAACCGGCTGCATGCCACGCCATCCGAATCATGAGACCGCCATAATGACCCCAGTCAGCAGGCCACCACTCTTGGCTATCAGTCATCAGCGCTTTTAGATCGTCTTTAAGCGCCGAATAATCGAGCTTTTTAACGGCTTCACGATAACTAAAACCCTCACCCATTGGGTCAGGTTTGGTGTCGTTTTGATGAAGAATGTCTAGATTGAGCGCATTTGGCCACCAGTCCATATTGGACGTGCCCACCGCTGTCATACCACCATGCATGACCGGACATTTCCCAGCCATTTCTTTATCTGTTACTGCCATATTGGACTCCGTTCGCGTTATTAACTATTCCAAGGGTACCGGTCTAAAAGGATAATTTAAATTTGTATTTTTAAATCATGCTGATAACTTATCATTATGAATGAGATTACCCTTAGGCAGCTTCGCTACTTTGATGCACTGGCTCGACACCGTCACTTTGGCAAAGCCGCACGCGACTGCTCAGTCTCTCAACCCGCGCTTTCTGTGCAGGTCCGCGAACTAGAAACCAGTTTAGGCGCAACTTTGGTAGAACGTGGTGCTCGCCAAATCACCCTCTCAAGCTTAGGCGAAGCGCTGGCGCAACGGGCTTATCGGATTTTGCGCGAGGTAGACGAACTGGGAGATCTCGCACGAGCCTCCGGCAACCCACTAACCGGGCCGCTGCGCTTTGGCGTTATCCCTACCGTTGCGCCTTACTTATTGCCCGCCTGTATTCAGGGACTGAACATTCGTTATCCAGCGCTACAACTACAGCCACGCGAATCCATCACAGAGACCCTATTACGCGATATCAATGAAAACCGCTTGGATGTGGCGTTGGTCGCACTACCCGTTGCTGACAGCAGCCTCAATGAGGTGGTTTTGTTTAAAGAAAAATTTGTATTGGTTCGCTCTGCAGCAGATGCAGATCAACCTGCCCCAGATCTTAATACCCTCAGAACCATGCGCCTGCTTTTGCTCGAAGAAGGCCACTGCTTCCGCGAACAAACCATTCGCTACTGCAACCTGCGACCGCGCAGTGGCCAGACCATCATGGAAGCAAGCACCTTATCCACACTGGTTCAACTGGTAGGGTCAGGCATAGGAGTGACGCTATTGCCACAAATGGCGGTCTCGATTGAAACCGCCGCGGCTGCTGTGTCCGTTACCGAACTGGACAGGCCGCAGCCAACACGTCAAATCGGGCTAATTTGGAGGAAAAATCACCCTTTAAGCGACTCTTTTAATGAACTTGCTGACGCACTCAAAGTGATTACCGCGGATTACCGCTCCGCAATGAGCGATACACCATGAACGTAGCGGCCTAGTCGGCGCTGCACCGCATCTCGTTGCCGAGCATCCAGCGTCAGCAGCAACTGATGAGTGCATTCAAGCCAAATACGTCGTGTTTGCTGGCGCGCCGCAAATAACGCCTCACCACGTGCCCGGTCATCGAGCCACCACTCATATAACAAATCCTCGATCGCGGTATCGCCAGCATCAGAGCGAAGTGCCGCCACTAATCGCTCGTCAATTTCGGTTCTCCACGCTAACCAGGGTTCACGAACATCGGGGGTATCATCGGAACAGCGCATGATTAATTCAGCCTGACCCGGTTTTACCTCGCCGAACCAATCATCCAAACGATCTTCTAAGCGCTCTGATTGCGCCGGCGCAATGTCTTCAACGTAAGTCTGCCGGCCTTCTGCTAGCGATTCTTCAAGACTGTCAATTTGCGAACTGTCTAGTCTCTGCAGGGTCTTTACAGCCAACGGCATCGCATCAGCCGCGCCAGCACGGATCAGCGCCTCGGCAGCATCGAAACGTTGCGCAACATCAGCTTGACTGGGTGCCGGCATCTCCAAAAGTGCATCAACCGACTCAAGAAAAGCCAATATTGTTGGCATTCGCGTTTGTTGATGAAACTGCCGATAGGCCGCTAGGTCATCGCGTAACATGCCGCGCTGGTCACGTTCTAGATCTAAATATCCGGCAACCTGGCGTGCAAGCCACCAATCGGCATTATCGTAGGCTAGCTCTACCCGGCTGCAACCCGCCAGGGCAAGGCAGAGCACAATCGTAAGCAGCCCGCGTATCCACATGGCTTTAAGACCCCGACTCACTGCCACGGTTCAACGCGCAGGCTCACCCAATGCATATTGCTGCAATCGGCGGATTTCGTCCCGACACTCACCAGCCTGCTCAAATTCAAGATTCCGCGCATGCTGGTGCATGAGTTTTTCCTGCGCCTTAATTTGCTGCATGGCTTGTGCCGGAGAAAGGCCGGCATAACGCTCTGTGGTTTGCGTTTTCTCCGCAAACGCCTCAGCAGTTTCAGGTGCTCCTGCCGAGCCGCGCTCCATAATATCTTTGATTGCTTTTTGGATACCGCGCGGCGTAATGCCATGCTCGGCATTAAACCGAACCTGTTTCTCGCGACGCCGATCGGTTTCTTCGATGGCGCGAGTCATAGAGTCTGTCATCCGGTCGGCATACAGAATGGCCCGGCCATCAACATTACGTGCAGCCCGCCCAATTGTTTGAATCAGCGAGCGCTCTGAGCGCAGAAACCCCTCCTTGTCAGCATCTAAAATAGCGACCAGAGAAACCTCTGGAATATCAAGGCCTTCCCGAAGTAAGTTAATTCCAACTAATACATCAAACTTACCAAGGCGAAGGTCGCGAATAATCTCTGTTCGCTCAACCGTGTCGA
>SL_4KL_010_BRINEDRAFT_10001912_pt1 | contig 11662 bp, 12 predicted proteins | sample SodLak_010_BRINE_2_FD_10664 | JGI IMG/M metagenome (IMG submission 10664) | reverse complement strand
TAGACTCCACTCTAGCGAACCCTTTTAATACAAGTAAAGTTTAATTAGTATACAAACCTACTTGTATAAATCAGGTAATTTGGCTTGTTTTGGTCGGTCACTAACACAACCCCACTAACAACACTGTTAGTGAGATTGGTATATAAGAGATATAATTTTAAGTTTAAAAAGGTTTGGTTAGTATATATTCAATTATATAAATAATATTAAATAGTTGATTACTACACGCATTTCCCATTATTAAATGCATATGGTTTCAATTTTATTTTACATCCTTGTTTTATATTATCAACATTTATTGGTTCTATAATATCAATAATTTTTGAATCTATTTTTTTATCATGTGTGTTTAATTTTGATTTTGAATTTTCTTCAATAATTTTTACTTTAATTTTTCCGTTTTTATATGGAACTTCCCAAATAGAATCTTTTATTGGAATTGTTTTTAATGTATAATATTTAACTGTTTTAGATAATAATTTATATTGATGTGTTTGTGTAATATCTATATATGATAATCGTCTAATAAATACATAAAATTTATCAAATGAAATATCTATCGTTAAATGATTATATAATGAATATATTTGTGAATCTTCGTTTGGAACATTTTTACCTAAGCAATCTAAACAATCTAATATAAATAATAATACTTCGGAAAATGTATATCCTTGCGGGATATATAATTGTGATAATATTTGTGGATTTTCTTCAAGATTTAACGGTTCAATTTCATAAAAATTTATTGGATTTGATTTATCACCTAATTGTCGTAATAAATTTTCACCGTGTTTATTTTTTACTTCTTGTAACCAATTTTCAGAAAATCCAAATTGTTTATATTCTTTTACCCAGTGTGGTTCACTCATATATATTACATTAATGAGTATATCGGATATAAAATTAACCCTTAGGGGGTTTAAATTGGCGTTCGTTCAATACCTATATCTCTTGGTGTTGCTACAATAATATCATTATTTTCTTTATGTACGATATCTCCTCCTGTAACTTCTATTGCAGATTCAATATCACCATATACAATTTCAAGTGAAAGACCATTACTTTCTATTAGTGATATATCTAAAATTAAAATTGTACCGTCGTGTAATGCTTCTTTTGCATTTATTAAATCTTGTTGACTTGTTACATTAACAAAAGCAACTTGTTGATTCATTGATTGATTATTTAAATCTGCGTTTGTTAATTCTGCGTATTCATCTTTTGCATTTTTTCCTTTTACTAAATTGGATATATATTTCATGAGTTATATTTTGTTATCATGTATCTTAAATGTTTATGCTTTTTTGATAATATATCAAATTAATTATACCCTTACATTTATTACATATAATAATCATAATATAAATAGTATGTCAGATAAAAAAATTGATAAAAAGATATGCTCGCAAATTCGGAGGAATAGAAAACAAGGTTGGACGTATGAAAAATTAGATAAAATGTTTACAAATAAATGTATAACAGAAATTATCTCATGTAGTGTTGGTGTATGTGATTGTAATTGTGATGTAGAATCCCTTGATGCGAGAGAAGATGAACCATGGAAAGAAGAATATGTCGTTAAACGCCTTTATCTAGACTTAGAACTTAAATTTACAGAAATGTCAAATATTATGGATTGTCATTCTGAAACAGCTAAAAAATATGTAGATAATTTTGACGTGTGTCCTGTAAATAGTTCCGAGAGAACAAGTAGCACACGCGTAAATAAGTATTTACGAATAGGTGCGGAAACAAACGGTGATGTTGAAATAAAGTAGTATCAACGGACTGTCTGTATAATATAAAAATAGAAAACATTAAGTATGTGCCGTTATGTATACTACAATGTGAATCAAGACATATCACCAGATGCGACCGAAGCAATTAATGAGCTTACCGATGATGAATTAGATTTTATTGAACGAGAATTGTTTTATGCATTTGATGAGGCAAATAGGGCTTATAAACAAGATGGTATTGTAGATAACCGTAGTGCGATTTTAATGTACGAACGAGCATTAGAAACAATTCGTGCTGTTCGAACTATTCGTGATGAACTAACAGAAGAACAACTTGAAAACGCGAAAAGTATTCATGATACCTTTACCAATTAATAGGTGGTAATGGATTATAAAATCGATAAATCAACAAAAAGTGACTTATTACGTTTTTCTGTACAATCAAATGAAGAAATATTTATTCAACCAAATACGATTGTATCTAAAACATATGAATTAGATGAAAAATCATATAATAAAAAATCTTTATTCGGAAAATTAGCTACGGATAAAGAAAAGCATGCTTTATATAAAATACAACCAACAAATGATTCTGGTGTCCTTACAGTTTCTCCTACAAGACCGGGAGAAATAAAAAATATAAAACCACATTCAGATAAATTACTTGTTGAATCTAATTCATTTTTAGCATCAATAGATACGGCGAATTTTAAATTGAATAAAAAAATCTTTTTCAAAACAGATAAATTAGATATGCTTATTTTTGAAGATATATCAGATTTATTCATATCTGGTTTTCATGGGATAATTGTTATTGAATTGAATGAAAATCAACGAACAACGATTAATGAAAAACATTTAATAGCATTGGATGAAACAATAGAATATACGAAAATAAAAGGTGAAGCTACGCATAGTTTAATTGGTCCCGGTAAAGTATATCTTCATGCTCAAAAAATAATTTAATTTTCTTCATAGGTATATTTTCGAGAACCATATGTTTCTCTGTATGGTTCTGCTTCTTCATACGGGATATCAATATTAGATGATGGATTGTTTTGTATCTCTTTATAACATACTTTACATACAGGACCTTTACCTGCCGAACGATGTTCAAGTTCACGGGCTAAATGTCCACTTGTGACGTTTTTACAAGTCATACATACTTCTGTAGGCTCTTTAAAAATATCTACCTTAATTTCATTCCATCGTTCTAAGCATTCATCACATAATTCCCTAGGAATTCCTTTTTGTAAAATATACTCCCCCGGTTCAATATCATCAGGGATTTGAATTGCAGATTTAACGTCTTCCTCACCACATAATGTATTAATATTAACACCAACAACGATATGTGATTTATTATCTGAATGAAGGTCTACGATATATACAGGTACAGGATTACTCATTATAGAAATATTTTTTCTAAATTAACTTAAATATTTCTATTTAACTATTATATCATAATTAATAATAATAGTAATATTTATAAGTTTTCTATATCATATATATAATATATGGTTAAACAAGTACCAAATAATCCAGATAGGAATAGATTTGAAAATAATGATATAACATTTGGTTTAAAATTATATGATATTATTTTATTATTGATTCCCATATTTTTTATTATGGGTATTATGTTTACATTTTTAACATCTATTAATATTAATTATTCAATAACCATATCATCTTTGTTATCTGTATGTGTTATCGGATATTGTTTATTTATTGATTATTTAAAATATTAGAGATAATTATTATACTATTTTAGATTTAATATTTTGGATTTCATCTATATTCTCTTTAAATATAACATTGCTCGTTTTTGTCGCTGACTTTCTTGTATATCCAAATTCATCTACAAGAATATCTACACAATTTTGTTTTATTTCTTTTGTACTTGTATTATCAGAAGGATTATCCCAATTATACGGGTCTAAATTATTATATTCAATGAATACATCTTCCCAATCATAGGAACCAATAAGTGATGATATTACAGGCGAATCACTGAGTGATATTTCATCGATTTCATAACCTGCATTTCTTTGTTTCCATAAATATTTATTTAATGGTTTAATTATTTTATTTTCTCTCAGTTCTAATACTTCATCCCCCGGTACATTTCCACCATATTCTGTTTCTTTTGTTCCAAAATGTTTCTTTTCAAATTCTTTAAGGAATAATTCATCATATTCTTTATTTGTATCTTCATGCCAATCATAAATATTTTCAATATATTTATTAATAGATTCTTCAGATGCTTTTCTATTATACAATATAGCATTAATTATATCTTTTTCTTGTTGTTTTTGTATATATTTTTTAACAGGCTCAATTTTTTCATTAAAACTTGAAATCTCTTGCTCATTAAATATAGGTGCATGTGTAAATCTTTCTGTTATTATATTAAGAACATCTTCAGGAAGATATACATCTGATTTAGTATCGTACAATAAAGACTGAAGGATATCTCTCGTATATGTTACAGGTATTCCAAATGTTCCATCTTTATCCGTTAATTTAATATCTTCTTCATATTCATCAATATTTATTCTTCCTTGATTAGTTTCTATATATCCTCTATCCAATAATAATGCTTTATCTACTAAATTAACATTTTCGATATTTTCTGGTTCTACATATCGTGTAATAATGTTATATAGTGCAACAGCTTCAATTACATGCGGTGCAAATTCAATACCATTATTAATTAATGAATCTCTAATTTGTATTGGTTTTTCTGAATTATATATAGCATTATGACCAATCATTTCTTTACGAATTAATTTAGATTCATCTGTTAAGTTTGTGAGATATTTTATATCATATTTGAATAACCGTCTTTTTATTGCTTTCATAGGGTCTAAACCATGTATCTCATGTAATCCTAACTCCCCTCTTTGTTGTGCTGGTATATCTTTGTCAATTTGTTGTTTCATTAAATCTGGATTAGATATAAATATTGGCACAGTATCTACATCGAATCCTATTTTTTTATCAATTTTTGCATGTCCCTCGTCAGGTATATTTAATAGATGCATAAGGATATCTGCATGTCTTGTAGCATCTTCAATTATTGTTAATCCATTGTTCCCTTGTGATAGAACACCATCATAACTAAATGCTTGCGGATTTTTACGACCTCTTGAATCTAAAACTTGGAACATAGAGGGCATCCATGCTCCGATTAATCTTTCTTTTATTGAACCATCATCTTCGGCATTTAATATCCCGATACTTTGCGTTTCGTCAACAGTGTATCGTCTTATTCGAAAATGATTTTTATTCGTTATATTTGTAAATAATTCTTCTGTTCCATTTTGCTCATAATGTGTTTTAAGAATATCATATGCTTCTTGGCTAAATGGGTCTAAATCAATATCTATTGGTATATCAATATTAGATGATTCTTTTATTTCTTTTCTAACATCGTACGGTAATACAGATAATGGATTACTTTGAATTGGACTTTTAAACCATTCTGATTCGTCAATTTTATTTATATTTTTTTCACCATATGTTAATCCGGTATCCGATGAATTCATTGATGATATATTCCAATCAAAGGTATATCTTTTTCCTTCTTCTGTTTTAGAATATTCACGAATTCCATTTACAAGGCATCGTTTCAATTCTGATTTACCTGTTGCTGTAGGTCCATTAAATAGTATAATTTTTTGCATTCTTTCTTCACTATTTACTATTACACGTAAATCAGTTACAAATTCATTTAAAACATCTGTATTTCCTAAAACAGCATGTTCACCATTATTTGCCGGGTCATCAAAAAACCTATATCGTTCTTTTTGTTCTCCACCTTCAAATATTTCTCTTGTGCCATAATATTCAATAGCATCTAATAAATATTGATGAGCATTTCTAGCTATATTTGGATTTTCAATTATTTCACCAATGAATTCCGTAATGGTCATTGGGCTATCTGTTGTATTTTTCAACGTATTATTTGCTTGCTTAATCAATTCATCTTTTTTCTTAGTCATAATTTATCACCTATTTTTCTAATTCTTGTTTTGCTACAATTGCACCAGCAAATTCTAGCAGTTCTTTTGCACCTTGCTGCGAATAACCTTTATCCATAAGACCTTCAATCCACGTATTAGCATCTTCTTCTTCATCGATATCTCCACTACTTATCAATGCGCCAAAGTTGATATTATGTTTCTTTTCTTGCCAAATCTTCTTCTCTAATGCACGTTGTAATCTATCATTATCTGTTGGCTCAAATGATTCACCTCTACGTGCTCTTCTTGATACCCAATTAGATACTTCTTGTCGGAAATCATCTTTCCTATCATCAGGGATATCTAATTTTTCTTCTACAGAGCGTAAGAATTTTTCATCTGGGTCTGTATCATGACCTGTTACGTCATCTTCAATAGTATCATCATCTATATATGCCATAACATGGTCTAAGTATTTTTCACCCTGTTTTTGTATTTCTTCAGGGTCATATGCTAATGCTTCACGAACATCTTCAACAGCGCGATTCTCGTATTCTTCTCGGACAATATCTATATATTCCATATATTTATCCATTTTTTCTTCATCTACACTACCTCTATTTTCTAAATTATCTTCAAGATAATTAAGAACGGTTAATGGGAAAAGATTAGCTGCCCCATAATCGTCTACAGAACCAAGTGTTTCATCGATAATAGCGGCTGATACTTCGTCACTAGTAACTCTTGATGATATTCCAAACATACCTTCTTTTAATTGTCCTTGAGATTTAGCTTCTTCACGAAGTTTATCAACATCTATATCATCATCCCCTGTTCCATTGTATGCTAATGCTTTTTGCAATATAGTTATCCCCCGCTCAGATGGTTCATACATTCTAGATAATACAGCAAATAGTGATGTCATATCTAATACATGTGGTTCAATATGAACTTCAGGTATATCTGCATTATGTATATGTTTTTCATGGATTTTCGATTCATTTTCATATGATAAAATATATGGGAAATCAATCCGTTCTGTACGGTCCATAAATGCTTCCATTTTATCATCTCCTCTTTTATCCTGATATTCTGGAAGGTTTGTACGCCCAACAATAACTTGGTCAATATCTATACGCGGATTATTTTTCGGTTTAATAGTTTTTTCTTGAGATGCATGGAGGAAATCATATAGGAACTCTCTTTGTAATTTTAGAAGCTCTTCACCGGAGAATAATCCTCTGTTAGCATTACAAAACGCACCCCCATAATCAAATGCTCGCGGGTCAGATTCTCCATATAGTGCAAGTTTGGAATAATTTACATCCCCTGTAAGTTCTGTTTCATCTTGATTCTTTTTATCTTTCGGTTCAAATGTTTCAATACATTGCCTTTTATTCTCATCTGCTACAAGTCGAATAACTTCAATATGATTATCTAATACTTTATATAGATTATCATCATAATTAGCCATAAGTTTCTCGAAATAAAATTCACTTTCTGGGTCTAATTCTTGCTCATTTCGAATTGTGTATGATTCTGTAAGGTTTTCATTTATTTCATCAAGAATTTTGTCTCTTTGATTTTGAGATAATAATAAAAGAGGGTCTTGATTCATGGGACTCTGAACAACATTATCTGATGGGTCTTGGTCAGGGATAATATCACATAAATTAGTCCATCGGAAAGTATACATTTTACCTTCTTCTTTCAATGTATAATCTTCAAAATATTTTCGAACGATTTTATCAAATGCAGATTTACCACTACCAACAGGACCAAGTAATAATTTAATACGTTTCTCGGGACCTAAACCTCGCGCCCCTGATTTTATTTTATTTACGAAATTATGAATAGATTCATGAACTTCTTTTCCATAGAATGTATTTTCCCCATTATGAAGTGGGTCTTCAGAAACCATTTTATATTCCATTACATCCCATTCATCATTATATTCTGAACCATAATAATCAAACATATCTGCAAATCTTTGGTGTGCAGAACGAGCTATTTTGGGGTTTGAAACAACTTCATCTAAATACCATCTGAAATCTTTTGAATCTCGAAGGTCTTCAGGCATTTGTTCTTTATATTCCTTGCTTAATTGGTTTAATTTATCTTCATTACTCATTTCTATATATAATTAATGTATTTCCTTATAGTTAAGTTTTTCCAAGATATTCATTACCATAGTTTAATTTTAGAAAGAAATATAAACTAATAAACATAAATATTATTTATGTCTGACATATATTCTATTATGGGTACAACAGGAGGGGCATTACTTATTGGTTTATTATCAGGATTTATTGCTAAAAAATTAATTAATGTCTTTGCATTTGTCGTCGGTATTCAAATAGCATTTTTTGCATATATGGAATATATAAATATAATAACTATTAATTGGGATTTAATTAACAGATTTATATCAACTATGCATGAAATGTTAGTGACATTAAGATTTCCTGATGATGTTGAATCTATAGAGTTTATAATGGCTGGAGGAACAATAGGTGGATTTTCATTTGGTTTCTTTATAGGATTCTTTTATATATAATAACTCTAATGATAAATTTAAATTAATTTACAACCAATCATCTGGTTTTGTATCATAATCTATTTTATCAGCTTTGATATCTTCAATAATTTTAACTTTTTGTTCTTTTATTCTTGTACCATCATATGATATTATTAATCCTGTTTCTTCACCAGATTCATCTTTTCGTATAGTTTTAAGATGAACAGGTCTACCCCATAATTTGAAAACTTTTTCTAGTACTTTTTTAGCTTTAGATATATTTAATTGAATACCATTATATTGATGTTTTAGTAAAAGTTCACCAGCATTATGATAATTATTATCTGCAGCAACAATTGTTGGGCGACCACCATTCGTTATCTGCAATAATAATTTTTTCTTAACAGAATCTAAATCTGTTCCAGATACTTGCATCTGATTTTGTTTATTATTATATTCATAAGCAAAGTATTTATTATCTTTAATAAATTCACTTGTTAAGAATGAATCTATAAATGTAATATCATTATGTGTTTCACGTATTTCTCTCATTTTCTTCCAACCTTTTTCATAGTCAACATCTTCAAGAGCTTCTGATACTGATTTATATTTATCTGTATCAAACATATATCTAGATTCGGTTTGTAATTCTTCTTTTGTAATATTTTTAATAAATCCTTTATTTTGACTCCTAAGAAGTGAATAATTTCTCTCATATATAATAGATTTATTTATATTGGATTGTAATATTTCATTTACTTCTTTGAAATTAATTTTATTATGGAAATTACGCCATGTGATACCTTTTATACGCAATAGTTTATTAATAACTTCTTTCCTATTCATACGATTTTCGATATAGGTCCACATTTCTTTTCCAATTTTATATGGATTTAAACCGGGAGAATTCAGAACTTTAGATTGTTTATCAGCATAATTTATAATTTCATCTGATTCTGCATATGCTTCATTACTCATCATTACCGATTCCCAATAGGCTGACCAACCTTCATTCATTATTTTCGTCATTTGTTGAGCAGAGAAATAATATGCTTCTTTCCGAATTATTTCAATAATTTCTCTTTGCCATTGTTCATAATCTTCTGCTTTCTCTGTTCTTTCATTAAATTGCTTACCATGTAACAACAAATATTTAAGTACATCTGTTTCAATATTTTGTTCTTGAGATTTTGTATTTTCTTCAGACATACCTGATGTTATATGTCTTTTAATATCATCTGAAACATCTAATGAATCTACAACGTCAGATATCGTTTGTTCTTCAACTTCTCCATCATTAGATATATCTTTAAGCCCATTTAATGGGTCTATTGTTGATTTTATACACCAAATAGCATCTATCCATTCTTCTATTTCATCTATATCTATATTTGGGTCATCATGATATGATTTAATTTTATCAGCATGATTTTTCATCATTTCTGTTGCTTTTGGCTTATTTTCAAAGAAATAATTATTTTCAAAGAAATCTGCATGACCTTCAACATGAGCTATAACGCCCTTATGGTCATCTAAACTATTCGAAACTTGATTGAATGCATTTGCAGGCGTATCGTGATTAACAAGTTCAAATATTTTTCCACCAAAGTGCGTATCTTTTTTATTACGCTTCGAATAAGCCATTCCCCATCTCCAATGTGGATAACGTACAGGGAATCCTTGGTATGCAGCTAATTGATTTATTTCATCATGGTCTACAAGCCAATAATTAACTTTTGGTGGACTTAAACCTAATTCAAGAGCTAAATTATGAAGCTCATCAGCAGCTTTTTTTAATTGCTTTATCGTTTCTGAATCAATATCTTTTTTATTAGTCATAATTAATTACTCACCTTTATTAACAGTATCTAGTATTGTACTGATTGCACTTAATACATCATCTTTATCACTTATACGAGCTATTCTATATTTATCATCATTTTTAAATTCATCTTCTAAAGTATCACCAACAATAGCATTTCTAAATCTCGAATTATCTTGTGGTTGAACTTCTATATATGCTTGTCTTGTTGCTTGTATTTCTTTCATTAATGGTATTAATTTATCATCTGTGTCAGATTGCATATTTTCACCGTCTCCTGCAGCAAAAATAAATCTGTTCCATGATTCCCATGGATATTGCGGTAGAATTTCTTCTTTCATTAATTCATATGCACTAGATATCCGTGTACCTCCTCCAGATTTAACTCCAAAGAATTCATCTCTATTAACAATCCATGCACTTGCATCATGTGCTATATATACAAAGTCTACATTATCATATTTCCCTTGTAAATACCAATCCATTGGAGTTAAAATACGTTCAACAAGTTCTCTCTTATTTTCTCTCATACTTCCACTAACATCTCTAATATTAATTACAACAGCATTATTTTTTGGTTCTTTGACAACTTCTGGCGACCTGTATCTTTCATCTTCATTTCTAAATTGCATATTTTTATATGAAGATTTTGGTGGAATACGTTGTAATGTTCGTTCTATATCTTCAGGAGAATCGTATTTTGTTGGGTTTTCAATATTTTTTGACAATTCTTTTATATTTGATTTTGATATTGTAATATTATTATCTCTTGTCCATTCCCACACTTTTTCAACACCATAACCACGTACCTGAAGCATTTCTTTAATATAATCTGTATCAACATACATTGAAGCATGACGCTTTATTGCTTGTTTAAATAGATGTTCTACATCTAATGTACTATTCGGACCTGCTTTTCTTGTATCATTATAATCGCCTTCCGTAACTTCTACAACTTTTTGACCTTTTTCTTCAAAATCTAAACCTAATTCATTATCAAGTTCTTCTGAAAATTCCTCAGGGTCCATATCATAATATTCGTGTTCTTCAGATTCTTCACCGGGGTCACCCGGCTCATCTCCTTCTTGTCCATCATCAACAGGGTCACCTACTTCAGCATCACCTTGACCTATACCTCCTTGTTGATTTTTATCATAAACAAATTCTGGCAATTCAATTATTTTAATTGGAATATTAATATCATTTCCAAGTTTACCATGTTTAATAAATTCTTTTAAATCCATACGATGTTCTTCACCGATTTGACGGAAACGGCGAACATCTCGATTTATGCGACTCATGTGTGTATATAACATATACTTTTACATTTATAAAAATGAATTGGTGTTTTTATCAATTATGTTAAATAATAATCAATATAAGTATAATATATATTATAATTATGTTATAGGATTCTGATAAAATATTAGTAATATTAAATTTATTATATAAATATGAAATCAGATAAAATATATACAGATTTTTATGATTTGTTTGGTTTACCGACAGATGCAGATAAAGATAAAATTAAGTCTCGTACAAACTCTATGATTAAAAAATTTCATCCTGATTTATCTGATGATGAAATTGCAGCTACACCAAAACAATTTAAAAC
>SL_4KL_010_BRINEDRAFT_10001905_pt1 | contig 11676 bp, 7 predicted proteins | sample SodLak_010_BRINE_2_FD_10664 | JGI IMG/M metagenome (IMG submission 10664) | reverse complement strand
GCCACGATCAACTGGCAATTTACAAACGAAGACGCTCGAATCAAACTCCACCGCCTCTACCCGTCTGTTGAGGAGGTTGTAAACTAGTCTCTCGACGTTTGGGATGGTACTAGACAGTGCCTCTTGGTTAATTGGCGAGTACGTTTCCGCGTCTTTGTTTTGGCCTCATCATTGAACACACCGTATGCTGGTGGCTCTATTTTAGCAGCTGAGCAAATCGAGTCCTTCAGGCTCAAGTCTGAGGCGGTTTCCTCCATGTAGTACAAAACACATTTAATATCACAAACAGATAGCGATAATAGCATTATCACACGTATATCCGCATTTAGAATATTAACCGAAACAAATAGACATAAATAGCAGTAGTAATGTTTCAAACACGTATGAAAAAGACCATAGAACCGCCTATCGGACTGACTCTCAATCGGTTACTGGTGGGATGATTCTCCAATGAACATCGCGCCACCGACGTTCAGTATCGACGCTCTCCGCTCTGCATACACGAACGGTGAGGAAACACCACTCTCTATAGTAGAAGAACACCGTTCTAGGGTTGCAGACGCGCCCGAAGAGATTTGGATTTCTCGTGTCGACGCCGATCAACTGCGGACACGGGCTCGTTTTCTCGAATCCGAAGTTGAGAATGGTATTGATTGGGAACGCTATCCACTGTATGGCATTCCGTTCGCCGTCAAGGACAACATCGACCATGCTGGGACGCCCACTACCGCTGGCTGCCCATCATACGAGTACGTTCCCGACGAGCATGCAACCGTTATTACGAACCTACTGGACGCTGGCGCGATTTTCGTCGGCAAGACGAACCTCGACCAGTTCGCGACGGGACTCGTCGGGACAAGAAGTCCATATGGTGAGTGCCCAAACGCCATTCTTCCGGAATACATTTCAGGTGGATCAAGTTCCGGTTCAGGTGTCGCTGTCGCACTCGGACACGTGGCGTTCGCACTCGGAACCGACACTGCCGGTTCTGGTCGTGTCCCGGCGGCGATGAATGGGATTGTCGGGTTGAAACCGTCTCGTGGTATACTCAGTAACACTGGTGTCGTACCAGCGTGTAAAAGTCTAGACTGTGTGGCTATTTTCGCTTCCACCTGTCAGGACGCACTTGCCGTTGAACGAGTCGCCGCTATGTTCGATCCCGTCGACGAGTACTCTCGGACTCAGGCTGATACAATCACTCTTTCTGAGACCGAACTCACCGACGACATCGTTGTTGGTTTCCCACCGGCCGAGCAACTGGAATTCTTTGGTGACGATGCGGCAGCAGCCTGTTTCGAAACAACTATTGAGTATTTTGACGATCTCGTTACAACCACACCAATTGATATCGAACCGTTCATTGATGCCGGTCGACTTCTCTATCAAGGTCCTTGGGTTGCCGAACGTCTCGCTGCGATACAGAAGTTGGTAACTGAGCATCCAGATGCGTTGCTTCCGGTAACGCGGAATATAATCACTCGTGGGCGCGACTTCGATGCGACCGACGCTTATAACGCCGAATACAAACTTCGCCGAATAGCCCGGGATGCAAATGCGCAACTAACCCAAGTCGATGCTATTCTCACGCCGACCACCGGCACGACGTACACTCGGACAGACATTGACGACCAGCCCGTTGAATTGAATAGTAACCTTGGATATTACACGAACTTCATGAACCTCTTAGACTTATCGGCAATCGCCCTTCCCGGCGGTCGTCGCCCAAACGGTATGCCGTTCGGTGTGACGCTGTTCGCCGATACGTTCGAAGAGGCATTCCTCGCAACACTAGCCGACAAATACTGTCTGGAACGCGGCGTCAGTATCGGTGCGAGCGGCACGGAGTACGGTACCATCGGCAAATCGAACACCACAACTCACTCTTCATGAGACATCGATCAACACCACCGACGAATGTACCGCAGGAATCAGTTGAAACGGGAGCTACCAATAACCACCAATGACGACACAGTATCAGATTCTTCACGATACGTACCACGATTCGGTTCAACTCATGCGAATCGCAAGCGACGTTGCACAGTCTCCAGCCATTGAAACTACTGATGCGGTAATGGGAACGGCGACGAACCGACAAACGCTTCTCGAGTTCGATGGACTCACCGAAGCGGATCTCTCGGAGGTACAGTCCGACGATGTTGTACTCGTTGCGACCTCACCAGATCCGGACGCCGCCGCTGAGGCTGTCGAAGAGATGACTAGTCGGCTTGAATCTGCTGGCGATTCCGAAAAGCAACACGACGTTGCCTCGGAGGCACCCAAATCGATTCGACGTGCGTGCAAAGATAGCACCATTGCAGTTGCACTCATCTCTGTATCCGGTACATACGCCGCCCGCGAGGCGTGGAAGGCTCTTCACGAAGGGCTCCATACACACGTTTTTTCCGATAACGTATCGCTCGAACGTGAACATGATCTCAAAACGTTCGCTCACAAAAAAGGACAGTTGTTAATGGGCCCAGACTGCGGGACAGCGATACTGAACGGCGTCCCGCTCGGATTCGCCAATGAGGTGTCGACTGGGTCCATCGGTCTCGTTTCAGCATCGGGAACCGGTCTTCAGGCTGTTTCGACCCATATTAGTCGACACGGCGCGGGTATCTCACAGGCAATCGGTACGGGTGGACGCGACCTCAGCGAGACAATCAAGGGACTTACCACCCGAACCGCTATTGAGTATCTCGATAGCGACGAAACAACAGATGTTATCGTTCTGATATCGAAACCGCCAGCCGAACCAGCAGTCGACGCTGTACTCGAAACGATTTCGACCTGTGAAACACCAGTGATTATTCATTTCCAGGGTGTCGATATGAATCTCGAAACCGTTCGAACTGCCGATACACTCGAAGAAACTGCAAATCTCGCACTCGAAGTAACGGGAAATAAATCGGAATCAGTCGAGAGTGATCCTGAAGTCGACAAGAATGCTCTAAAAACAGAAGTGCGTTCGTTATCTGCTGCCAGAACAGATATTCGCGGGCTCTTTGTCGGTGGCACTCTCTGTACTGAAGCGGTGCTGATGGCTGACAAGACACTCGAAGACGTCTCTTCAAACGTTGGTGTCGGCAAGAGGCTACTTGACCCACTCGAACCGAGCGGTCATGCGTTCATTGATTTCGGAACCGACGAACTGACCATGGGACGACCACATCCGATGATTGATCCAACAGTGCGAAACGAACAGCTCCGCGAGGCGCTCGAACAGCAGACGACCGGAATTGTTCTCCTTGATATTGTGCTCGGACACGGATCACATCAGGACCCCGCAGGAAGTATTGTCGACACAGTCGCAACCACAGACAGCAACGTACCGATTATCGCCGCTGTGTGTGGTACAGACGACGATCCACAGAGCCGCAGTGAACAGATACGCATCCTCCGTGATGCCGGTATCTACGTTGCAGATAGCAACGCTGCGGCTGCCCGTCTCGCGGTACAGGGAGCGACATGGATGACTGCTGAACGACCCGAGGAGGGCTCGGCATGAGCGATCTCTTTTTCGACGACGGCGATGGCATCGTAAACGTCGGCATAGAATCATTCATCGAGCCAATCCGCAGTAAGAACGTTCCGGTCACGGATGTCGACTGGAAGCCGTATCCGGGTGTCGATGATGAGCTTATTGATGGGCTAACCGAACTCGGCGAACACGAGCCGAAAATACGGGACGCCAACGAACGCGCCGCGAATCGTCTTGTCGAGGCTCGTCCAATATGGCGTGATATACAGAACGCACGTACCGCACTCGATCTCGAAGGCATGACGCTCTGTCATGCCGGTCCACCAGTCACATGGGATAACATGTCTGGGCCACAGCGCGGTGCTGTTATCGGCGCGATACAATACGAGGGATGGGCTGACGGCAAGGAGGCTGCGCGAATAAAAGCGGCCAGCGGCGACGTGTCGTTTGTCCCCTGTCATGACCGCTCTGCTGTTGGCCCGATGGCAGGTATTATTTCACCGTCGATGGCACTCGCTGTCGTCGAGAACGAAGCTTACGGGAATACCGCCTACTCAAACCTCAATGAGGGCCTCGGCGAAGTACTCCGGTTTGGCGCATACACTTCAGACGTACTCGAGAATCTCGAGTGGATGGAACAGGAACTGGCACCCGTACTCAAGCAAGCAGTAGCGGCTCACGATGGCATCGATCTCAAGTTGTTGAGTTCAAAAGCACTCCAGATGGGTGACGAAGTTCACAACCGTAATGTCGCCGGTACTGCACTCCTCGTTCGCGAACTCGCGCCGACGATTGCAACGCTTGACGAAGACCCACATCGCATCGAGAAGATCCTCTCGTTTATCGGTAACAATGAGCACTTCTTTTTGAATCTCTCGATGGCGGCCTGTAAATCTGCAACCGACGCAGCAGCTAACGTGCCGTGGAGTACAGTGTTAACCGCGATGGCGCGCAACGGAACCGAATTCGGGATTCGCATCAGCGGGCTCGGGGACGAATGGTTCACGACGCCGGCGAAAGTTGTCGATGGACTGTACTTTTCAGACTACTCGAAACAGGACGCGAGCCCCGATATTGGTGACAGTTCTATCGCCGAAACGTCCGGCGTTGGGGGTTTTGCAATGGCCGGCTCCCCAGCGATTACGCAGTTTGTCGGCGGTCATCCACAAGAGGCACTCGGCTACACAAAACAAATGTACGAGATCACTATCACCGAAAACACGAACTACGCGCTCCCACCGCTCAATTTCCGCGGGACGCCGACTGGTATCGACCTGACACAGGTCATCGAGACTGGGATTCAACCGATTATTAACACGGGCATCGCACACAAAGAGCCTGGTATCGGACAGATCGGAGCCGGAATCGGCCGTGCTCCGCGAGAGTGTTTCCTCACAGCAATGCAAGCGTACTGTAACGCCTATCGTAATGAAACCGTTCCCGTGGAGGTGAGCGAACAATGACGTACGCTATTGACGTGCATGTGTTGCCAACCGATGCGCCCGATGATACGAGCGGTCTTGCCGAACTATTCGATAGCGGTGCGGTACGTCCGGAAGACGTCATCTGCATACTCGGTAAAACAGAAGGAAACGGTTGTGTCAACGACTTTTCTCGGGGGTTGGCCAGCCGAACCTACCGTGATCTGCTCGCCGACCGAATTGATTCCGGGCCCGCGTCGATCAACGAGCACACGCTTCTCATTATGTCTGGTGGGACTGAAGGCGTTATGACGCCACATGTAACGGTCTTTTCGCGTCGTAACGGAGTCAAAAACGAGACACCAGACCAGCAGCGGCTCACTGCCGGAGTCTCGACGACAGACGAAATTCGCCCAGAAGAACTCGGACGCACGGAGCAAGTCGAAGCAACCGCTGATGCTGTTGAGAAAGCCATGGCGAACGCCGGGATTGACGAGAGTGACGATGTCGCGTTTGTTCAAATCAAATGTCCACTGCTAACCGCCAGTCGAATCTCGAACACACAAAAACAGGGCAAAACAGTCGCTGTCGACGATACATACAAATCAATGGGCTACTCTCGTGCTGCCTCAGCGCTCGGCGTTGCGACGGCAATGGATGAGATCTCGTCTGCGGATATTTCCAATGAAATGATCTGCAGCGACCCTTCGCTGTATTCGAAACGGGCCTCAACCTCTGCCGGAGTTGAGTTGACACACTCGGAAGTAATGGTGCTCGGAAGTAGTACGACGGCCGCCGGATCATTCGTTATCGGGAACGCAGTGATGGAGGATGCGCTCGATACTGAGGCAGTGGAGGCTGCGATCACGAGCGCAACCGCTGACGAGACACCGAGCAGCATCACCAATGTGTTCGCCAAGGCGCAGGCATCACAAACCGGAACCATTCGTGGACGTCGACACGTTATTCACAACGACTCAGACATTGAATCGACCCGCCATGCACGGGCCGTTGTAAACTCTGTTATCGGTGCGGTCACTGGCGATCCGTTGTCGTACGTCTCCGGGGGTGCAGAACACCAGGGGCCAGAAGGTGGTGGTCCAGTCGCGGCGATTCTCGAACTAGATTGAGTGAGTCGCGGCTGTATTTGGTTTTGCGTGCTATTCTCTGGATGTAGGGTGAGGTAGCTGACTCGACTGAGCATCCCGCTCAAAACAGAGACAACGAATCTCGAACAGACGCCATCACGAAGACGACGCTGGGCGGCGTCGACGACGACTCATTGCCTAGACCTCTGGTACAGCCGAGAGGCAGTACTGACTCGTGAATGTGTATAATATCGTCTGTATTTCACACGTCGACAGTTACCGATGATCGACCGGTCCAGTCTTGGCTTTCTGTCCATAGCCAGACTCGCCTCGAATCTCGGTTCCATCGTAGACCGTTTCTCCCCGAACAACAGTCCGTTTTACTCGTCCAGTGAACGTCTCTCCGTCCCAGACTGTTGCTGTGCTCTTTGAGAACAGATCCGTTCGGTCAAGCGTCCACTCTTCATCCAAAGAGACAACAGTAAAGTCCGCATCGGTCCCTACTTGCAGCGAACCTTTTTGCGGATATAGTCCCCAAATTTGGGCTGGTCGAACACTGTGCATTTCGACCCACCGTTCGAGGCTGAGCCGATTATCGTTGACGAATGTGAGCATTGCTGGAACTTGCGTCTCGATACCGACGAACCCGCCCGGTGTCTCCCAGACGCTCTTGTCGGGATTCTTGATCCCCTTTTCTTCATCAGTGTGTGGTGCGTGGTCAGTCGCGATGCAATCAACAGCCCCGCCGTCCATGCCGACGTCCCAGAGGATATTCCGCTCTTGGTCGGTTCGAAGCGGGGGCTGAACTCGTGCGACTGTCCCTCGTTCGTTGACAACACCCTCGGTAAACCAAAGATAGTGTGGACACGTCTCCGCAGTTGCGTTGACACCCTTTGCCTGCCACTCTGCAAGTGTCTCCGCCGCCGATCCCGATGAGAGATGAAACATGTGGACCGGACATCCCGCATCGTCACCGAGAAGACATACCCTCGAAACAGCCTCAACCTCCGCGATTGGCGGTCGAGACCGGTTATGATAGATTGGGTCCGACTTTCCTTCTGCCCTAAATTTTTTCTCAAGGTGGGCTCGTATTTCATCGTTTTCTTCGTGAAAGCCAAGTCGTTTTCCGGCTTTCCCGATCCGTTCCATTGCATCATACATTTCACCATCAGTCGGTGCTTCGATGCCACCGAAAGTAATCCCAAGAAAAATTTTGAAGCCAGCGATACCTTCTTCGACGATATCGGCTACCTGGTCGACATTATTTGATGTGACAACGACATGCGTCTGATAGTCGACCACGGCATCGTGAGCTGCTGTCTCAAATACGTCCGTGATGCGGCTAACACGGTCGATTGCCGGGTCCGTGTTTGGCATTGCGATAACTGTGGTCACGCCGCCGGCTGCCGCGGCCCGGGTTGCTGTCTTCCAGTCTTCTTTGTACGTATGGCCAGGGGTTCTCGTATGGACATGGTCGTCGATCACACCGGGTGCTAGGATGTTATTATTTAGATCTACCGTCCGCTCAGCCGGCGGCAGGGAACTAACTGTTCCCACAGCAACGATTGTACCGTCGTCGACTGCTACCCCCATTCCTGGGCCAGTTGACCCATCGGCAGTTACGATCTCACAATTGATGAATACGCTGTCAATCCGGTCAGACATATTTTACCGCCTTGGTTGTGCAGACTGCTGGTTGGGTGTCAATAGATTATGTGTTATTTTTGGTGGATTTTTATGCATACTGATTCGTGTGTAGCCTTTCGATGCTTTCAATGTATAGTTGTCTTTAGCAGCCAAAATTGAACGACTGGACACTCAGGTTCAAAACTAGTTGACATTAAAATTTTGTGCGGAAAAAGTACGAATACACAGCACAGACAGCAAACCACCCACTATAATACAATACTAGACAAATTCGAAGCTACAACCAGTAGAAATCTACTAAATGAGAACGGTTATTAGTATATGTGTAAATATGTGGTTGTATGTCGAATGAGACCCTCTATTTGTCCGGCGATGCGCTAGTCGACCTTGCTGAACCATCGGAGTACGTCAAGGCTGTTCGTGATGGCTATAAGTTCCGAGGGGATGGTGCACCGGCAACAGCACCTGCCCGTATCAATGGTGAGGACTCTACGCTGACGAGCTATACAACCATCTTCCCTGAGTGGAATGTTATGGGCGGCTATATGTACGCCGTCGGTGACGATGTGTGGTATACTACGCCGTTGTTTGAGGCTGACACTGGTCGTTTGCTCGCAATACTTGATGGGGCCGTCTGGAATCCATTAAAAACTGGTGCCGTCGCAGCCGTCGGCACAGACTATCTTGCTCGTGAAGACGCCTCGACGGTTGGCGTTGTTGGTTCGGCACAGATTGCTCGCTCGTCGCTGTCAACAATCGCAACTGTCCGTGACCTCGAGTCGGTCAAGGTATATTCCCCAACAGAATCGAGCAGGGAAACGTTTGCAGCAGAATCACGTGACGAACTTGGTGTCGACGCAACTGCTGTCTCTTCGAGTGCCGAGGCTGTAAGTGATGTTGATATCCTTATTGTCGCAACTGATGCAGGCTCACCAGTTATTGATGGGGAATTCGTCTCCGAGGGAACACACATCAATGCAATGGGGGCGGCACATCCGAAACGAGAAATTGATATCGACACATTCGCGAAGGTGGACAAATATGTGCCGGATATTCGAAGTCGGGTGTTTGGTCACAGCGTTCAAGAGCGACGTCGTTCTGCACGAGGATTCCTCGAGGCATTCGATGCCAATGCAGTAAGCGAAAATACGATTCACGGCGAGCTTGGACAACTTGTTGCTGGACGGATTCCGGGTCGGACAGATCCGGATGAGGTGACACTGGTCGACAGCGTTGGGACAGCGATCGAAACAGTAGCAGCGGCGTATATGCTTTATAAAAAAGCAATCGATGCTGGTCGTGGAGATACGATTACGAACATTCCCCGACACGAGTCCGATGAGCTATGATATAAGATAGATTTGGAAAGGACTCAAAACCAATGACTAACCGATATCACAGACAACAAACGAGAGTCGTCCGGAGAACGAACAGATGACAGTCGACACCAGACTCGCCGGTGGGACGGTCGTCTTCCCGACGGGGACAGCCGATGCAGATGTCCTCATCGACGGCGACCGAATTGCCGGCATTGTGGAGTCCGACGCCGAATCATCGGTCGACGCGACGCGGGTGGTCGATGTCAGTGGCAAGATGATCTTGCCAGGCGTCGTTGATCCTCACGTTCACGTCGCCGACTACAATACAATCGATACGTACGAAACGGCCTCGGCTGCCGCGGCCCTCGGTGGCGTTACCTCGTTCATTAATTTCGCATGGCAGGCATGGGCGGGTGAGGATTCCGACTGGGACCAACCGGGACCACTTCTTGAGGGTGTCGAGCGACATAAAAAACTGGGTCAGAAATCCCACATCGATTACGGTGTCCATGCCGTTGTCACCCAACAGGACGAGGCAACGCTCGCGGCGTTCGGAGCACTAGCCGAGGCGGGCGTCACCTCGATCAAACTGTTTACGACCTACGACTGTGGGCTCTCTTATGGGTTTATGAACGACGCTCTCGAGCGGGCGAGTGAACTCGGCTTGGTCGTTGCCGTCCATACCGAAGACGACTCGATCTGCAACCGGAATACAGAGCAGGCAGCCGCCGAATCCCGGACGGATCCGACGGCTTATCCCCAGGCACGTCCAGACTACGCCGAGGCACTGGCCGTCGACGCCGTCGCCCGAATGGCGCTCGAACACGGGGCGAAGTACTACGGTGTCCACACCACATCGAAGGCGGCCGTCGAGGCACTCTCTCGGTACACCGACGAGTCGACAGTCCGCGCCGAAACCTGTCCCCACTACCTCACACTCACCGAGGACGTCTACGCTGAACAGGGGCAGTTGCCCGTCATCGCCCCACCGTTGCGTGAAGCGAGTGATCGTTCGGCACTCTTTTCGCACCTTGCATCGGGTACCCTCTCGGTGATCGGCACCGACCACGTAGCGAACACCCGCGCGGCGAAAGAACGCGGAGCCTGGTGGGACGGCCCGTACGGAGCAAACAGTCTCCAGACGAGTCTCCCTATCGTCCACGAAGAAGCGGTGAACAAGCGCGGCTTTTCGTACCCGTTTCTCGCACGCGCGATGAGCGACGTTCCCGCGAGAACGTTCGGCCTCGAATCAAAAGGTCGGATCGAGCCCGGACGCGACGCCGATCTGGTCGTCTTCGATCCGAACGAACGGTGGACGATTGACGCGGCGGACAACAAATCAAAAGCCGACTTCAGCATCTACGATGGCCGCGAGGTGACTGGCCGGGTGACACACACCTTCGTCAGAGGGAGTCTGGTAGCAGAACACGGCGACCTCGTCGGTGAACCCGGGCACGGAAGCTTCCTCAATCGGTCGGTTCCCAACTGGGACAAAGAAATGGATCCTGACCCGAAATCCGACACAAACACAGAGGGCCCTGTATGATCGAGCAAGCTATCGACGCCGTCGATGGCGACCGACTCAGGAAAGACATCGAAGCGAACGCTGAGTTCGGCAAGCTCGAAGTCGACACGGGCCGTGGTCGCACAGTACTGCCGGGTACTGACGCTGATCGCCGCTGTCGCGAACGGCTCGTCGGTCGACTCGACGACGCGGGACTCGATGTTCGAGTCGACTGTGTCGGTAATATCGTTGGTCGGTACATTCCAACGGGTGCCGATCCCGACGCGGCCGCCGTCGCCTCCGGGAGTCACCTCGATTCGGTTCCTCGGGGCGGGATCTTCGACGGTCCGCTTGGCGTCTACGGCGCGCTCGAAGCCGTGCGGGCGATAGACGACGCCGGCTGTGAGCTTGCCCGTCCGATTGAGGTTGTCTCGTTTACCGACGAAGAGGGCCACCGCTTCGGTGACAGCCTCATTGGATCTTCGGTCGCGACCGGAACGCTTGCACCCAACGACGCGCTGGCGTTGACCGACGACACGGGCGAAACGATGCGCGACGGACTCGAACGGATCGGGTTCGCCGGTGACGGCGTCATCGACGCGAGCGAATGGGATTCCATGCTTGAGGTCCACGTTGAACAGGGAACTCGTCTCGAGCAGGCGGCTGTCCCGGCTGGAATCGTCACGGAAATCGCCGGACAAACTCGCTGTCTCATCGAAATTGAGGGCAAAACCGACCACGCGGGTGTGACCGGGATGAGCGAGCGGACGGATGCACTGGCGGCGGCAGCGTCACTTGTGACCGAGATCGAAGCGGTCGCCAGACGGCTGGCAGCGGATCGCGGAACCACGGTCGCGACCGTTGGTAAAATAGCGGTCGAACCGGGTGCAATCAACGTCATTCCCGGCCAAGCCAGCCTCAGCGTGGATATTCGAGATACGGCGATCAACTCGATTGATACCATTGTGACGACAATCGAGCGCGAGCTCGCAACGCTCGAAGCCGAGCGCGGCGTGGAGACGACCCTCGAACGCCTCTATACCGTCGAGCCGGTTCCGATGGCGGGATCCTGTCGCGATGCACTGACCGAGGCGGCAGCGAAAGCCGATATCGGCTCGCAGTCGCTTCACTCGGGAGCCGGTCACGACACCATGTTGATTGCATCGGCTACCGACGCCGGGCTGTTGTTCGTCCCATCACGTGACGGTAGATCGCA
>SL_4KL_010_BRINEDRAFT_10001904_pt1 | contig 11683 bp, 6 predicted proteins | sample SodLak_010_BRINE_2_FD_10664 | JGI IMG/M metagenome (IMG submission 10664) | reverse complement strand
GTGAGCGCATGCTGTGACTCGCGCATGCACTGTGCGCACTTGCATGGATGCGCACACCCATCACATGCCAGCCACGCAGCGTTGCTGCAGCGCTGGCCACCCAAAAGGAGCAAGCAGTATGCAATGTCATTGCATATCAAGGTTCCCAAGCACTGATACATTATCAAGCAGGGCTGGTGTTGTTGGGAGGGTGCAAAGCGTCACAAGAGCCTCTGTCTTGCAAGCTTGCATCGATATCAGCCTCGACCTTCGCGCTGCACAAACTCACCTGCACGCGCCCCTTTGCTGCGATGGTATGATTACAACATTTACTTATCATCAATGCACAACAGCAAACAAAACACACAAACTACACTGGCATGCCTGCACACGAGGACACATGCATGCATGCGCACCCGTAGTACTTCTGCATGCCTTCACACGCTGGTGCGGCTGTGCTATGGGCACAACCACAGGGCCCAAACCAGCTGTGGCACATGCAATCATGCCAGTAATGAGTGTGGGTAACCCATCCAAGTAGGTAGCTGCCAAAATGGGGGTGCAGGGGTGCAGAGAGGATGGTGTACTTGAGGCACCTGGCCCTCACTGGTAGCCCAGGTGCACCAAGTAGCGCTTTATAGGAGCCTACGATGCCACAAAACGCGCCTTAATGAATATTTTCTTTCTGAATTTGCATGAGGGGTGCATAAATCATATTCCATCCGACATTCAAGTTTGATGACGAAATTCGGGCTGGCGGGGGGAGATCCGGCGTATACAGCGCCTGAAATAAAGGGCAATATAGCAGGCAATATAGCGCTATATCGCTACATAGCGCTTCATAGCACTGTGTATTTTTCCATATAGCTATGCGCCGACCCCTTATTATCCTCTTTTGATAAAACCAGTAAATGGGACTGATTGTTTCCATTAACAGACCCTGCAAATTCAAGTCTACGGTCTTTGCCACAATTTGTCAGCTAGTTTTCTTAAATGCTCTTGCTCTCCTTGGATGTTGAAATTTCAGATTTCAACATTTCTACTGCTGTTACCGCCGCTGTTGCAGCTGCTTGGTGCAAGAATTGCAGTCATGCTTTCCCTAACCCTAACCCTAAATTAAGCACACGCTAATAGTCTGCTAAAAGGGGAGGAACTGCGTCACAACAACCTTGCGGGTTGAAGCTTCAGCAGACAGTACCCTGTCGCTGCCCTTGTGTCTGAGAGAGCAAAAAGGACCTTGATGGAGTGGCTTCTGCTTGCGTCTTTTCATGCCCATCTACCCAGCATGCTATGCTAAAGGGGGGCAGCTGAGGCTTTGAATGGATATGCTGTTCACATGCTTCTTATATGAGTAATTTCAAACTTGCACCTTTAAGTTATGTATCAATGTTGTAGCATTTATGACCCGCTGTTACAAAATGTATCAATTGTTCTTCTTATGTGCAACAAATGTGGGTCATTCCTATGTATCAGAAGAAGCATGTTTTTTTACTATCGCAGCCAGTTACTCCTTAAAATAGCCCTGAAATAACAATTATCATGTATCTGAAGTTCATGATGCTATTGAAGATGTAGATCTTTGCAAAGATGGAGCATAAAGACTTGCCTGAAGTGTGATGCCCATTTCCCCTGAAAACAAGCTGCCAAATGGTTCGTTAAGTTTTTTCTGCTGTTATAGATGAGTGGAGTTAACTGATAATGATTCTTCCTACTTTTGCCTTTTTTGGCAAGAGGAGCGTACCTGTAGTGTTTTGTGTGTCAGACACAAGGGCTGCACACCCATCTTGGCCCATCAAGTTTTTTCATTCCATATCTTTAATGTTCAAACATGCCTGGTCATGTAATGTTGTTATGGTGTCTCTTAGATGTGAAGAGGCATGCCAAACCCCAACTTTCACCCTGCTGCAATGCTCAGCTACGGCAAAGCTTTGAAAGCTTGGCTGCCTTATAAGCTCCGGCGTTCTCTAAAACATCATGCTTTCGGTTAGATGTGCTCAATTGAAGTATGATACTCTAATTTGGGTCGTTATCAGGTTGTAAGTTGAAACTGTGAATCTTAAGACGCTTTAAACACAAATTTGCATGATTCCATTTTGTAAAAATGTTTGAGCAGGGATGGATTATTTGCCTTTTTCTAGATTTGCAATGTATAAGTGATTCAGTAATAATCATAAATGTTTTGAATGAATCCATCGTACTTTGCTTGTGAGCTTCTCGAGGAGTGTGGGGTGGCTTGCTCAACAGAGCAAAAAAGGTCCTCACCTAGGAGCTGTTGGGGATCTGTTAAATCTGCAAATTTATGTTTCACAGTATGTCTTATGATTTGGGGTACTTTAGAATGGGGGGGAAGGTGCTAACCCTACACTAAACCCTAACCCTAGATTTGGTAAGATTCAAATACATGTATAATTCTCATTGCAAATAGGACCTTTCCTTGTCGGCCCTGTCGGTTTATAAAATTCGCAAATTCATGTTTTGTAGAGTGGACACACAAATCGGTAGAATTCTGATTTGGAATGCGAATATGACCCATCCCTGTCTTTGACACTCAGTTTTTTGTGAACAATAAAGAACAGAGAAAAGACGGTGTGTCGTTGGCTGGTAATCATTGCTAATTGCGATCCGTTTTGTTTTGTGAACTCACTTGGGAAACGTCCCTTCCAGGCATTCCTCTCTGTAGTCCTGCATTCTTTAAAATCTTCTTAATTTTTGCTCTCTTATTGTGGTACACCTTTTAATTCCGTGGACCCACTGGAGTTCCATTATGAACTTCAAATGGAGCAAAATGTGATCTAGGTCAATAGCTCCGAGCTAATGTGTCAATCATTCAGAGAGCTTTTAGCTGAGGCATAAGGTCAGGTCATGCTGACTAGCATTCTGCCTCATTTTTGCCTGCAGACTGCTTGACAAACTGACAATATCAGCTGCACTTATTAGCAGAGCAGATGGAGACTTCATAAAGGGTCTGTACAAGGTGAGCTATTGCTTCATTCGTGCTGGAACGCCTGTTATTGCAAGCAAGGGGAGCTTAAAACTTAGCATGGTTATAGCTGGTTCTGAGTGCAAGCAAGGCATGTCCATGGCCTGTAAATTCAATCTTAACGCTCTGACGACAGTTAAATGGCAGCTTGCAGTGAACCAAAGCCTTGCGCCTAAACTGTTGGCCCAAATATGCGTGTGATCAGCCTCTGTATTTTGAGAAGATGTTGAAAGCGTATCGCTAGCTCATCTGCAGGTTGCAATAGAATGCATTTGCAATAAAGGGGAGGGTGATTTCATTCATTTTCGCTATTGTACGTTCACAACCGGTTTGTTTTTGTATGATAATTCAGGCAGAAAACGAATAAGTAAAAATAATGATTATTGAAATGGTTAACGAGCTAAACCAAAATGGATAAATGATTATCGTGATGGGGGGGCAAGGGCCCTCTTTCAGGAATGGCCCCCAGGCCCAGCGCCAACCCCTTAGCTAGGCTCCTAAGGCCCATTGCTCCTGCCCAAAGGCTACAGGCTGACCATGCAAACATTTAAATGGATTTGGACCCAAGCATTTGAATGGATCCTCTCTGGAGAGGGAGGACAAGGCAGTAGCTGCAGCTGAGCGGAAGAGTCTGGGGCTGCTCCAAGTCCATTTTGTGTTTGTCGTGCTTTCCAAGCATACTTGTGCATCAAGTCATGGCCATTGACAGCCACAGCAGCTGCTGCAACAGATGCTTCTCCCAAAAATCATACCTTCTAAGGCTGCGGTCACGCACAATTTCTTCACTTTCTTCCACTCGACCCAAACAAAGTGAAGAAATCGCGGCAAAGTGGAAATACAATCTTGGTCAAACGTAGCAAAAACAAATCACGATCAGGTTGCATGATTGCCCTTTTTTGAAGGGAATTCCATAAGTTTGATGATTGCCCTGGGAAGTTAACCAAACAACTTCCCCTTGAATAAGATGCCCCTGACACAGTTTTTTTACTTGAAACCTTCAGATTATTATGTATATATGTTTTAATAGCTGAGGCATAGACAGGAATACCTCAGCAAAAAGGGCAGATGGGGCTAGGCCAAGATGCCCCAGCCCATGCCAAAGTGCCAAGAGTGTGTGCTAGCCTGCCGCCAAGCTCCCCAGCCTGCCCAGGGGCACAACCCAGTCCGCTTTTCACAATGGTGAAGCAAGACCAAAAAAAGCTTAACCATGCAGGCCACAGCACAAGGCACCCCCCTATTCTGAAGCAGCAATCAGCTATGGGCACGGGCACGGGCATTAGCCGTGCACAGGTGTACATTGCGAGCTGCAAAACACTGCATCTTGTGCAGAACAACTCGGGTTTTAGGCCCAGCAACAAAGGCACACTAAGGCAAGCCTAACAAAAGAGACTGAGGATGACTTTTAAGACAACTTGCTAGACCAAACGAAGAGAGTGGGTCTTCATGCAAACCTGCACATGAGTGAGTGCATGTAAGAGTTGCTGGTAGCGTATGCATGTTGCATCTTATGAGAGTGTTGGTGAGTTGTTCCTCGTGCTGATGCATGTGCACCTACTTGCTGCATACCTACAGCCTTGAGCAGTTCCACCATGTAGCGCACTGTATGGCAGGCTGTATGCCACACTGTGAGCCTGCAAGCAGCCTCGTGCAGGTTAGATAGGCCATTGAAGACCCTAAGTTTTCACTTGTTGAGATAGTTTCATGATGCTTGCAAATTTTTGAGGAAAGTTGATTTTTACACGGGAGGTCATGAGGCCACCAGGGACAGTGTTCCTTAAATATGTTGCACAGATGTGGGTTTCAAAATAGCAAAACATGAATTATGAAAGAACACGTGTGACTGCTGTGATTTTTGTGAAATCGAACTCCTGTATTTCTTGGAAACTGGGCAAACATTTTGCGTGTGATTGCACTTTCTTTGGTCGTTTGAATTTCCAAAAAATATGTATATGCGTTGAATTGCAGCCTTATGGGGAGGTAGTCCTCTGTGAATGTGGAAGGATTTGCTGTCCTCCTTGCATAAGTTGCAGCCTTGTCACTACCAGCATTAAGATTCACCCCTGTCACGGTGGACCTGACATGCTACAGTACATGAAATGTGCTAACAAGTGATCCCTACCCTGATGGCTTTGGATACACTTTGACAGCAAAACTGGAGGGGCTCCTGCACCTGCACATGACCTCAATGTCTCATGTGGGCAGCACTGATCCCTGACATCAGTTTAACTCAATTTACTGTGTCTTGCAGTCTAATGAGCACGTCTCGGTGAAGATCAGTTGGTCAAACATCATCCCCCATAGCTCCAAGGTAAGACTGTCAGGCTTTGACCCGGGAGTTGTAAAACTGCAGGATCCTAAGTGATGCATTCCCTGTGTGCCATAGAAAGCTAGTATTCATGTTTTTATTGACATGCTTATTGTGATCTAAATGAGCCGTTGCCAGTTAGGAGGATCAACGCAAGCGGCTTTGTGAATCTCAGTAAGAAGAAGCATGTCCAGATTTTACCATTTTTTTTTGAGATTTTACAGCAAAATATTAGACTGTGCATCATCATTGGGCTCATTACCTGGGTCAAGGATGCCTAAGTCACAATCTTAGAAAGGATTCCAACGTATCCGCATGTAATCCTGGCCTGGATCAATAGTTATCCATCCATATTTCTTCGCACAACGTTTCTCAGATCCTTGCATGCCTGCATTGCCCCACACAGGTTCATATGGAGCTTTGGACCAATTCCAATGATGAGTGTGGTACACTCTGCGATGAGCAACGTGAATTTGTTCGGAAAATGAAGCCTGTAGCCATTGCTCTGCAGCAAGCAGGGCTTTTGGAATTTGAGCCACAGTGAGTAAAATCAGGCTTTAATTGCTTTAATCTGAAGATTTTGTATGGAGGATTCAAGGAATGCTTTTGCCGTGCTAAGGAAAGTTAATTAAAGAAAGTGATTGTGTTGATCAATGATATGATGCAAGCTTCATTTTGTGAGTTTGACGGCAGTGACGTGTATGTTTTAAGTTGTGATGTGCTAACCCGTAATGGATATCCTTCTGCCGACTGCAAAGTATATGAAAGCTTATTCTGGTGTGGCAGATTGCCCAAGGATGGTTTGCTCAACTGATCAACCAATGTCCTGCAAACATACTCAGCACTTTATGCGCAATGCACAAAGCTTAGCAACACAACTGATTCAGGCAGAGAGACAAGTAAGCTTGTAAGTAAGTTGGACTGGCAGATATGAAGTGGACTGGCTAAGCCATTTTGAATCATTTCAGGGCAGTTTAATGTATAATTAACAGGTGGTAATCAACAAGTCTGAGCAGGCCTTGATACTTGCACTCATTCCAATGGGCTTTGAGAATGTGAGGAAGCACACCCTTGCAACCAGCTATTTTCCATTATTTTGCTGAACATGTCACACAAAATGAATTAAAAACCTCCGTGTCGACCTGACCATAGTTTTTTATGCTGTGATTCATGAGGAATAGCTGGCCAAATTTATCTGTTTTAAAGGCCTGCTAAGATCAAGCTTACACAATCGCAAACCTTTTCCTCTCATTGTAAAGCTTCATTGCATAGCTTGCCTGAAAGAAGGGAGTGTCAGACCCTACAACCCCTATTTCATTCTTTACCAAATTGATGCAACATGTATAATATCTTTCCTTTTCAACAAGCCTGAAGGAACACAGACAAGTTTTAAAGTATTGGTTGGGCTAACCTGCTGCATGTGACTGTGCTCTTGGATGCAGTTACTTATTATGGACATGCCCTATCGGAAGTGAGAAATCGGCAACATGTAAATCATCCTGCATCTTGGACGGCCGATACTGCGCAGTAAGATGACTTGATCCATTTTTGCTGGAAACTCTGGTTTTGCTGTACAAGCCACACCTGCAGTTGTTTTGTTGACAACAGGGCAGGCCTAGAACAAGAATATTGTTTAAGGCTGAGTATCATACTATGCATGCTCAATCGTGTCAGTCATTTCATTTTATTGCAGGGTTGGGTTATGCATCCAATTGCCCAGACCAATGCGTCATGATATGAACAAAGCGCGTATCGATGGCAATTCATCCGCAATAAGGGTCATTTTTGTAGGTAGAGGTTTTGGGGGGTTGAGGGGGACCTTTGGACCCCAACTGCCCCCCCCAGCTACCTTTAACCACCCCTATATATTCTAACATGTATACATATATACATATATATATGTATATATATATCAGTGCTGGGCACTTACAGCTTATTCAGAATTAGCACTGTATTAAACGATGCATTAATGCAGTCAGACGTCAAAAATAGTAAATTATGGTAAATCTGTGAATGACTGTGGAACATCATGAATTTCGGTGGTGTTTTTCTTTGTCAGAGACTCAAACCCGCCCTGAATGTACTCACGCAAGCACTCGTAAGCTCAAGGGGCACGCGCCATTGAGCTTATTCTCCCCGATTATCCAAGAAAAAGATTTACAAGCCATCATGCCCGATAGCAGGCAGGTTAAGAGGGCTTAAGCTGCACTGGGGGGGCTGAGCTTAGCTCACCCCAGCGAGCTGATTCCTCCTACACCTCCCGATGCAGGCCTGAGATTGGGCCAGTAGCCTAAGAAGGGGGGCGAAAATAGGAAAAGCTGGGTGCAGGAACAGTACGTGCGAAGGCAGAAGCGCGGGGGTAAGTCAGGGGAGGTGGAGCACTGCTGCAAGCACTGTGAGACAATGCTCCATGGGAAGAATGTGACGAGGCTCAAGATCCATCTGCTGAATGGCAACTCCTAGAAGAAGTCCCTCCAGAGTTCAGTGCCAGCAGAATTGACAAAGGTGTTGAAGGAGGTGAAGGCGGCACTGCTGGTTTACACTCAAGGCCAGCAGCAGCGGGTGCTCTCTGACAAGCTCTGACTGCATGTTCCAGGTGAGAAGAAGGACTAGCAAAATGAAGGTTGTGTAGTGTGGGCAGTTGCAATTGTGCTTGAGGGAGGGTGCTTGCATTGTTCGCTTGCAATTTGCTTGCATTGTGCGCTTGCATGCGTGAACTTGCGTGTGTGTGTGTGCATGCACATGCTTTCAGGTGCTCTTCCCTTTTTTATGAGCATCCTCTGATCTGCATGGGCAACACAGGGAGCACCGAATGATGGTGGCCAGCGAGGAGCAGAGGGCTGAGTTTGCAGGATGGCTGGACTCAGTGCGCAGAGCAGCAGAGAATGCAGATGCGGAGGAACCAGCAGCCGAGCCGATGGATGTGGATGCGCAGCAGGGCGTTGAGCAGCAAGGGGATGAGCAGCAGGGGGATGAGCAGGAGGGGGATGAGGGAGAGGGAATTGACAGGGGGGACGAGGAAGAGGAAATTGATGAGGAAAAGGATGTTTGAGAGTGGGAACTAGCAGCTGGATTGAAAAGGAGAAGGCAAAGCAAGACCTTTTTCTGACGGCGCAGCACCGTAAATAACAAAAATCCCGATCGTCAGACGTCAGAGTGAAAATACCATAAAGTACGCTTGTAAATTTCTGAATTACGGTCAAAACCGTGATTACGCTGACGTACACCTGACACCGTCAGGCGTAAACACCCAGCACTGGTTGCTATGTCATCTGTCCTTGCATGCAAAGAAAGCCTTTTTTGCGCGCAAATGCTCCTCAAATGACAGTCTAAGGCCTAGGAAATGTCAGTAATGACTATCCCTCTCATTTTCTATTTGCTTGACATTCTATACCATACTTGGCACCCAACAAATGTAAGCCTGGCAAACACATACACAAGACATCATCTTAGTGCACAGTCGGCCTGGAGAGTCATCACTAGCTATTGCTGCAGCTGCATAAACCACGCGTGTAATCTGTGTAGGGAAACCTTGTCTCCTCAGACATCCTCCCAAGGTAAATGCTCTTTCCAATACACCAAACCCCAAACAAGGGACCTCCTTCGACTCCAAGGACACCTCCAATCCACAGGCTCAGCCCCTCTCCATCCCCCTGCTTCCATTGCTTGGCTCAGAGGCATTCTCTCTCGTGCCTGCCTTAACAAATAGTAGCTTCCTTGGCCTGCCTGCCCACAGGCCTGGGAGCTAGGAATCAGGCTGCAATGGCTGCTGCTTGCTGCTTCTCATGCCACGGCAAGCAATATCAGGATAAAGGCGGATCCGAAGCTACCTGGGCTGCCCATCCGACTCTGAACGCTTCTGCTTTGTGCAACTGATATCAAATAGCACTTTTTCCCCCTATGGAGCATGGAGCTCCATAATCGAGCCCGAGCCTGGCCCTGGCTAAGCCTGAGCAACTCGCGAGGCCTTTCTAAAAGTTATTTACAAACAAATTCATTGAATGGAGACTCCAAATGATCAAAAAATTACTTGCAATAACCGAAGGAGCGATGCGGTAACTATTTACATGCCAACACAATTAGCTGAAAGAATTTAGGCCAGCCACCCCAGCTTGATTTCCAGGCTCCCCACTTCTTCATCACAGCTACCGATGTTTCAATTGAATTGAACCAATTATTTTGCATGACATCGAAGGATATGTATCAGGGTAAGATAGTGAATATGTAGTGAATATTGCATGGAATCAAAGATGTGGCACTCACCTTGTTCCGGGGGATCTCACGAGACTCCTTACAAGAAACGTTGCTGGACCCCCAAAAGGCCAAATTAGGTGTTGCAATGATGCATACCTATTACTAACTTAATTCATACACCACCTTGTCATAACATTTTAGGGTAAGGTGTCTTAGCTCGTGTGAGTGATGTCCAGAAGCTGGAGGGAGCTGAAAAGTATAAGTGCATTGAAGGCCCACAGCGCCCTGCTGGGCGGCTGATTCTGAGCCCAAAACCTTACACCCTACCCTTGGGAATTCCTCTCCTTGAAAGGGAAGAAGCTGAAATAGAAATTTTACCTACCACAATTCAGCCCATTTCTAAGCATCATCCCCCCCAAAATCAACCAGTTTGGTGGTGAGATGCGGTATTCCTCGTAGTTCCTGCCCAACTTTGACCGGCTACAGCCCTACATGCTTGTTCTTTGACAGAAATCATTGCTGATCTTAGCAAAGTTCTGCAATATCCCACCCTCTGATATGGATTCATGGTACTAAAATTGAATTTTGGGTTCAAACAACATACATGTTCAAGAAGGATATCCAGGCTCCATTTCAGTGGCTACTACTCCTATGGGGGGTAGCAGGTATATTACAATGATAGCCGGCATCAAAACTTTGTACAGAGCCCCGCTGGGAACATGGTGCCTCCTCCAGGACTGGGAAGGGGCCCTTTTCCAGTGAGCATACAGATTGTTGCAGAAATGATACGTCTGTACAATACAGGTTCTCTCATGATCAGGGATGGTCATTTGCCTATTTTTTTGGATTCGCAGTGCACAAATAATTCGTTAAAATCCAAAAAAACGCCAAACAATGCAATTGAACATTTGCCAGTGAGGTTCAAGAGAAGGGGTAGGAGGGGGAGGAAGGGGAGGCAGCAAATGATGACAACTGACCCTCTCCCCTCCCTCCCACCCCCACCCCCACCCCCTGATATCACGTTGACACATTTAATCACAACACTTAAGACTAGATGGTTAACGTGGGGCCACTCTCAGGCGCCGAATTAACAAAAAAATAAGTGCATTACAGGGCCAATTTTTTGGGGTCTTTAACCTTTATATCTTGAAAGTCCACAAATTGATGTTTTACATTAGGGCAAGTGTTTTGGAAAATTTTGAATTTGTGAATGCTCCAAAATACGCGAGTAACCCATCCCTGCTTGTAATGATGAAGCACCGGTGTGAATCAAACAGAGCATCACCAAGCAAAGACTGCAAGAGCTTCAAATCCAAGTATTCACAGAGAATTGCAGCGGGACAAACAGCATACTTCTCTCAGCGTGGACCCACCTGTAGCGCGCGCGGTCCCCCGCTGCCAGAGCTGCACTCCTCCACTTGGACGCGCACAAACTGGCCATCCATGCTGGCCAGCAAGCACAAGCTGCGGCTCTTGATGTCCTCTGGCAGATCCTCCGGGGCATCTGCAGCACCCTGCCACCCCCGCACCTCAAAGCCAGGCGGAGCAACCACAACAACCTCAAAGGTGCACGATGCTCCCTGCCCATCAGAGCCTGTCAGTGAGGCCTCCGCATCAGGAGCCACACAGCCGTGGGGAGATGTGCTTGCGAGGAGGAAGGGCGTGCGCAGGGACATGCTGAACTTGGAGGAGGACATCCAGTGCTGTTCACCCTGCCCACAGCCCCAAGCCACTTCATCACAGGCCTGCAGGTTGGGAAGCCCAACATGAGAGCATGTCAGCCAATGCAGGTTCAGAGCAAAGTCTCATGCTCCTGCATAACACTGCTTTATATTTGCGCAGTGCATAAAGAATGGAGCTAAGGGCAGCGCTCAAGGTCAATCACATCAGACAGCATATCGTAGAGATTACAGCCCAGCTCAGCTGTCATTCTCTGGTCACTTCGAAGCTCACATGGAGAACACCATAGAAAAGAACCCCGATTGGCTTGCTGCATGTTGGAGCCTAAAATGCTCTATTGCCCACTTGAATGCTCTTAGCAGAAAGAGCACGGAGGGTCTCCTTGCACAGCTGTCTCGTCTCCTCAAATTGTTAGGACTTCTGGCAATTACGGAACCCAGAGACTCTTTGTTATCGAAATCCATACCTGCACCGACAGGGTGCTGTCATCGTGGTCAGCTATCAAGCCGAACTCCTGTGCCCACTCCTTAAAAGCAGCAGCTGTT
>SL_4KL_010_BRINEDRAFT_10001902_pt1 | contig 11684 bp, 10 predicted proteins | sample SodLak_010_BRINE_2_FD_10664 | JGI IMG/M metagenome (IMG submission 10664) | reverse complement strand
TCGAGGGGCTCCCTGCCTACCACGACATCGCCGAAACCCTCGAGTTACTCGCGGCGGTGACCGGATCCGAACCGACCGCTCAAGCGCTTGACCTCGAGCCGACGGTGGTCGCAGACGCGCCCGAGGAAGTGCTCGAACGCTATGGTGAGTGGCTCCTGTCTGAGTAACTGTCTCTCCACCCGTAGACGGTGGCGGTTGAAAATCAGTTCTCCGCCGTGGGAAGAGTGAACGAGAACGTCGAGCCGGCATCTGGTTCAGAATCAACCCAAATCTCGCCACCGTGGCGCTCGATAATCCGTTCACAGAGAGCCAGCCCCAGCCCCGTACCTGTATACTCGTTGTGACTGTACCCTCGGTGGAACACCTCGAAGATATGCTCTTGGGTTGCCTGTTCGATCCCAGTTCCGTCATCACTGATTGAGATCGTCCACATGGAATCGGTTTCTGTTGCGGTGATAGCCACTGTCGGCTGCCCATCGCTGTAGGTGAGGGCGTTGTCGAGTATGTTCTGGAACACCTGGCGTAACTGGTTGGGGTCGCCTTCGACACATGGAAGCGACTCTGCATTGATCACTGCATTTCGTTCTTCAATGGCAATCTGGAGGTTGTCACACACGTCTTCGAGCACACAGTCTAAATCGACGCGTTCGAACGGCTCTCCCTGTGTGTCAACACGAGAGTACTCGAGCAGGCCGTTAATCATGGCTCGCATGCGGTCAGCCCCATCGATGGCGAACGCCAAGAACTCCTCCCCGTCGGCGTCGAAGTCGTATCGTCGCTCGATGAGTTGGAGGTACGACGAGATCATCCGCAGTGGCTCTTGTAAGTCGTGACTCGCCGCATAGGCAAACTGCTCGAGCCGTTCGTTGGAGGCTTCGAGTTCGGTAACCAGCTCTTCTAACCGTTGTTCTCGCACTTTGCGTTCGGTGACATCCGTAACCGCACCGTGTACCCTGACTGGGTCACCACCCTCGTAGACGACTTCCCCTCGAGCTTCAACCCACTTGACCGTCCCAGTCTCGCTCACAATTCGATACTCGGCCGTCAGTTCGCCCGTCTCCTCGAGCGCTCGCTCGAGTTGTTCCCAGGTCTCTTCTCTATCATCTGGGTGGATCGGGTCATAGAACACCTCCACCGGTGCCCCGTCAGTTGACTTTGGGGGGTCGATCTCGTACAGTTCGGCGAGATTCCTATCCGTCGTCACGACGTTCTCCTCGATGTTCCACGTCCAGATTCCGACCGATGCGGCTTTGGTTGCGACCTCGAGGAGGGTTTGTCGCTCTTCTAGTTGCTGTTTCTTCGTCTCGCGTTCGATCGTCTCTGTGAGGATGTTGGCGACACTTTGGACGAAATTGATGTCTTCGGGCGTGAACGCCTGCCGACTGGTATCATGCGCCCCTAAGATGCCCCATGGATCGTCTGTCGGTCCGATAATCGTACTGATACCGCTCTGAACACTATGGGAGGTGAGCAATTGTGGGCCGCTAAACCGTGTTTCCGTGTTGAGGTCTTCGACGATAATTGGCCGGGCTGTAGTCAGTGTGTGCGCCGCTTGTGAATCGGATTCGGTTGCGGAGACCGTCGCCTCACCAACGATTCCGTCTTTCCATCCCACACCCTGTCTGAGGAGCAGTACGTCGTTCTCGGCGTCACGCTCGAGTACTTTACACAGTTCGACCTCGAGTGCATCGGCAACCATCTGCGTCACCTCACGTAACAGCTCGTCGAGGTCATCGGCTTCGAGTGCATACTGGCCCAGATGAGCGACGGTCTCTTGCTGAATCGCCCGTTGCTCGAGTTGGAGCGCCTTNGTTTTGGCCCGTCCATCATATATCCCGACACCGAACCCGGCTACGCTACTGAGTGCGGTGAGAAGCGGTGGACCGGTGAGCGGATCACTCACCCCGCCTTCAGGTTGCATATGAAAGACAGTCAGGATGAACGCCATCGTGAGGAACCCAGCAAGACACCAGCCGGCGACGTCAGTATACAATTCGGTCGCTATCTCTCGATTTGCGACCCATATCGCGCCACCGATGAGAACGAGGCCGGGGCCACCGATGAGTAAGCTGACGATGACGACGTTGCCGATCGGGTCCCCTCCAGCGAGTCCAATATTGGCCCGGAGTACACTCAAGCCAACGTAGAGGACTCCAAGGGCACCGATAATACGTCGTCCACCAACGATGGATATGACGCGTCTCCAGGCGGCCATTCACTCAGTATGAGTGAGGAATCACAAAATAGTTACTGCATGACTCTCCGTGCGGATCCGCCACCGGAACTTACTCTCGGTCAGCCAGGTTTGTGGATAACCGGTCGAGGCGCTCCTGTGCGGCCTCACCGCGAGAGTCGGTGACGTCGGGAAGGTACTCGGCCTCTGCGAGGCCGTCGTTTTCGACGGTGACTTCCAAGACGGCCCCTTCGTGTTGGCCTGCTTCTGGCAGTACGGTGACGTCGACGTCGAGTTGGTCGACGGTCTCGTCATCGTCCTCGAGTAAGAGCACTGCTATCTGTCCATCCACGATTCGGTCGAGCGTCGCGATGTAGGTCTCGGTCATTATCCAACACTTGGTGCTGTTACCACCTCGATCGGGTGGGTGAGTGATGGTTGTGTGTCGTCATCGTCAGTCGGCTTCTCCTCGAGGAGGGCCGCCGCATCCGTCGAGAACTCGTGTGTCGTCTCGAGGTCGATATCGTCCCCGTCGGTCGAAAGGATGACGTCGCCGTGGACGCCGGTCCAGTAGGTTTCGATCCCACGGTCAGCGAAGTCCTCGAGGACCTCGTCGTGTGGATGACCGTACTGGGAGTCGTACGCACTCGAGATGATCGCCACCTCCGGAGTCACGGCATCCATGAACGACGGTGTCGAGGACGTCGTCGAACCGTGGTGGCCCGCCTGGTAGACGTCTGCCTCGAGTTCATCCCCTCGGTCATCGACCATGCGGTGTTCGGCATCGTCCTCTGCATCCCCGGTGAGAAGATAGGAGAACGTACCAAACTCGACAGAGAGTGCCACACTGTTGTAGTGGAGACCTGAACCCGAGTCACCAACTGGAGGATTCAGGACGTCGACAGTAGCGTCGCCGAACTCGAGGGTGTCGCCGTCTTCGACGAGCAGGAGTTCGACGTCGTAGTCCTCGATCGCGTCAAGGTACCGGTCGTAGGTCTGACTCGTGGCGGCCACCCCGGAGTCGTAGGCTGCACCGATGCCATCGCGTTCGGTTTCGTAGTGTTCGATGATCGCATCGTGGCCACCGATGTGATCGGCGTGTCCGTGTGTGGCAACGAGATGGTCGATCCGATCGACGCCCTGATCCTCGAGGTAGTCGATGACGTCGCTTCCACCATCTCGCCAGTCACCGGAGTCGACGAGCATCGTCTCGCCAGTGGGTTCGATCAACAGGGTGGCGTCTGCCTGGCCGACGTCGATGTGGTGGATCTCGAGGGTGCCGTCCACATCGGCATCCTCGCCTGTGCCGGGTTCATCGCCCGCACTCTCGTCACTCTCGGCTGTATCGGCGTCATCATCGTCGGCCCCTGTTTCGTCTGCAGTCGTGTTCGAACCGACATCCTCGAGCGTGTCATCTGCGTCTACTGCCGACTCGCCCGTATCCGTCCCGGCCCCGTCGATACAGCCACCAAGGGCCAACAGGGCTGCAATGAGGACAACCAGCGCGAGTCGTTTCATCACACGGGTGTTTCGGGTGCAACGCACATCTTCTTTCGGGGTCCGCAGGCCACCCGCGAATCGTCACTACCTCGCTTCGTGGACTCGAGAGACAGACTATGTTCTCGAGTCGGTGGGGCCCTCTCCGGACGTGCGTGGCGCCGAAACGTTCGTGTCAGAGACGACCCAACTAGACCTGTGACGCTCTCTCCCGATCGATCCCTCCAACTCCGCATCGTCGGCACGCTGGTGCTCGTCGTGAGTCTCAACGGTCTCTTTCTCACGATGCTCGCTTGGAGCGTCATCCGGGTGGTGTCTATCGGCGGCCTGGAACAGCCATGGGAGCTCAGCGTTCCACTGTCGGTCGGGCTGACGTTGGTCGGCGCGTTCGCCCTCGTCGGCGTGCAAGCACGCTATGGTTCCCGATTCGCCCGTTCAAAATTCGACCTCGAGAGCCTCGAGCACCAGACGCCCTCCGACCTCGAGGCTCGCATTCATCGCTTGGCTGCCCAGGCCGATATCCCAACGCCGTCGGTCGCCGTCGTCGAGTGCCCCGAACCGAGCTGTCTAACGGTCGGACGCCAGCGCTCGCCGACGATCGTCGTCACAACCGGCTTGCTCGAGCGCCTCGAGGCCGAGGAACTCGAAGCCGCGCTGGCTCACGAAATCGCCCACATCGTCAACCGTGACCTCCCGGTTGTCACGGCCGTTGCGGCGATGGTCGCGATCGGTGATCGGCTCCTCGAGCGCGAACGCACGCTTCGGCGCTTCCTGGGTGGGATGGTCATCGTCGCGCTGTTTTCAGGCGTCGGCTTACTCCTGTTGGCTCTGCCCATCGTCGTCCTGACGGCGCTCTACCTGGTCGTGAGTGTCGTGGCCCGAGTCGTCCTTGCGGTAAACTCGATCGCGCTCGGCCTCTTCTCGAAAACACGGGAGTACGCGGCTGATCGTGGCGCGAGTCGACTGACTGGCAACCCAGCTGCGCTGGCCAGTGCCCTCGAAACCCTCGAGCCCGCACGCCCGAACAGAGACGGTCGAATGCAGGTGAGTGCCACGCTCGGCATCGTCGCCCAGCCACTCACGCTCGACTCCGGCGGCGATGGCGAGGAGAGTACCGACCAACACTGGTTCGATCGATGGTTCGTCGACCAGTTTTCCCTCGAACCGGTCGAATCCGAATCCCAGCCGGAGGACCGCTCGAACGGCGCTATCGACCGGACGATCGAGCACGCGAAAACGTGGCTGCGTGTCCACGTGATCACCCCGATTCGCTCGACGATTGTGCGGGTACTCACGTGGCGGCCACCGACGCATCCGCCAACCGCCGCCCGAATCGAGCAGTTACAAACCCTCGAGCGACGCCAGCAGCGGTGAGTACATCCAGGTACTCGTCGACGGATACCGGGTTCTCCGGTCTCGAGTGTGGCGACTCGAGCGCCTCTCTGGAAATGGCTATCAGCTGAATAACGGGCCTCTACGTCCCGTTTTCCGGATAATCCGGCAAATCGTCGACTAGCTTCATGAGCGTGTCGAGCGTCTAGATACTCGCTACCATGCAATTGAGAACACTCTCCCGTCACAGCGTCTCGTTTCCGACCACCCACCGCGAGGTACGCCCATGACCATGTCCGCGAGTGCCGTCCGCGTTGGATCCCAAATCAGAAGTCGCGCCGGCTACGGCGCAACTCGACTTCGAAAGCCTGCGTTCTACGCCCTGACAGTGGCGTTTGTGGGCTTTCTGTTCGTCGCCCTCGGCGAAACCCTGACGATGGTCGTCAACGCATGGACCGGCGGCTACGGCTTTCCAGGCCATCGTGTCCACCACATCATGATCGGCGGGACGCTCGCGATCTTCGTTGCGTCGATCGCCGTCCAGTTGTACCGGCCACGACTGCGTGTCGGAGCCTTGGCGGCAGCCCTCGTGTTCGTCGTCGCCGCATTCGTGCTCACCGCGGTCGCATCGGGGCTCGTCGCCGCCAGTGAGATGCTGGTGTTTCTCGTCCCTGTCGTGGCGATCGCCCTCTTACACCCCGCCCGTGAGGAACTCATCCCTCGACTCGAGCGCGCCGACCGTCGGACACTCGCCGTTGCTGGGATCGGTGTTCTTGGGTTTGGGACGCTCGCCGTCACCGAGTTCGTGAACCACACGACCCTCGGTGACGAACACGCCATGTTCGGCCATTACGAGTTTATGCTGTTGGCACTCGTCGTGATCGGACTCTTTGGCCTCCTCGGTGGCCTAAAATTCATCGGCTGGCGCTTCCCGCTGTACGCCGCCAGTGTATTGGCGCTGCTCTACGCTGGGAGCTCGATCGCGTTCCCCGGAGCCGAACAGGGCTCGAGCCTCGGAACCATCGGGGCCTTTGCTGTCATCCTTTGGGCTGTCGCCCTCATCGCCGTTTCGGAGTCCTCAGCGCGTACGGACTCGAGTGAGTCGGAAGACGGGGAGACTGTCGCGGCCTGATCGGCGGACGCTCAAACGTTCACGACCACTTTTTCCGTCTGTACGCATCCCGTCCGTTGTCCGCGCCAGCGGCGTGAGGAATAAACGACCGACGCCTCGTTCAGTGATGAAACTCGTCCGCGAACCGTCGTGGCGCGCTAGTCCAGTCGTAGCCCTGAAACCGTATGGACGGGGCCGAATCCGTTGGGATGTGCTCGTATCGGGTCAAAAACGAGCGCAGACCCGACAGCCCACCGAAATCGCCGAGAAACCAGAGACAGACTCGAGGCACGAAGACACGGTCACGATCGGGGTCGTAACGCACGGACCGGGACAAAAACGATCGGGTCGCGTCCTCGAGCGTCTCCTCGACCGTTTCGGGACGGTACGCGAGGATGGCCGGGCAACCCGCCGCGCCACAGTTGAGCGCGAAGTGGATTCGGGGCTCTCGCTCGAGGTGGTAGGCAGCCCCCAGGCCGGTCCGGGCGAGTCTGGGAGCGTAGCCAAAGCCGTACTTCGAGCGACGGGCTCGGAGGATGCCGTGTTCGATATCGTCGAGGCTCAGGCTGACGCCGGCCACCGTGATCGCTGGAGTGCTGAAAAACCGCCATCGTGAGTCGAACAGCTCGGGCCGGTCCTGGAGGAGGAGTTGGGTCCCACTGTTGTACAGGTTTAGCCAAAACGCGAGGGCGTGGTGACGGTCGTTTCTGACGCGCTCGAGGTCACGCTCATGCAAGCCGGCAAGCGCCTGGAGACACGACGTCGTCGACTCCTCGCGTCGGACCCGCTCGAGGAGCTGGCGCGCAAGTGCGGTTGGCGTGTCGCTCGGGTTCCCGGCTCCAGCCCCATCGACCATTGACAGTGAGTAACCAACTCGTGGGCAAAACGGTTGTGTAGCGTGGCTTGACTGTTCCAGGGATAGGTGTAGTGCGTTGACGAGCCCAAGTGGGTTTCTGAAACCCATTGCCCTTTGCGGTTTGAGGGCCGTGTTGCGGGCCTTCCTTTATGAGCGGTTGTACCAACCGAGTTACACTCACAGCACGAACGTGCCATGGATTGAGGGGCTGGGCGGACGGTCAAACACTCAGTACAGGCGAACGATCTCCTGCATCCACCAACAGAAACAAGGGCCACCGACCACCAAGGACTCATATGGGCGATTCTGGGGATCTGCCGGGTTCTGACTCTGATTTGGTCGTAGATCGTGGTGAAACGTACAACCACGCTGAACACGGTCAAGTTGAAGTCACAGGAATTTGGAAGGGCATTGAACAAGTTGATACAGCACGTCAGACCAATGAGAAGGATGTGATCATCGTCCGGTATTCGGCTGAAATCAACGGGGAGGAGGTTNACGAACTCACAGATACGTTGGACGAATTCCTTCAGTCGATCCATTGACATCCTCCTCCGCGTGAACGCGGAGGAATCCCGACCGCAGTTGGGATATTAGGGTTTGCAGTCTACCACTTGTTCCCTCGGTGAGAATCCGTGAGACAAGTCATGAAGGTAGACTCCGGGCTGTGCCAACCAGCCGGTACTCCTATCCCCACCCAAACTGGGTGCAGACTCAGAGTTACTTTGGTTCAACTCGAGACGGATATTCTCCGCCCCATTCACGTCAGCGTTGAATGCCGCGTCACACTCTTCACACACGTACAACCCGCGTTCAACGCGCTGACTATCATCTTCTCTACCGCACATGCAACACGTCTTGCTCGTGTCTCGCTCGGACACTTCCACGACTTCAATGCCCTCAACCTTCGCCTTGTAGGTGAGAATACTGGTGAACCTGTCGAATGCCCACCCGTGTAAGTCAAGATTCCCGTGGCGACCCCAGTTTTTCGACTCGCCGTTCTCGTCTTCGCGGACGCCAGCGAGTTCCCCGACGTTGATACGACCAACTCCACGCTCAATACACTTCTCTACGATGTGCTTGGCAAGGGAGTGGAAGAAGTGGGTACGTCGCTCCGACCACTTGTGATGCAACCGCGTGGCTCGTTCACCACCACTGTCATCACAGTTGGCGATTTCCTTTGGGAAGTAGTACCCGTCCTGTTTCAACCGATTACCGGGGTACAGGTCGGCGTCTTCCGTGCTGTACGCGACAGCGGCGAAGTTGCAAATACCGAGGTCGATGCCTGCCGATTCGGTTCCGGGCGCGGTGGGTGTCTCGATTTCGTCTTTGCAGACGAGGTGCAATTCCCACCGCTCGTTCGCCTTGTCGTAGACCGCCCTGACTTGTTGCAGGTTCTCAACCGTGACGCCGGGATGTGTTTCGTACTCGACGAGGATGTACTCCCACGCTTTCGGGTGTTCCTTGTGGTTTGCGCCTTTCGAGAGGCGCACGCGGTTGTTCTTGGTGTCGTGTCGGATGCCGTTTTGCTTCCACGTGATGGTTGAACGCGGGTGTTCTTCGTGGACGCGACGGCCTCGGTTGTCGTAATAGTTTTTCTTGCGGTAGCCGGGCGGATTCGCTCGACTGTCTGACTTCCTCTTTCCGTACCATGAGTTGAAGGCTTCAGCGAGTTCCTCCAGAACGCGCTGACTGGACTGACTGTGCAGTCCCTTGTATTTAGTGTGAGTCTTCAACTTGTCTTTGAGGTCGCCGTGGTCGGGAATCTCACCCGTTTCCTCCCAGATTTGCCGGGAGTGGTAGTTCGCAACGTTCCAGAGTTTGCTGGCCGACCACCCGTGTCGGTCGAGAGAGTCCTCTACTTGTGAGGGGTTGAGGATTTTCGCTCGATGAGTGCGGTGGACTTCCAACATCGTGAAACCCTTGTATAATCACTTATACTCGCGTCTCTGGTAAAGGTTCGGATTGAGACCGGTGGAATATCCAGTCAATGCTGTTCTTAGTGATTGGCGTCATCACGTGACGGCGCGTATCCACGCCGTAAACGACGTGGTATTGCGCCTGTCCCGCATATAATCGAGATATTTTCCCGGCAGTTCTTTCCCCAGGGTGTCTCCACTCGGTAAGCAGCTGTACTGAGCAGTTGGTTTCGCTGTGACCGTGTGACACGTGAACTACCCCACCCTACCGCTCGCCTAACGGCTCGCGCTTGAGGGTGGGGCTTCCTGTTTCGATGACGCGCTTTGCAGGAACCGAAGTGGTTCCCGTAGAGAGCGCAGTCTCCACAGGCGTTCGAAAATCGCCGAGCGATTTTCGCAGCCCATCAGAATCTTCCGATTCTGAGGACGTTGATTCGGAGCGTCCCGCTCCTAACTGCTTGATACCGCGAGAGAGAATGTTCCACGCTGCATTCCAGTCCCTGTCAGCGGTGAAGCCACAGGAGGGACAGGAGTGTTCGCGGACCCACAACGGTTTGTCGGTCGGGACACCGCAGGCCGCACACTCTTTGGTTGTTCCGGCCGGATCGACAGCCACGAAGTACGTGCCTTCGCGTTCGCACTTGTACTCGAGCATCCGGAGGAACGTTCCCCACGCCGCTCCGGCGCGGTTCCGAGAGTTGCCGTCGAGTTCGACAAGACCTTTCGCGTCAAGGTCTTCGACCGCGACGAGATCGTACTCTCGAGCGTAGTAGTTCGAGAGTTTGTGCAGGAAGTCCCGGCGCTTGTCCTTCAGGTCAGCGTGACACTCGGCAACGCGACGGCGTTGTTTCTCGTAGTTGTTCGAGCCGTGCTCTTTGCGCGAGAGTTTGCGTTGCTCTCGCTCGAGTCGGTCGCGTTCGTCCGTGAGATCGATCGATTCGATCGCGTGACCGTCGGTGCCGTGTGCGTACTTGAGGATGCCCACGTCGATCCCGACTGCGTTCTTCGGACGGTCGGGCTTTTGCGGTGGCTCGCGAGCGATTTCGACACCGAACGTGGCGAACCACTTGCCTGTCGGTTCCTTCTTGAGCGTGACCTGCTTGAGTGCGGCGCTGTCCGGGATTTCTCGGTGGAGTCGTATCGGGATGTCCGTGAGTTTCGAGAGTGACAGAACAGTCTGACCGCCCTTCTTGTCGAGCTTGAAGCCAGACTGACTGTACGTGAAACTGCAGAACTCCCGTGGTGGCTTCCACTTGAGTTGGCCGACGCCGTAGCCATTCTGCTTGAGTCCTCCGAGTGATTTGACGTTCTGCTCAATCCGCATGACGGCGGTTTGCAGAACGGTCGAGTACACATCCGAGAGACCATCCCACCAGTCTTTCAGAGAGGGGATTTCGTCACGGATGGACCGAACCCGCTGATTGAGTGTACCTGCGCTCTCGGGAATTTGATCGAGGCGGTAGAGCGCGTGATTGTACAGTTGCCTACAGATATCGCGGTGGCGGTCCAACTCCTCGCGTTGGGAGTCAGACGGGCCGAGGCGATATTTGTAGGCGTAGTACATCAGTTCTCGCGTTCCTCAATGAGTTCGTCGAGCTTGTCCTGGACAAACCGGGAGAGGTTCAGGTGGTTCTCCTGAATCCACTCCTCTTGGTCGTCTCGGACGGTGATATTCTTGCGCTTTGCCACACGAGTATGATACACACGATACTTCATAAAGATACCGATAGTCGGGCATGGGCCTGTGGGCCTGCTGCAGAACAGTCCAAGAAACACGAGCGGCGCTGTATCCCCTCCCTGCTCGCGCCTCCGGCGCTCTCTGAGGAAGGGGGCTTAGCGCCTCAATTCAGCTAACACCGCCCGAGGAGTGCAACAGCGCCGGTTTCAGGTCTCCCGACGGGGACGAGACTACGCCAATCCAACCCACCACCACGCCGGCGTCGAAACCACGGCGAGGACGACCATCGCGGCAACCGCTGGCAACGGGCTCTCCTGTCGAGTGAGCGTCGTCCACCCCCAGATGAGGAACGGTACTGGGGCGAGATGAGCGAGAGCAACGGGCATTGGGAGAATACCGATATTCCAGAGACCAACCGTAGCGAAGGTAGCGGCCACGATGAGTGAGAGATACGCGAGTCTGAGTTGGGCCGGTGACCACCGAACGGCGAGCGTCCGCTTGCCGACCGCGGCGTCTGCGTTCCGGTCCGGCCAGTGGACGGCAAGGAGGTTACAGCCGACCAGGAGGGTGAACGGGACGACGGCTAGCATGGCTGCGCCGGTTGGCGTCGCCACGACCGCAACCCCGTAGACGGGGAGCACTAACCCACCGAGGCACATGTTCGCCACCTCGCCGATGCCGCGTCGAACGAGGGCCACTGGCTGGAGCGAATAAGCAATCCCAACGAGGAACATTGCCGCCAGGAGACCGACGGCAGCCGTCGACAGCACGTCGGTAACGGCAATCAGGACCAGGACGCCGATGGAGACGACACAGGCGACGACCAGCGCGGTTCCGAGGAACGAGCGCGGCAGTCCCGTCTCCACCAGTGCGCCGCTTCCGCCGGAAAACGGCGTGCGATTCGTGAGCGCGTCCGTCTCCACGTCGGCGTACTCGTTCGCATAGTGGACGGCAACCGTGACCGGCACGAGCGCCCCCGCGCCGATGATAACTGGCTCCAGAAACGACCACTCGAGCAGGTCGCCGACTCCGGTTACGGCCTCGCCATCCGCAACCACAGGCGAGCCGGTGGTCGAGATGCCTACCCCGAGTGCGTAGAGCAACAGGATGAGCGCGAG
>SL_4KL_010_BRINEDRAFT_10001899_pt1 | contig 11685 bp, 11 predicted proteins | sample SodLak_010_BRINE_2_FD_10664 | JGI IMG/M metagenome (IMG submission 10664) | reverse complement strand
GTGGACCGTCACAGACGACGGCGACCGTTCGGGCCGCGTTGGCGGCCGCGATGGCTTGATTGGCCGCGATCGGCGGCGTGTCGATGAGGACGAACTCGAAGTGACGCGCCGCTTCGTCGACTCGATCCTCGAATCGCTCGGCTGCGTCGGGCGTTTTCGCGCGGGCGAGTCGCTCGAACGGGGCGTGCGCCGGACAGACTGCGAGCCGTCCCGCGCCGTCGATCGTGCGGTCGATAACTCCCGATTCGAGCGGTTTCTCGTTCAGACACAGCCGTGTCATATCGGGGTCGATACGGCCGGGCGTTCGATCGGACAGCCCTTGCGTTCCGTACGCGGCATCGAGAACGATCGTGTCTCGTCCCTCGCGAGCCAGAAGCTTCGCACATTCGAGCGTCAATCGCGTCGTACCCGCGCCGCCGGCCGCTCCGACGAACGCGATCGTCTCGGACATACGTACCGTTGCTATCCTTTCGAATAAAAACACCAACTCGGATTCAAGAACGGAAATCGACGTGGGAGTCGATTAACGGTGTCGGGGACGTCGCGGTATCAAGTGGCTCGTTGCAGCGGTAAGTCACTCGAGTCGTTCCGCGATCTCCTCCGCGATTTCTTCGGTGTTTTCACCCGAGGACGCTCCGGCCATGGCACTGTGGATCGTCCCGCCACCGTCGCCGTCGAACCGCGGGACGATATGAACGTGGAGGTGGGGAACCTCCTGACCGGCCTCGGGACCGTCGTTGATGCCGATCGTCGTCGCGTCAGCTCCGACGGCGTCTTCGATCGGGCCCGAAAGCGCGTGAACCGCCTCGAAGACGGCGGCGGAGAGTTCGGACGGCGTCTCGCGTAGTCGCGCATACGGTTCCTTCGGGACGACGAGCGTGTGGCCCGGTGCGAGCGGATTCGCGTCGAGGAATGCGATCACGTCGTCGGTTTCGTAGACGATATCGGCTGGGATGTCACCGTCGATGATTCGTTCGAAGATCGTTCGCTCCGACATGGTCGATGTATCGGATGCCATTCGTATGAAGATTGACCCTCCAGCTGAGGTTCGACAGAGAATCCAAGCGGCGTTCAGCGTTGAGTCTACGCGGAGTTCGACTCTGAGCCCCCGAAGGCTTAACACACCGGGCAGCGTGGTGAAAGTGAAATGGCGGACGACGATATGCTCTCGTGGGACGAGTCCGTGTTTCGCAACGAGCACGTCCTCGAACTCGATTACCTGCCGGAGGCGTTTTTACACCGCGACGAGCAGATGGAGACGCTGAAATACGCCCTCCGACCGGCGGTTCGGGGATCACGACCACTCAACGTGATGGCGCGAGGGCCACCCGGAACGGGGAAAACGACGGCGGTACAGAAACTGTTCGACGAGCTGACGAGCGTGAGCGATGTCGAAGTCGTCCGGGTGAACTGCCAGGTCGACTCGACCCGTTATGCCGTCTTCTCGCGGCTGTTCGAGGGGCTTTTCGAGTACGAACCGCCAACGTCCGGGATCTCGTTCAAGAAGCTGTTCGGACAGATCACCGATCGGTTGGTCGAAGAGGATGAAGTGTTGATCGTCGCGTTGGACGACGTGAACTACCTCTTTTATGAAAATGAGGCCTCCGAGACGCTGTATTCGCTGTTGCGCGCCCACGAGGCGCACTCCGGAGCGAAGATCGGTGTGATCGTCATCTCTTCGGATCTCGATCTGGATGTCATCGATGAACTCGATAGCCGGGTGCAATCGGTTTTCCGACCCGAAGACGTGTATTTTTCCGCCTACGGCGAACGCGAAATCGTCGATATCCTCACAGAACGCGTGGAGAAAGCGTTTCGAGACGACGCCGTCGGGCCGCGGGTTCTCGATCGAGTCGCGAGCTACACCGCTGACAGCGGCGGAGATCTTCGAGTCGGAATCGACCTCCTCCGACGGGCCGGGATGAACGCAGAGCGACGGGGGTCGATGACCGTCAGCGTCGGAGATGTCGACGATGCCTACGAGAAAGCCAAATACATTCACTTATCGCGACATCTTCGGGGGCTCTCCGAATCCGAAGCGGCGCTGGTCCGCGTTCTCGCCGATCACGACGGCAAGCAAGCCGGAGATGTATACGAAGTGTTCAACGATCAGACCGACCTCGGATACACCCGATACTCCGAGATCGTCAACAAGCTCGAACAGTTGGGGCTCATCGAGACGGAGTATACGAGCGTCGACGGACGAGGACGCTCGCGCGCTATTTCGCTGTCGTACGACGCCGACGCGATCGTGGATCGTCTGGATGATCCATCATCGCTTGGGTGATCGATCCGGAGAGCGATACTGATAGGAATTATCGTCGGAGTTCAGAGGGTTCCCTCGGATAGATCGAGAGACGGTGTCGAAAGACGGGATTCGAATGCTTCGGTTGGCTACGATACTCCCTATGAATCGCTATCGTTCGTCGGGGTCACCCATCCACTGTTCGGGGACCTGAATGACGTAGCGGCCGTTTTCCTGAAGTGCGATAATATACTCCTCGCGGTCGTATAGCTCCATTAAATTGAGTTCGTACTGTCCGGGTTCGAGAACTTTGATCGATTCGAACTGATCGTTCAACTGCTCGCGAAGATCGGCGAGATCCGGTTCCTCCCCAGTCGGTTCACTCACGATCGTCCCGTCGGAAGCGGTAGTAGGTTCGTTCTCGGTATCGGGGTCGCTTTCGGGAGCAGGTTCGGTAGTGTGTCCGGAAGCCGCTTTGTCAGTTCCGCCGGGACCCTCGACACGCTCGTCGAGTTCATCGGGATAGACGACATCCGTTCTGGCGCTCGCCTGTGCGACATCTTCATTATATCCATCGTTCTCCCGGGTTCGTCGGCGGGCGTCGGCATCGATTATATCGTCGTCGGTGTCGGTTGAGAGGTCGTTTCCACTCGAAGGGGAGGGCTTTGAATCGTCGTTTCCATCGGAAGTGGGAGGATTCCGGGACTGGTCGGCAAAAGAGCGTGACTGTGGAGACGAATCAAGATCGGGACTGGAACGATCGCTGTTCCAGTCGCCCGGCCATTCGGCGTCGGGGTCCGGTTCAGCCGGAGGGTTCCGCGAGTCCGAAGCGACGAAATCACGCACTTTCGTGGTCGCTCGTCCGACGGTTTCGGCGACTGACGAAGCGTTCGATCCCGGTCGCTCTGGGGGGTCGGTAGTCTCCGGTGACTCAGACGGATCGGAAGTCGTCGGCGACTCAAGCGAATCGGAAGTTCGATCCGTGGAGGTTGGTCCGGCTGGGTTTGACGTTTCCGTTCCGACTGAATCAGACGTTTCCCCGGCGGCGGATTCGTCTACCGTGCCGGCCGGTCGAAACTGAAATTTGTTACCGCCGCAGTCGGGACACCCCGAAAGCATCTCTTTGGAACCGTCGGCGAAAACGTGACCGCAGGAGGTACACTGATGTGGCATTGTGCGGGTTCAGGTTCGCGTCACGAGCGTGCTGATTAGCGTCTCGTCTTTGTGGAGCGTCTCGATCCGGTTAGCCGGGCCGATAACGGTCAGTTTGTTCGAGTTGTCTCGTCCCATAAGACGGCCGATAAAGCCGTTATCGCCGTTGCTTTCGCCGGGGTACGTTTCGATTTCAATTCCGGTGAATCCGTCGGGATTGATCTCCGACATCGTCACTTCGATCAGTTTCGACTCCTCTTCGGGTTCGAGACCCTGCTCTAAGATGACGATGTTGCCGTCGTGGACGCCATCGAGGATCAGCCGGATCTTCTCCATCGTTCGCATACCGTCCATCCGGTCGGCGCTGATCATATCGATCTGAATCCCGTCACCATCGTCAGTCGAATCGGAACCGTCACCCGTCGGCGGCCCAGAATCGATCGTTTCTCCGTCGTCGTCAGCGGTTATTTCAGGCATGGTATCACCCGAAGTACTCCGCGATTTTGTCGTACACTTCGTCCATGTTGTCACCTTCGAGCGCCGATAGCGGAACGGTTTCGTGCTGTGGGAAGGCGTTCGCGATCCGCTGTACGTTCGAATCCTCGAGATCGATCTTGTTCGCGAAAATGAGCACCGGGAGATCCTGACTCTCGATAATGCCGATAAGCATCGTGTTGACCTGCGTGAACGGGTCCTCCGCGGAGTCGAGGACGTAAATCACGCCGTCGACGTCCTCACGCAACCAGTGCATCGCTTCGGCGACGCCCTCCGTCGCTTCTCGCGAACGGCGGACGGCGTCTTCCTTTTCGATGTCGTGTTCGAGGAACTCTTTGTAATCGACTTTTGTCGTGACGCCGGGTGTGTCGACCACGTCGATCGTCACGGATTTGCCGTTTCGCTTAATCTCGACGTTCTCTTTCCGTCGAGCTCGTCGGGTTTCGTGTGGAACGTGGCTTTCCGGCCCGACTGCATCTCCGGTCCAATCGCGGGCGATTCGGTTGGCTAAGGTGGTCTTGCCGGCATTAGGCGGACCGTAAATGCCGATCCGTTTCGGCTCACTCCCCGCGAAGAGTGTCGATGTAGCGCGGGAAACGCTCGATTTAAGGCTTGTTAACAATCCCATATCATCCTCCCGCGGCCCCGATTTCGACTCGAAATCGGAGTCGCTCTGCACGTACTACCATACCGCACTCACTTAATTGTGCGTCAGACGGGCGTCGTACAAGTTCGGGAGAAGCGGATAATCGGCGCAGCTGAACGTATGGATCAGCGCAACTGAACGTGGGGAAGACACGGGGACGGATAACGTACGTGGGAAAGACGCGGGGGCGGATGACGCGGAGAAAACAAGCGGAGATAACAAGTGCCGTTAGACGTAGTAACACCCCCACCCCTTCGTTTCCGGTGGAACGGCAGAGATAGGGAGGTGTGACAAATGAGGCGTCATTGCGGGACGGACGAAAAGCGGGACGAGAAATTGGGGTGGAAGACGTTCTAGTAAATATTATGCTAACTCTAGTAATATCTAGTAAAGTTGGAGAGAATAAACTAGAAACAACGTAAACTAGTCTCTAGATATACTATAAATTAGTAGTTTTTCCTACTACGGGTACTGTTCTATCCTTTATTATATAAAATCTTTCTTTCGATAGAACAACCATATCGTAGAACATCCCCCTGCCCATTCTCCCCGTTCCACCCGAAACAAAGGGGTGGGGGGGATATCCCCTCCGTTTCCCGTGGATCAACTGCAACCAGATCCAATCGACCAGCTCGGTAGTTGTTTCGTGATCTGTTCGCTGCAAACCGTGGAGGATCGTCACTCGAATTACGTTGGCTGTATCTCGAGCGACTCGTCGAAAACCCCCACATTCACCGTGTTGGGTGATCCGAGCTCAAATGCTCAACACGAGTGTGCCCCGTAACGGCCCATAACGGGTTCGACTACCGGCTATGAATGTTCAATCACCGGCTACGAATTCCCACCTGAAATCCAGCGTACTACTCGCCGAAGTGTGCGCAGGTTTCGGAGCGTGCGATCATCCTCCCTTTATATATCGAAAAATTTAATATACCTTTCGACCATCGGTTCGACTGCATCAAGTGGACAACAGAGGTACATATATATATGAATACCCGGTCTTCAGACTCTGTAATCCTCGCTTTAGGACATCGCGTGGGTGCTGTTCCACATGAAATAGGGGGGTTGGAAAACGAATGACACAGGAAGACGCTAACGAACACTCGACAAACGGTGGGACAACTGATGGCGATGAGGTAAGTGACTCCGAGGATGATTCCGAAGTCGACCGAACTGACGAGCACCACGGTGATTCTGCCGACAACTCGGGAGACATCCGGACGCAGTCTTCCGGTTCTCCAGATGAAATGAAGGGGTCTTCCTCTACGAATCCGGCGGAATCACGGGCCGAAAATACGGCAGAATCACGAACCGAAGCCAATGGACGACAGATCGATGGATTCTCCGGCGACGTCGATCTCGATGATCTCGATCTGGACACCGAATCGAGCGACAACGGCGACGAGCCGGACGAGGCCTCGCGCGGATTATTCGACGATCTTCTCGAGGGCGAGCCGATCTTCGAGAACAAGGAAGTCCTCCGGCCTTCGTATACGCCACACAAACTCCCACATCGTGAAGAGCAGATCAACAACATGGCGACGATTCTCGTCACGGCGCTTCGTGGCGACACCCCGTCGAACATCCTCATCTACGGGAAAACCGGCACCGGAAAGACCGCCAGTGCGAAGTTCGTCAGCGAGGAACTGGAATCGACCTCCCAGAAGTACGAGGTTCCGTGCGAAGTGCAGTATATAAACTGCGAAGTAACGGACACGCAGTATCGCGTCCTCGCACAACTGGCCAATAAGTTCATCGAGAAAAATGAGACGTACATCGAGGAGCGTCTCGACGAACTCGGCGATCTCCGGGATCGCGCCGCCGAAGATCCGTCAGTGCTCGACGAAACGGAGTTCGGCAGCGTCGCTGCCGTCGAGGCCGAAATAACCGAGCTCGAAGACGATCTGGAAGGCTTCGACACCGTCCCGATGACTGGGTGGCCGACCGACCGCGTCTACTCGACGTTCTTCGAGGCCGTCGACTACCACGAACGCGTGGTCGTCATCATGCTCGACGAGATCGACAAACTCGTCGAAAAATCCGGCGACGACACCCTGTATAACCTCTCCCGGATGAACTCCGAACTCGAGAACTCTCGGGTTTCGATCATGGGCATCTCCAACGACCTCAAGTTCACCGACTTTCTCGATCCGCGCGTCAAATCCAGTCTCGGCGAGGAGGAGATCGTCTTCCCACCGTACGACGCCACACAGCTCCGGGATATCCTCCAACATCGCGCCGAAACGGCGTTCAAATCGGCCATCCTCTCGGACGATGTTATTCCGTTGTGTGCGGCGTTCGCGGCTCAAGAACACGGCGACGCCCGACGCGCTCTCGATTTACTCAGAACGGCCGGGGAACTCGCCGAACGTGACCGGACCGAAACCGTCGACGAGAAACACGTTCGAAAAGCCCAAGAGAAGATCGAGCTCGATCGTGTCGTCGAGGTCGTCCGGACGCTTCCGACTCAGTCGAAACTCGTCCTCTACGCTACGATCTTGCTCGAGAAAAACGGGGTTCACAACATCAACACCGGCGAGGTGTTCAATATCTACAAACGACTCTGCCAGGAGATCGACGCCGATGTTCTCACCCAGCGCCGCGTCACGGACCTGATAAGCGAACTCGATATGCTCGGCATCGTCAACGCGATCGTCGTCTCGAAGGGTCGGTACGGTCGGACGAAGGAGATCAACCTCTCGGTTCCGCTCGATGAAACCGAGGCCGTCCTCCTCTCGGATTCGCGGGTCGGCGAAGTCGAGGACGCACAGCCGTTCGTTCAGGCCCGCTTCGACAACTGATCTGGACTCCGGTTCGGATTCTTGTGATCTCTTCTCAAAACCCCTTCGTTTCACGTGGAAGTCTTCGCTGTCTTTGTGTTTTTATACGTGACTAACGTCCTGTATATATCACCGACACCTGATTTGTATACATCACCGAGACCTGACAACCGACCTCATCGAACCGAACTGAAGACTTTAAAATACTTCCCGTAGAATCCCGCAGTATGAGCCAAGCCACCAAAGTCGTCGTCGGAACCATCGGTCTATCGATCGTCGTCGGTCTCCTGTTGCTCGTCGCGATCGCCGCGGTGTGATGTTCGACGAACGGGGGATCTCCGGAGAACTCGCTGACGTGCGCGACGACCACGCGCCGTCGGCGTTCGTCTTCGACGTCCAGAGGGATTTCGAGACGCTGCCGTCCGCGCTCGCGGAGAATCTCCTCCCGATCGTCGACGGAATCGACCCGCTCTCGTACGACGAGTCGTGGGTCCCCACCGACGCACCCGAAACGCTGCATCGGCTCGCTGGCGGAGAGTTCACGATCGGAGCCCCCGGCGATGGCGGCGTGGCGTGGACGCGACAGACGACGCCGCCCTCCGTCTTCGTCAAACCCCGTCTGAATGGATCACCGGAGGGATTCGTCGACTTCTTGATCGCCGAAGCGCTCGTCGAGATCAGCCTCGACGCTCCGGAGCACTTCCTCGGCTTCTTCGAAGCGAAATATCACGCGCTCGACGCCGCAGTTCCGCTCTCTTCGGCGGACACCTACCAGCTCGCCGCGGCGCTTTTCACGGCGTACGTCGGCCGATCGACGCGGGACGTCTTCGCCGGCTGGGACGACACGTTCCCCGACCTTTACGCCGAGTGGGTCGATGCGGGCGAACGGCTCGAACCCCGTCTCGGAGACCTCTCGCGGGACGTCGCACTCGGTCGAACAGGGTTCGCCGACGCGGCGGAGCTGGCGTGTAGCGCCGTCAAGCACGACGTCGAACTGCCGACTCCCTTCGACGCGCTCGACAGCGCCGCCTACGAACACCACGGCCCCGACTTCGCGATCAGGTGGGCAGAAAAGACGTTCGACGCGCTCGACGAGACGGAACACTAGATCTGCGTTTCTCTACTGGTACGCCTGTAGCCCCGTGAGGTCTTCGCCGAGAATCAGGGTGTGAATATCGTGAGTGCCCTCGTAAGTGTACACTGTCTCGATGTTCGCCATGTGTCGCATCGGCGAGTAGTCCGCCGTGATGCCGTTGCCGCCCAACATCTCGCGGGCGATTCGCGATTGGTCGCGAGCCGTCCGAACGTTGTTCCGCTTCGCCATCGAGACGTGCTGGGGTCGCATTTCTCCGCGCTCTTTCAGTTCTGCGAGCCGGTCGGCCAGAAGCTGCGCCAGCGTGATCTGGGTCGCCATTTCGGCTAACTTCTGTTGTTGGAGCTGGAAGCGGCCGATCGGACCGCCGAACTGCTCGCGATCCTTCGCGTACTGGCGGGCCGTTTCGAAGCAATCGCGCGCCGCACCCACGGCCCCCCACGCGATGCCGTAGCGCGCCTGCGTGAGACACGATAGCGGTCCCTTCATCCCCGCCACCCCGGGTAGCACGTCAGTATCCTCGACCCGAACGTCGTTGAGCCCAATCTCGCCGGTAATCGAGGCCCGAAGCGAGAGTTTCTCGTCGATTTTGTTGGTGCTCACGCCGTCTTTGTCGGTGTCGACGAGGAAGCCGCGGACCGTATCGTCGTCGGATCGATCCTTCGCCCAGACGATCGCCACGTCGGCGATCGGCGAGTTCGTGATCCACGTTTTCGAGCCGTTGAGAACGTACCCGTCGCCGTCCCGGTCCGCGTGGGTTTCCATCGCCGAGGGGTTCGAGCCGTGTTCCGGCTCCGTCAGGCCGAAACAGCCGACTTTTTCGCCGCTACCGAGATCCCACAGATACTCCTCTTTTTGCTCCTCGCTCCCGAAGGCGTGGATCGGATACATGACGAGTGCGCCCTGGACCGATGCCATCGATCGCAGACCCGAATCACAGGCCTCTAACTCCTGCATCAAGAGTCCGTACGCGCGCTCGGAGAGGTCCGGAAGCCCGTAGCCGTCGAGATTCGGGGCGTAAAATCCCAACTCGCCCATTTCTGTGATGAGTTCTTTCGGGAACGTCCCCTCGATCCAGTGCTCGCCGATATCGGGTTGAACGTTGTCTTCGACGAACTGCCGTGCGGTGTCGCGAACCATCCGCTCTTCCTCGCTTAGGTCCGATTCGAGATCGAAGTAATCGAGCATACGTCACAATCGGTTCGGAGTGTCAAAAACACTCTGAACGGAGTGTTATCACACCACGTTCGCCGGACTGATATCGTCTCATCGCACTCACTCAGTTGTCGTTGTCTGTACTCACTCAGCTATCGTTGTCTGTACTCACCCAAAATCGTCGCCGATTCTACAGGCGAACAGCCCGAGGCGGTTCACACATTCAGTCTGCCGCCGTCGTCCGATCCGAACGAACCGTCCGACAGAAGTTATCGAAGATCGTTTTCGCCGGTTTTGCGGCTTCGTATTTCGATTCGGTGATCCCCGCACAGACGGCCTCGATCCGATCCTCGGAGAGGTGATCTTTGCCCCGAACGACCCGTTCGGCGGTTTCGAGGTCGTACTCTGGATGCGACTGTATCCCATACACGTTGCCCCGTCGGAACCCGTGAATCCCGTAGTCGTTTTCCGCGAGCAGTTCGGCCCCTGCCGGAAGTTCCGTGACGGCGTCCGAGTGGGTGGTAAATACGGTGAACTCCTCGGGGACGCCATCGAAAAGCGAAGCGCCGCAGTGTCTGACGGTCCGGTATCCGAGTTCGTACTCGCCCATCGGCTCGACGGTTCCGCCGAGAACGTCGGCGAGCAGCTGGTGTCCCCAACAGATTCCGAGCGCCGGGACGTCGGTTTCGATCGCGTCTCGGATCCACGCTCGCGTCTCGTCGATCCACGGCTCCTCCCAGTAAACCGACGATCGCGAGCCTGTCACGACGATCGCATCAAAGTCGTGATGTTCCGGAAACTCCCGATCGACGACCGAGAAGCGATGCAGATCGGCGCCGAGCTCCCGGCGGAAGTTGCGTGGCGTGTTGGGATTGCCGTGGGAAGCGTCCAACAGCGCAACGTCGGGTTTCATCGCCCGTCCGTACCGTTTCCAGCGGTAAAAACGCCGCGGCGGCGGGAAGATTCGCGGATAGCTACGGCGAACCGTACACGAGGGGACGAGCCGACGAGTCGACGAGCAGCATTCGGACGAGACAGCGATCAGCGTTCCAGACAAGACGAGATTAGCGTTCCGCTTCCACTCCGTCGATGAAGCCGTCGATCGCGTCCGTGACGGCCGTCGCGTGTTCGATGTAACAGCACCGTTTCCCCTCGACCGGTTCGAACTCCCCCCGCGGCAGATCGGCTGCCAGCGCTCGGCCCGCCTCGACCGGAACGACGGGATCGTCGACGCCGTGATAGACGGTCGTCGGAACGGATAGTTCGTACAGCGACTCGGTCTCGAACTCTACCATCGCATTCAGATGTCCCGAAAGCGCCTCACCCGTCGCGTCTTCCGCCCGCCGCCACTCGACGATCCGATCCGCGAGTTCCGTCTCGTTCAAAAACCGGTCGGTGAACGCCACGGAAAGCGACGCTCGAAACAGCTCGGGATTCGATGGATGGAGTTCCGAGAGCCGTTCGGCGTCGATCTCACTTCCCGATCTGGCCGCGCCGAAAAGCGACAACGACCGCGCCCGCCCGTGCTCGCGGGCGTACCGGAGCGCGACCATCGCTCCCAATCCGGCCCCGACGAGATGGATGCGTCGAATACCGGCGTCCGAGAGGACGGCTTCGAGATCTTCGACGAACCGATCGACGGTGTAGGGGCCCTCCCGTCCGGAACCGTCCGTCCCACGCGGCGCATACACGAGCGTTCGATAGCGACCCGAAAGCGCTGGCGCTTGCCAGCTCCACACCCACGGACCGAACCCCGCGTCGGGAACGAACGCGACGGCTGGACGCCCTGATTCGCCCGAGCACTCGTATCGAAGCGTCGTCCCGTCACTCGTCAGTGTCGGCATACACGAACCCACGCGCCGCGACACATAGGATTTTCCGACCCACGGTCGAAGGCGGCGTATGGACCCTCTCGAACTCCGCGCGGACATCCCCGCCTGCGAGTCGTGTACGTACCTGAACACCGGTGCCAGCGGCCCTGCCCCTACTGCCGTCGTCGAGGCGATCACCGCGGCCCAGCGGCGACACGAGTTCGACGCCTGCGATCCGGGACACTATCCCGCGGCTGCCGATCTCGAGACGGACGCTCGTGAGGCCATCGCCGATCATATCGGCTGCC